>Ga0316207_10004946_pt1 | contig 11287 bp, 9 predicted proteins | sample 6weekpyrite_MG_FD_204943 | JGI IMG/M metagenome (GOLD analysis project Ga0316207, IMG submission 204943) | Microbial mat bacterial communities from mineral coupon in-situ incubated in ocean water Damariscotta River, Maine, United States -... | ecosystem: Environmental > Aquatic > Marine >...
TAGAGGTAGATGTCATCCAGCTCGCCCACTTCCTCTTCGATATCACGCGGAACGGCGATATCGACCATTAGGATCGGTTGGTGTTTGCGCACCTTGATGGCGCGTTCGACTGCGCCCTTACCGAGAATCGGCAGCTGGCTGGCGGTCGAAGAGATCACGATATCGGCCTCTGCCAGATGTGCCGGAATTTCACTCAATGTGATTGCGTAGCCCTCTAGTTCTTTGACCAGTGCTTCGGCCTTGGCGAGGGTGCGATTGGCGATGATAAGTCGTTTGATGCCACTCTCTTTAAGATGGCGTGCGGCGAGCTCAATCGTTTCGCCTGCACCAATTAGCAGTGCTGTGTGTTCACTGAGATCGCTGAAAATCTGCTTTGAGAGGCTGACCGCAGAAAATGCCACGGAGACTGGGCTGGCGCCAATCGCGGTATCGGTGCGTACCTGCTTGGCGACTGAAAATGTATATTCAAATAGTTTGCTGAGCTGGGTGCCGACGGTACCGGCATCTTTAGCGGTCGAATAGGCGTCTTTGAGCTGGCCCAGGATCTGCGGTTCGCCGAGTACCAGTGAATCGAGGCCGCTGGCGACGCGTAGCATGTGGCGCACCGCCATCTGCTCCGGGTGGATGTACATGTAAGGATTGAGCTCATTGGCCGCAAATTCACGGTGCTCGCGCAGCCACTCGATGATAATCTCGCTGTCAGCCTTGTCGACGCAACAAAGCATCTCGGTGCGATTGCAGGTCGAGAGAATAGCCGCCTCGCTGATATTGGTCTGAGCCGCCAGATTACGCAGTGTATCCGGGAGCTGGTCAGGGGCGAACGCCACCCGTTCGCGAATCTGAACCGGTGCTGTTTTATGATTGAGTCCGACGGCAAGAAGTGCCATGTTTACCTAACTGTTGCCACAATAAAAAATAATTAAACCACCAAGTTATGTGATGGGGAAGTAATACTAACCTGTTACGCTATTAAAGTTGACCGATTTTATGGAAAAATGGAGCGGTTGTCCCCATTAATTATTCATATGGTATGCAAATTGTATGATTCTTGGCAAAAAAACTATCTCGAGCGGGGCTAATAAGGAATGAGTCTGTCTATTAAAAACCTCTGTGTGGGCGCCTGTTCGATCAGCTTGTTGCTGACATTGGCGGGCTGTGCGGTCACGCCGAATCAGATGGCATCGCAGAAAACAGCGGATACGGCTACGACAGAGCGCTCGGTGGCAGCCGAATACAGTGTCGAACTGCCCGCTGTAGAGATGACCCCCGATATTCTATATAAGCTGCTGGTGGCCGAGACCGCGCTTCAGCGCGGGCACTATGCGATTGGCCTGACGCAATATTATCGTCTCGCGAAAAAAACAGGTGATCCGCGTCTGGCGGCGAAGGCGGCGCGCATCGCTGTTTTTATAAGAGATAAGCAGGGTGCGCTTCAGGCGGCGCAGCTGTGGGTGTCGATCGACCCCGCTAACCTCATGGCGCGACAGGCAATTTCGGCAGCCTACATCCGTAATGGTCAGCCCGATGCGGCGCTGGAGCACCTGGAATATGTGCTGGCGCAGGAGGATGATGGCACCGAGCGCGGTTTTATGTTGATTGCTTCGTTGCTGAGTCGAGAGCAGAATCTGCAAAGTGCGCTCTCTGTGATGGAACGTCTGGTCGAATCCCACCAGCAGAGTTATGCCGCGTGGCACGCTTATGCCCATCTGGCATTGCGGGCCAATATGCTTGAAAAATCGGATGCCGGTATCAAGCGCAGTCTTCATCTAAAGCCTGATAATGCCAGTGCAATCATGTTACAGACACGTATTCTACAGCTCAGTGGCAATAAGGATGCTGCGGTCGCCTACCTGGACAAGCAGGTAAAACTGTTACCCGATGAAACGGTGTTGCGCCTGACCTATGCTCGCCAATTGGTTGACTCGCGCGACTACGAAGAGGCCTTTGCGCAGTACAAAATCGTCATAAAACAGGCGCCTGGAGATGTTGATGTGCTGTTTGCATTGGGGTTGCTGGCGCTACAGCTGGATCAGCAGGATAGCGCCTATGATTACCTTAGTCAGGCCAAAGATACCGGTCAGCGTGTCGATGATGCGCGTTTCTATCTAGGGCAGTTAGAGGAGCTACGAGAAAGTCGCGAAGCCGCGATGGAGCACTATAGTTTTGTGATGCGTGGCGATAATTTGGTGGAGGCGCGGGTACGCCAGGCGATGATTTCATCGCAGCTTGGTGACGTCGATAAGGCGCGCGACTACCTGCATTCGCTGCACGTCAATGCGCCGCTGCAGCGCCAGCGTATTTTCCTGGTTGAAGGTGAGATCTTGCGGGGTGCTGAGCGTCACCAGGAGGCGATGGCGCTTTATGACCATGCGCTGGGCGAGATGCCGGGGAACATTCCATTGCTGTATGCGCGCTCACTGGCTGCTGAGCGACTCAATCTGATTGATGAGGCGGAGCGGGACCTGAAAAAGATTATTGAACTCGATGCGAATAATATCGATGCACTGAATGCGCTGGGTTACACCCTGGCGGATCGCACTGATCGCTACCAGGAGGCGTATACCTACGTGAAGCGCGCGCTGGAGTTGCGCCCGAATGATAATGCGATTCTCGATAGCATGGGCTGGGTGCTCTATCGACTTGGTAAATATAATGAGTCGATTAAAATGCTGCGTAAGTCGCTTGAAATCAGGCTTGATCCGGAAGTGGCGGCACATCTGGGTGAGGTGCTGTGGGTGAATGGTGAGCGCGAGGATGCGCGTGAGATCTGGAAACAGGCGCTGGAGATTGCGCCAGGCGACAAACGTCTGTTGAATATCATGCAGCGCTTTCTTAAAAAGTAGCCGCTCTTTGTCGTAGTTCTGGCACCATTACGGTGTGCTGAAATATAATGATGATCAATTCGAACTGAGGCACCTCTCCCTTTAAATTATTGTTATGTGTTATTCCTATTCAATTAGCGTTAGCCATTTAAATTGCGTGAGCAGAGGTCTACTTGCACTTCTATTGGTGGCGCTTGCGGGTTGCGCGAGCCATCCGCCCGCGCCTGTGGCGAATCCTGAGGTGGTGGATCAGATGTGGGCTTCGCGGCACGCGCAGCTAAGCGCACTCTCTGGCTGGGAGCTGGGTGGACGCATTGCGGTGAAGAGCGCGCAGGATTCGTGGAGCGCCAGTCTGCGTTGGCAGCAGCAGGCCGAGGCATTTGATGTCAGTTTCTCATCGCTGCTGGGGCAGCGTATCGCGCAGCTCAAGGGGGATGCGTTGTCGGCATCGCTCTATCTGCCGGATGAGCGGGTGCTTTCAGCGGCTAATATTTCAGAGCTGCTTGATGAAGAGCTTGGCTGGTCGGTGCCGATAGGGGGTTTGCGTTACTGGTTGGTGGGGCTGCCCGCGCCCGAATCAGATCCGAATTCAGTGCTTGATTTCAATAAAGGGCTCGATGAACTGGGGCGATTGCAGTGGTTGGAGCAGTCTGGCTGGCGTATCGAGTATCAGCGTTATCGGCCTGCTGGAATTTTAGAGGTGCCTCGAAAAATGGTGCTGACTCGTGATGAACTGCGAGTGCGACTTATTATCGACCGCTGGCAGGCCGTTACGGCGACACTGGCAATGGTGAATGCGGCAAATAGCCAGTCACTGTCTGACCTGAAACATAAATAGAGTCGAGCGCGCTAAATATGGAATCTACTGTTAAACGTTGGCCCGCGCCGGCCAAGCTGAATCTCTTTTTGCATATCACCGGGCGTCGGGCCGACGGTTATCATCAACTGCAGTCGGTATTTCAGTTTCTCGACTACGGCGATGAGCTCACTTTTACCCTGAACGATAGTGGTGAGGTGCGACGAATCAGTGATCTGCCCGGCGTACCGTCGGAGCAGGATCTGGTGGTGCGTGCGGCCAAATTGCTGCTGAAACATACCAATTGCACGCGGGGCGTCGATATTGAGATCGACAAACGGTTGCCGATGGGCGGTGGTTTGGGGGGAGGCAGTTCAAATGCGGCGACGACGTTGATCGCGCTCAATGAGTTGTGTGAACTTGGGCTGCCGGTCGATGAGCTGGCGGTGCTGGGTTTGCAGCTGGGGGCGGATGTGCCGGTCTTTGTGGGTGGTAGCGCAGCGTGGGCCGAGGGGGTGGGTGAAGAGCTAACCCCGTTAGAGGGTGAGCAGGCGCCGGCGGAGCCGTGGTATCTGGTGATCAAACCTGCCTGTTCGGTGGCGACGGAGGTAGTTTTTAATGCACCCGATTTGACACGCGATTGCCATCCCATCACAATATCGCACTTTCTTGACGGGCAGGGAATCAACGTATGCGAGGCGGTGGTGAAAAAACGCTTCCCGCTAGTAGCTAACGCGCTGGATTTCCTGTTAAAATATGCGCCCGCAAGGATGACGGGGACAGGTGCTTGCGTGTTTGCACCGTTTGATGAGCAGGCGGCGGCGCAGCGAGTACTGGACTCCCTGCCAGATGGATGGCAGGGGTTTGTAGCGAAAGGGATGAATCGCTCCCCGCTTTATAAAGGTGGGTTGTTGTAAGAGTTGTACGGTCTGAAGTAAACAGGTCACAAATGGGGCGTCGCCAAGAGGCTAGGCACTAGGTTTTGATCCTAGCATACCCAGGTTCGAATCCTGGCGCCCCAGCCATTTTATAATGTTGTTGTGTCTGTGTGACACGGCGCATCAGTAACAAATAGGTAAACATCTTGGGCTATTCCAAATCACGTTTCGGTTTGCTCGGAATAACAAGCGGATATGACGCTTCTGATAGCCGCATGATGGTCTTCGGTGGTAATGCCCACCCGCAGTTAGCCCAGTCGATTGCACGTTACCTGCACCTGCCATTAGGCAAGGCGAATGTTAACCGCTTTAGTGATGGTGAGGTCGCGGTTGAGGTGATGGAAAATGTCCGTGGCAAGGATGTTTTCATTGTGCAGCCAACCTGTGCGCCGACCAATGATAATTTGATGGAGCTGTTGGTGATGGTGGATGCACTTAGACGTTCATCTGCGGATCGTATCACCGCTGTGATCCCCTATTTTGGGTATTCTCGTCAGGATCGACGACCGCGTGCGGCACGTGTGCCGATCAGTGCGCGAGTGGTAGCGGATATGATTACCTCAGTTGGCGTTGATCGCGTGTTGACGGTTGATCTGCATGCCGACCAGATTCAGGGTTTCTTTACGATGCCGGTGGATAATGTTTACGCGTCGCCTGTATTGTTGAGCGATATCTGGCGTCAAAAGTACCCTGACATGATGGTGGTATCACCTGATGTGGGTGGCGTGGTTCGCGCACGCGCATTGGCAAAACGTCTTGATGGCGCAGATCTGGCGATCGTTGATAAACGACGCCCAGGGCCAAATGAAGCGAAGGTGATGAACATCATCGGTGATGTGACCGGTCGTACCTGTATTCTGGTCGATGACATGGTTGATACCGCTGGCACCTTATGTGAAGCGGCGCGTGTATTGAAAGAGCATGGCGCATCAAAGGTCGTTGCGTACTGCACCCATCCGATTTTATCGGGTGTGGCGGTAGATCGTATTTCGACTTCAGAACTAGATGAGTTGGTAGTGACGGATACTGTTCCGCTGCAGCAGAATGCGCGTGAGTGTGATCGCATTCGACAGTTGAGCGTTGCAGATATGCTAGCCGAAACGATGCGCCGTATCAGTGCCGATGAATCCGTTAGCTCCATGTATATGGACTAAGCTGCTAGTACAGCAGCGCTAGCGTTTTGAATTTGTGGTCAGTGGCAGCAGCTGTCGCTGACTTTTTTGTGGTAACACCAAACCAGGTCGCGGGAGCGGTGTACAGGCAGTCATAAAGACGTCTGTTAATTTTTGGAGAAATAAAATGGCTTCTAGTTTTGAGCTAAATGCAGAAATCCGTCAGGACAAGGGGAAGGGTGCGAGCCGCCGCCTGCGTCGTGATAACAAAGTTCCAGCGGTACTCTACGGTGGTGGTCAGGATGCGATATCGCTGACACTACAGCACAACACGCTGGTTCATAATCTTGAGAATGAAGCGTTTTACTCGCACATTCTGACCGTAAACGTTGATGGCAAAGCTGAAAAGGCTGTATTGAAAGACCTGCAGCGCCATCCATACAAGCCAAGCCTGATCCATGTTGATCTGCTGCGCATCAATGAAAATGAAAAACTGCGTATGCACGTACCGGTTCATTTCATTGGTGAAGATGTTTCAGTCGGCGTTAAAGCGGGTGGTGCGATTTCTCATCTGGCTAACGATGTTGAAATCATCTGTCTGCCAAAAGACCTGCCTGAGTTTATCGAGGCTGATATGACTGATGTCGGTCTTGATGAGACACTGCATCTTTCTGATCTTAAACTGCCAGCGGGTGTTGAACTGGTTGCGCTGACTCATGGTGCAGATCATGACCTTTCAGTTGCTGCGATCCATATGCCTAAGGTGGTTGCTGAAGTCGAGAGCGAAGCACCTGTTGCACCTGAAAATGGCGAAAGCGAAGGCGAAGAGGCCTAATTCGGACGCTGTATCTCAGTTTTACTACTGCTGGAAAAGGACTGACAGCCGTGGCAACACAAATTGATCTAATCGTGGGCCTGGGTAATCCAGGCCCTGCTTATGAAAAGACAAGACATAACGCTGGCTTCTGGTTGCTGGATACCTATGCGCAACGTTGCAGGGGGGTATTCAAACCAGAGTCACGTTTTTCGGGCGAGACCTGCAAGGCACTACTCGATGGACACCGCGGTTGGCTGTTGAAGCCGACGACCTACATGAATCGTTGTGGCCAGTCAGTTATTTCGTTGGCTAAGTATTACAAGATTCCCGTTGAAAAAATCCTTGTGGTGCATGATGAGCTTGATCTACCGCCAGGTGTGGCTCGTTTTAAAAAGGGTGGTGGGCATGGTGGGCACAACGGCCTACGTGACATCATCAAGGCCTTTGGTGGCAATAAAGAATTTATGCGTCTGCGTATTGGCATTGGCCATCCTGGGCAGAGTGATCAGGTTGCCGACTTCGTGCTGGATGATCCGTCTCGGCGTGAGCGAGAGCTGATTCTCGATGCGATTGATGAGGCGATGGATGTGATGCCGCAGATGATCGATGGCGATTTTGAAAAGGCGATGAATCGTTTGCATAGTAAAAAACCCGCGACATAAGTCCGCGAGTGTATATAACAGGAATACTCCATGGGATTTAAGTGTGGCATTGTTGGTCTTCCAAACGTTGGTAAATCAACGCTCTTTAATGCGCTGACTCAGGCGGGCATCGAGTCTGCTAACTACCCTTTCTGTACCATTGAACCTAATGTGGGTATCGTGCCGATGCCGGATCCACGTCTGGATGCATTGGCAGCGATTGTTAATCCACAACAGGTATTGCCGACGACGATGGAGTTTGTTGACATCGCCGGCCTCGTCGCGGGCGCCTCCAAGGGTGAGGGGCTGGGGAATAAATTCCTTGCCAATATCCGTGAGACCAACGCGATTGGTCATGTGGTGCGCTGTTTTGACGATGATGATATTACCCATGTGGAAGGCAGTATTGATCCGCTGCGTGATATCGAAACCATCGATACTGAATTGGCGCTGGCTGATATGGATTCCATTGAAAAAGCGCTGCACCGCGTTGGCAAACTGACCAAGAGCGGTGATAAAGAGGCGATCGCGAAGAAGGCGTTGCTAGAAAAAGTGCGCGACCATTTAGATACCAGCGCGCCGGTACGCTCAATGGGGCTGGACGCCGATCAGTGTGCGGCACTCTATGACCTGCATCTGCTAACCATTAAGCCGACAATGTATATCGCCAACGTGGCGGATGATGGTTTCACTGATAACCCGTGGCTGAATCTTGTGCGTGAACATGCAGCGAATGAAGGGGCGGTGGTGGTACCGGTGTGTGCCGCGATTGAGGCTGAGATTGCTGAGCTTTCCGATGAAGAAAAAGGCGAGTTCATGGCAGACCTGGGGCTGGAAGAACCGGGGCTGGATCGTGTGATTCGCGCCGGTTATGAGCTGCTTGGCTTGCAGACCTACTTTACTGCGGGTGAAAAAGAGGTGCGAGCCTGGACAGTAAAAGTCGGTGCGACGGCTCCGCAGGGTGCTGGTGTGATTCATACAGATTTCGAGCGCGGTTTCATCCGTGCCGAGGTGATTGGCTATGATGATTACATTGCGAACCGAGGTGAGTCGGGAGCGAAAGAGGCGGGTAAGTGGCGTCTTGAAGGGAAAGATTACATCGTTCAGGACGGCGATGTGATTCATTTCCGCTTCAATGTTTGATTGTCGGTCGAAAAGCGCTTAAAAAACGCTTCAGATAGTTCCATTCTGACAGAATAGTGGCGTATAATTGCGCCCTCGCGGCGATACGCGGCGATATCATCAAAAAATGGCTATGTAGCTCAGCTGGTTAGAGCGCAGCATTCATAATGCTGAAGTCGGTGGTTCAAGTCCACCCATAGCCACCATCTACTTAAAGTTTGGTTTTAATAATTTATTCGGGGTCCGGATATGAGCAGAGCGACCGCAGGCACGCAGACCGCCTCTATGCAATCAGGTAATGATTCTTTGCTAATCGATGGCGTTGAATACAATGCGCGATTACTGACGGGTAGCGGTAAGTACAAAGACCTCGAAGAGACCAGGCTTGCAACCGAGGCAAGCGGCGCACAGATTGTCACCGTTGCGGTGCGTCGTACTAACATCGGGCAGAACAGCGATGAGCCCAATCTGCTGGATGTGATCTCGCCAGACAAATACACCCTGCTGCCCAATACGGCGATGTGTTACACCGCAGACGATGCGATCCGTACCTGTCGTCTGGCGCGTGAACTGCTGGATGGTCATAATCTGGTGAAGCTCGAAGTACTGGGTGATGAGAAGACCCTTTATCCTGATCTACAGCAGACCTACGTTGCGCTTGAAGTGCTGGTTAAAGAGGGCTTCAAGGTGATGGTTTATACCAACGATGATCCAATTGCCGCGAGTCGTCTTGAGGATATGGGCGCAGTTGCGGTGATGCCGCTGGCCGCACCGATCGGCTCAGGGTTGGGTATCCGCAACCCTTATAACATTCGTACCATCGTTGAAAATGCCAATGTGCCGATTCTGGTTGATGCCGGTGTTGGCACCGCCTCTGATGCCGCAATCGCAATGGAGCTGGGTTGTGACGGTGTATTGATGAACACCGCGATTGCAGGTGCAGACAATCCGATTCTGATGGCATCTGCAATGAAGAAGGCGGTTGAAGCGGGACGTGAGGCCTATCTCGCCGGCCGTATTCCACGCAAACGTTTTGCCAGTGCATCATCGCCAGTCGATGGAACATTCTTCTAAGGCGTTATCACGCTACTAGCTATTCCGTATTCTCTGTTTTTTGATCTTCTGTTGTGACCACTGAAATAGCAAAGCCGAGCTACGGCACCTTACGTAAGGTGCGTAGTTTTATGCGCCGCGAAGGGCGTCTTACCGAGGGGCAGCGGCGTGGCCTGCAAGCGCAGTGGCCGACATGTGGCATTGAACCCGGCAGTGAAATGCTTGACCTCGATGCTGAGTTTGGACGCAACGCACCACGTATCCTTGAGATCGGTTTTGGTATGGGTGAATCGCTGGCGACGATGGCGGCGGCTCATCCTGAAAATGATTACCTGGGTATCGAAGTTTATCGCCCCGGGGTTGGCAGTTTGTTGCGCCGGGTGGGAGAAAACGGATCGACCAATGTGCGGGTGATCAGTGAAGATGCGGTTGTCGTGTTGGCGAAGATGATTCCCGACTGTAGTCTTGACCGCCTGCAACTATTTTTCCCCGACCCGTGGCATAAAAAACGTCACCATAAACGACGTATCGTACAGCCCGGTTTTGTTGCGCTGATTTGCCAAAAATTAAAGCCGGGTGGGGTTTTTCATATGGCGACCGATTGGCAGGCGTATGCGGAACATATGATGGAAGTAATGAATGCCGCGCCGGGTTATCAGAACTGCATTGCGCAAGGTGAGTACGCGCCACGTCCTGAGTCTCGCCCACTCACCAGGTTTGAGCAGCGAGGCCATCGGCTTGGTCATGGGGTGTGGGATCTGCTTTTTGAGAGAGCTGCCTGAGCGCCTGTTTCTTTTTTGCGACTAAACCCTTAGTCGGCAAGCGGCAGGGTTAATGTGACCCAGAATGTTGAGCCTTCATCCCGGCTGCTTTGAACACCTATCTGCCCACCCATCTGGTTAACTAATTGTCTGCTGATCGCAAGACCGAGCCCTGTGCCACCATAGCGGCGCGTGGTTGAACTATCGATCTGTGAAAACACCTGGAATAACATCGCCTGATCTTCACTGCTGATACCAATGCCACTATCGATAACAGAGAAATGCAGTGTTGCTTCTTTTTCGTTGACCTTGCGGCATTTTATTTCAAGCGCGACGGAGCCTTTCTCTGTGAATTTGATGGCATTACCGATTAGGTTGAGTAGCACCTGACGAATACGTCCGGCATCGCCAACTAAGCGCCTGGGACAATTTAGTCCTAGCGTGGTGGAGAATTCGAGTCCTTTTTCTCCTGCCTGAGGTGATAGTAGTGTCTGAATGGCGTCGATGAGTTCTTCGATATTAAATGCTTCGGATTTGATATTAAGGTGACCGCTTTCAACTTTGGTAAGATCAAGGATTTCATCAATGATGGTCAGTAGCGCATGGCTGGAATCGTTGATGATGTTAAGCTGTTCAAGTTGATCACCATCCAGTTTACTATCGCGCATTAACTGGACCATGCCAATGACACCATTGAGTGGTGTGCGCAATTCGTGGCTCATCATTGCCAGGAACTCGCTCTTAGCCTTCAGAGCAGCTTCCGCCTGTTCGCGTGATTCAATGAGCGTTAATTCGATTTTTTTACGTTCTGTGATATCTCTTACAACACCCGCAAATTGCTGTTTGCCATGTTCATGGATTTCACTGATGCCAAGTTCAATCGGGAATATTGAGCCATCTTTACGTTTCCCTTTAAGTTCACGGCCGATGCCGATGATTTTTGCCACGCCGGTTTGATTGAAAGTTTTCAGGTAGTGATCATGGCTGGCGCTTGCATCAGGGGGCATTAGCAAGTTTATTTTATGGCCAATTAGCTCAGCTTCCTGGTAGTCGAAAATCTCCTGGATTTTGCTGTTGCAGGAGATGATAGTGCCTTTATTGTCGATCAACACAATGCCGTCGATGATATTTTCAATCACAGATTTATAGCGAGTTTCACTCTCCTGAGCTGTTTTCAGCGCCTCTTCCTGTTCCTTTTTTGAATGTAGTAATGCTGCATGCATCT
>Ga0316207_10004947_pt1 | contig 11283 bp, 10 predicted proteins | sample 6weekpyrite_MG_FD_204943 | JGI IMG/M metagenome (GOLD analysis project Ga0316207, IMG submission 204943) | Microbial mat bacterial communities from mineral coupon in-situ incubated in ocean water Damariscotta River, Maine, United States -... | ecosystem: Environmental > Aquatic > Marine >...
CAATCGAGATGCGCGCTAAAGATGAGGCAGCTGTGGTTGTTGCGGCGAAGCAGTCGATGGCATTGCAGGTAACCGCGATGTTGCAACTGCAACAACGTGGTGCCGCAACGCTCGACTACGGCAACAATATCCGTCAGATGGCTTTTGAAGAAGGGGTGAAAAATTCTTTCGACTTCCCCGGTTTTGTCCCCGCTTATATTCGCCCGCTTTTCTGTGAAGGGATCGGCCCGTTCCGTTGGGCGGCACTCTCTGGTGATCCCGAAGATATTTATAAAACCGATGCCAGGGTCAAAGAGTTGATTCCTGATAACCCACAACTGCATCGCTGGCTCGACATGGCGCGTGAGCGAATTCAGTTTCAGGGCTTACCGGCGCGCATCTGCTGGATCGGTTTGAAAGATCGCGCACGCATCGGGCTGGCGTTTAATCAAATGGTTGCCAGTGGTGAGTTAAAGGCACCGCTGCTGATTGGCCGTGATCATCTGGATTCCGGTTCAGTCGCATCGCCCAATCGTGAAACCGAGGCGATGATGGATGGCTCCGATGCCGTTTCTGATTGGCCACTATTGAATGCGCTGCTGAGTACCGCGAGCGGTGCTACGTGGGTGAGCTTTCATCACGGCGGTGGTGTTGGTATGGGGTTTAGTCAACACGCAGGGCTGGTGGTAGTTTGTGATGGAACCGATGCCGCAGCAAAGCGGGTTGAGCGAGTGTTGTGGAATGATCCTGCGACAGGTGTGATGCGACATGCCGATGCAGGGTATGAGATCGCGAAACAGTGTGCCAAAGAAAATGGTTTAGATTTGCCAATGGCCGGTGATGATTAAAGTAGGGTGGGCACATGTGCCCACCGCAAGGTTTAGGTGTGTCGATGCAATTTGTATTGTGTCAAACGCTTTCGGAATAAGCGAATGAATGCGCTGATGGATTATCGTTACGTTTGGTCTTTGGTGGGCACATGTGCCCACCCTACAGTGATTAATGGGTGGGATTAAATGGACGTGTTTGAAATCAAACCAGGACAACTAAGCCTTGATGACCTTCGCCGAATCAATAACGAGGCGATGACGATCACGCTTGATAAAAAGAGTGAGGTGGCAATCAAGCGCGCGGCAGCAGTGGTCGAGGATGTGATTAAGCAGGGTCGCACGGTGTACGGCATCAATACCGGTTTTGGTCTGTTGGCAAATACCAAAATTAAAACGGATGAACTGGAGACGTTGCAGCGCAGTATCGTATTGTCGCACGCCGCGGGTGTGGGTGAGTATATGTCGGATGCAACGGTGCGTTTGATTATGGTATTAAAAATTAGCTCGCTGGCGCGTGGTTTTTCCGGCATTCGGCTTGAGGTGATCAATGCCTTGATCACGTTGTTGAATAAAGAGATTTATCCCTGCATTCCGATTAAGGGCTCGGTCGGTGCATCGGGTGATCTTGCGCCGCTGGCGCATATGAGTGCGGTGCTATTGGGTGAGGGGTATGCGCATCATCAGGGTAAGTTGATTAGTGCGAACGAGGCGTTAACACTCGCGGGTTTAGCACCCGTGGTGCTTGCACCCAAAGAAGGGTTGGCACTATTGAATGGTACACAGGCTTCAACAGCGCTGGCACTGCAAGGGCTGTTTGGTGCAGACAATGCGTTGCGTAGTGCGATTGTGATTGGCGCGTTATCGGTAGAGGCGGCGAAGGGTTCGCGTGCACCATTTGATGAGCGGTTGCATCGTGCGCAGGGGCATCAAGCGGTGATCGATATCGGCAGTGCTTACCGGAGTTTGTTGGATCATTCGCAGATTGAAGAGAGCCATCGTGATTGCAATCGTGTGCAAGACCCTTATTCACTGCGCTGCCAACCGCAGGTGATGGGAGCCTGTCTGCAACAGATTCGAAATTCGGCGCAGTCAATTCTCATCGAGGCCAATGGTGTCTCCGATAACCCGCTGGTGTTTGCCGATCAAAATGAAATCTTATCGGGCGGTAATTTTCATGCGGAAATGATTGCAATGGCGGCGGATAATCTCGCGTTAGCCATTTCAGAGATCGGTGCATTATCCGAACGGCGCATGGCGTTGTTGATCGATTCAAAACTCAGTGGCCTGCCACCGTTTCTGGTTGAGAATGGCGGCATCAACTCCGGCTTTATGATGGCGCAGGTCACGGCCGCCGCACTCGCCAGTGAAAACAAAACACTCGCCCATCCTGCCAGTGTCGATAGCCTGCCAACCTCAGCCAATCAGGAAGACCATGTTTCGATGGCGACGTTTGCTGCGCGCAGGCTGCGAGACATGAATGAAAATACCACTTACATCCTTGCGATAGAATGGCTCGCGGCGAGTCAGGGATTGGACTTTCTTGCGCCATTAAAAAGCTCTGCCACATTAGAGCAGGCGAAGTCGCTGTTACGTAATGAAGTGACTTTTTATGATAAAGATCGTTACTTCGCACCGGATATTGAGAAGGCTTCGGGATTGATAGAAATCGGTGTATTAAGAGAGGTTGTTAGTCTTGCTATTTAATAGGTAATTTGATGTGTATAAAAGAAATAAGGTTTAGCATGATTTTTGATAAAAGTGTTAATATCAGGTGCCAGAAGTTTTTTGCTGGTCTTCATAACTTAACGTAATTGAATTTTTGAATATGGCTAAATTTGACCCAATACGCTCTCCTAATGCGATTGACCAAGCAGTTTTTGTTATTGGCCTTTCTAAGAATATTGGAAAAGATAATGTTGATGCTATTAAGGGGCTTAAAGATCGCTTAGCAAGCGAGTTTGATGAATTTAATGATATTCACATGATGGGGATTGAATTGTCTCCAGATGGTCTGAATAAACCAGATAAACAAGTAGTGGGTGTTGAATGTAAGACTGAAACAAAAGAGCAGGAACATTTGCTAGTTGCTAAAAGGCCAGATTGGTTGTTGAGAATTAGTGAAAATAGCATCCAAATAAATTGCTTGAATTATGCTGGTTGGGGGCAAGCGGTGGGCCATGTGGGGCATTTACTTGAAATACTGTTCGAGTCACTGACTACCACCTTAGAAGGTGTGTCAATTATTGAAATTACTTTTCAAGTTAATGATATGTTTATTGTGAGTGATGCTGATGAGGGTATTGATTATTCGCAATTATTTAATCGTAGTAAGTATTTAAATGAGAATATATGGGGCGCTGGGGTGTTATGGCATCTGCATTCTGGATGGTTTGAGTCGGATGACCGTGCGGGGAATGTTTTGAGTGTGCTGAATATTTCTACGAGAACAGAGGTAACAATTCCTGATAAGCATATTGTGCTGGTGGAGCATTTGCAAAAGAGTACGGTAGATAATGGATTGTCTATCGAAATAAACAAAACAGAAATAGAGGGCCTTTTTGGGGTTCTTCATGAGAAAAATAAGATATTGGTAAGTGATTTATTTTCTGATGATATTAAAGGGCGAATAGGATTGTGATTCTCACGGAAGTAAATAGCAGCGCATATACGGAAGATCACTTGCTAAATTCTGGGATAGTTAGTGAGACAATTGTGCCTACTAGGAAAAAATCCCTCGAAAACAAGGGCGGAGTTTTTGCTGTTGCTTGCATGATGGGTGCTGTCACTGCATTGCCGACATTCGCCAAAACTGATAATTTGACGCTTCCTTCTTTGACGGATGTTTATACCATAACTTTGGGTGTGCAATCATTTGAGAGCCACTCTAGTGTTTTTCCTGAAGGGTATCGAATCTTAAATAAGTTAGAGGTGGGTGAGTATCTTAAGGAACATGTGTCTCTTAAATCATTTCTTGAGAATAGTTTGCCTGCTTTACAGGCTGTGTCTGGTGTAGCCGAATTTGGACTGGAATATGAAGGCCTTAAAGATGAAGGGTGGGAAAGTCTTTATATCATTGCTTATCTAGATAGTGATGAGGAGGAGTACGCTTCACAAATTGAAAATAATCTTCTGAGCGAATGGCTGCTAAGGCAGCCTGATGATATAGCTCATTTGATCACAGTAACGTTAGATTGGAAGTGAGCTTTACAGGAGAAGAGTTACTTGAGTATGCCCGGTCACTTTATGACGAAGTGATGGGTTCGAAAGATAATTTGGGTGGAATGCAGCAGGCTGCGTTGCGAACAATTTTGAGCCGAGCATATTACAGTGCCTTTCTTGAAACCAGAAGTTACTTGAATATGGAATCTGATCAATCTGGCAGTGTTCATGGAAAGGTTCAGTCTGAGATTCAGAAAAAGAATCGCACTATGGGAAATCACATCTCTGATCTGAAAAGGCTCAGAACGAAGGCCGATTATCGGCGAGCTGCTGCATTTACACCGTCTCATGCAAGGCGCTCTTTGAGTATGGCGAAGGCCGTGATTGATGGCCTTAAAAAATTAAGAGCCGAATAAGTCCGGATTTCAGTCTGTATGGCCCAATAAACAAAGTGCATTGCACCTTTCGCGAGAAAAACCTAAATGAATTGCTGTGCAATGCCCGGTGGGTTACGGCGAAAAAAGATGCGCCTAACACCGCCCTACATTGATTTGGGTTGTGGTTTAAATCGAAGGCGAAGTCGCCCGTTCTCTTTTGGTAAAATCGGTCAGTGCATCTGCCGCCTGTCGATGCCGTAACGTTTGATCCTTGATGTCAGCGTTGTTGGTTTTACGCCGAGTAGTTCAGCGGCTCCGCCGGAACCGAATACTTTTCCCTTTGAGACGCGTAGTGCGGCGATGATGTTGTCGCGCTCCTGTTGTTGACGATCCTGGTCGGTGAGGAATTCTTTTGTGGGTGTCTGAAGTTGAGTGGTAGTAGTGGTTTCAATCGCTGGGTATGATTCGTCGGGAAGGTCGATGCGTAGACGATCGCCTTGCGAGAGTATGACGGCGCGTTCGATGACATTGATCATCTCGCGAATGTTGCCGGGCCAGCTGTAGCGCTGTAGGCGTTGCAGTTCTGCCAGTGAAAGTTTGAGTTGTGGCTTGTTAAATTTTTTCATGGCGCGGGTAAGAAAGTGTGTTGCGAGTTGTGGCACGTCTTCGATTCGTTCGCGCAGTGGCGCTGAAACGATTGGAAAAACGTTGAGGCGAAAGTAGAGGTCTTCACGAAACTGCTGTCGGTTAACCTCTTCTTTTAGATTTCGATTGGTGGCTGCGATGACACGCACATCGACACGACGGGTTTTATTTTCACCCACCCGTTCAAACTGTTGCTCCTGCAATACGCGCAGTAGCTTGCTCTGTAATTCAAGTGGGATCTCGCCCACTTCATCAAGAAAAAGTGTGCCGCCATCGGCAAGTTCGAAACGGCCGGAGCGATCACTGATCGCACCTGTAAAGGCGCCCTTTGCGTGCCCAAAAAATTCACTCTCAAAAAGTTCTCGCGGAATGGATGCGCAGTTAACGCGAATCAGTGGTCGGGAGTGGCGTTCGCTGCTCTCATGAATCGCTCGCGCGATTAGCTCCTTGCCGGTGCCTGATTCACCAGTTACCAATACATTGGCATCGGTTGGTGCGACCAGTTCTATCTGGCTTATGATGTTCATGATCGCGGCGCTCTTACCGACGATCTCTCTGTGGTTATGTTCGGCGCGGATCTCTTCTTGCAGGTAGGCGTTTTCCATCTCAAGTCGCTTGCGCAGTGTCTCGACTTCGCTGAGTGCATTGCGCAGATTTGCTTCCGCCAGTTTACGATCACTGATGTCACGGAAAATCACCACTGCTCCGACGAGTCGTCCCTGATCGCGAATCGGTGTGCTGGTGTATTCGACCGGGATCGCTTCACCACTCTTGTGCCAGAAAACCTCGTCATCAATGACATGTACTTCACCATCGGCAAACGCGGCATAGATTGGGCAGTCACGGCTTGGGTAGTGGCAGCCGTCGGAGCGGCTATGGTGAATCGCCTGGTGGATGTTTTTTCCGATCAGGTCATTGGCGCTCCAGCCGAGCATGCGTTCTGCGGCAGGGTTGACGAAGGTGGTTTCACCATTGGCGTTTACGCCGTAAATCCCTTCGCCTGCCGCCTTTAATAACAACTGGTTTTCGCGTTCTATCTCCTGAAAGACAGACTCAATCGTTTTCCATTCGGCGAAGCCGTGACGATGAAAACTATCGGCAGTATTCGCTTCGCGTAGCCGGCGCAGCTGTGTCTTATCCTGGAACGTCAGGATTAGCTGCATCATTCCATTCTGCTTAAGCAGGGCTGCCGAGAGTTCCAGTTCAAGCGGATCGCCGTCGTTCCGTTTACAGATAAAGTCACAGCTCCAGCCGTTGCCCTTTTCGATAACCGCCTGGGTGAAGACGATGAATTCTGCCATCTGCTCATTGAACAGCTCGCTAATGCGCATGGCCAATAGTTGCGCGGTGGGACGATCGAGTAGTGAACTGGCTTTTCGGTTTGCACTTATTATCCGATCGTTGACTGGGTCAATAATCAGTATTGCCTCTCTGGCGTGCTGGAACACCGCGTTCATATTTACGTCTGTCGCATTCATCGTTACTTACCTCATCTGTCTCTCTTTGCATGAAGTCATGCATGCTTATTACTTATCAACTTTTGTACCAGGCTATGAATCGTCGTAGCAATTTCTACGTCACATCCTAGGTCTACGAATTTTAATAGCGCTTCCAATCGTCATGTAATTCTCATAACCCATTGTAATTAGTGCTATATCTAGAGGAGTTTGGAGGTGGCACGCCATCTGCAGTAGCGTAGTTAACGCATTGAAAGAGCGACGCTGACGAGGGTGACGTTCATAACGGGACTAACACTGCGCACCAGACAGGTGCGTGAAGCAGAAATATGAACCAATCAGAATCAGAGGAAAAAGAGCGATGACCTATAAAAGCCTCAACGATCCCTTTAATCCGGATCTTACAATTAATCATGAAAAAGGGTGTGGCTGTAGCACCTGCAACGGCAAGCTTGATGCAGTGGTGAAAGATGAAGCGGCACCGATACCGGCAACGGTAATGAATGCAGCGCCTGAAACCTCCGAAGAGATTATGGATCGTGCGATTGAGAGCGCGCTGGTGCGCGGTGTGTTTGGTCACAACGAGATCAGTCGTCGTTCATTTCTGGGATTGATTAGTGGTGGTACGGCTGCTGCGATACTGGGTTCGCTATTGCCCATGGATGCGGTGAAGGCAGCGGTCAAAGAGAGTATGGGGCCGTTGGAAAAGACCAAGCTCAACATCGGTTTTGTACCGATTACCTGCGCCACGCCGATTATCATGGCGCACCCGATGGGTTTCTATCAGAAGTATGGTCTTGATGTTGATGTGATCAAAACGGCAGGCTGGGCGGTGGCGCGCGATAAGTCGCTGGCTAATGAGTATGACGCATCACACATGCTGACACCGATGCCGCTGGCGATGTCGTTGGGTGCCGGTTCAATCGCGAAGCCTTATGTGATGCCGACCGTTGAAAATATTAATGGCCAGGCGATTGTGTTGCATGTTGATCACAAGGATAAGCGTGATCCGAAGCAGTGGAAGGGGTTTAAGTTTGGGGTGCCGTTTGAGTACTCGATGCATAACTTCCTGCTGCGCTACTACGTTGCTGAGCACGGACTCGATCCCGATAAAGATATTCAGATTCGTGTTGTGCCGCCACCTGAAATGGTGGCCAATCTGCGTGCGGGTAATCTTGACGGCTACCTCTCGCCCGATCCATTTAATCAGCGTGCCGTATGGGAGAAGGTCGGTTTTATTCACATGTTGACCAAGGATATCTGGGATGGGCACCCTTGCTGTGCATTCGCCTGCAGTAAAGAGTTTACTGAACAGAACCCAAATACCTACGGTGCATTACTGAAGGCGATCGTCGATGCGACCGAGTATTCGGCAAAGGCGGAAAATCGTAAGGAGATCTCGATGGCGGTTGCGCCGAAGAACTATCTCAATCAGCCGGAGCCGGTGATTCGTCAGGTGCTGACTGGGCGCTATGCTGATGGCCTGGGTGGGATTCAGGATGATCCTGCGCGTATCGATTTCGATCCGTTCCCATGGCACTCGATGGCGGTATGGATTCTGACGCAGATGAAGCGCTGGGGTTATATCAAGGGTGAGGTCGATTACAAAACCATCGCTGAGCAGGTCTATCTGGCAGCGGATGCCGCCAAGGTGATGAAAGAGCTTGGTTACGAGCCGCCGAGCAAGACTTATGAGAACTACACCATCATGGGTAAGACTTTCGACTACAACAAGCCTGAAGAATACATCAAGAGCTTTGATATCAGGAGAAGGTAATGTTAGCGACGCTAAATGCGAGGGCGACGCTACTATCGCTGGTCTTTCTCACGGTGGCGCTCGGTGCCTGGGAGATGGCGTGCCAGCCACCTGAGAAGAGCGTAGCGTTGTCGGAGTATGAATTACTGATGGGCGGTGCCGAGCAGGAGGCGCGTGTACCGCCGCCATCGGCGGTTATCGCGCTGGCGTATAAGGAGCTGAGTGATCCTTTTTATGATGCGGGGCCGAACGATAAGGGCATTGGAATACAGCTGGCCTATTCGATCTATCGAGTGTTGGTCGGTTTTTTTCTGGCCGCAGCCGTGGCGATTCCGATTGGCTTTGTGATCGGCATGTCGCCACTGATGTACAAGGCGATGAACCCTTATATTCAGGTGTTACGCCCCATCTCGCCATTGGCCTGGATGCCATTGGCACTGTTTATTATTCAGGACTCTGAGGCGTCGGCGATCTTTGTGATCTTCATCTGTTCGATCTGGCCGATGTTGCTCAATACCGCATTTGGTGTCGCCAATGTTCGCAAGGACTGGGTCAATGTGGCGCTCACTCATGAACTGAGTCAGGTCAGAACAGCCTTAACTGTGATCCTTCCCGCTGCTGCACCAACGATTCTAACCGGGATGCGGATTTCAATCGGCATCGCATGGCTGGTGATCGTTGCGGCTGAGATGCTGGTGGGTGGAACCGGAATCGGCTACTACGTCTGGAATGAATGGAACAACCTCGATCTTGCCAGCGTAATCTTTTCAATTTTTATGATCGGCATAGTCGGCATGGCGCTCGATCTGGCGCTCTCCGCTACTACCCGTTTTGTACAGTATAAAGAGTAAAAAAATTATGGTGCATCCATTTGTAGAGATTCAGGGCTTAGCCAAACGCTACCCAAAGGCGGATAACGGTGAAGAGCTGACCGTGTTTGAAAATGCAAACTTCACCATCGATAAAGGGGAGTTTGTCTGTGTAATTGGTCACTCGGGATGTGGCAAGTCAACCATTCTCAATATCCTCGCCGGACTCGATGAGGCAACGGATGGCATCGTGATTATGAATGGCAAAGAGGTGGTCGGCCCAGGTCTTGAGCGTGGCGTGGTGTTTCAGAACTACAGCCTGATGCCGTGGCTGAGTGCGCTGAAGAATATCACCTTTGCGGTGCGTGCTCGTTGGCCTCACTGGTCCAAAGATAAGATTGTTGAGCACAGCCGCAAGTTTCTTAAACTGGTTGGGCTTGATGGTGTTGAAGATCGTAAACCATCAGAACTATCTGGCGGAATGCGGCAGCGTGTCAGTATCGCGCGCTCATTTGCAACACAACCGCAGATGCTGTTGCTTGATGAGCCGTTCGGCGCGCTCGATGCATTAACGCGTGGCGTGATTCAGGAAGAGCTACTGAAAATCTGGAGCGAGACCCGTCAGACGGTCTTTATGATCACCCATGATGTCGATGAGGCAATTCTGCTTTCCGACCGTATTCTATTGATGACAAATGGCCCTTACGCGCGCATTGCTGAATCGGTGAAGGTCTCTATTCCACGCCCGCGTAATCGTAACAGTGTAATTCACCATCCGGGTTACTACAGAATTCGTAACCACCTGGTCGAATTTCTGGTGACGCGTTCAAAAGCGCTTTCAGGAAAGATTAGCGATGAGGACGATGGTGAAACTGTTGTTGTTGATCCGGCAGCAACAACGGCAGCGGTAGTTTCAGTCTCACAACCACCGCTGTCATCAAACGACAGTCAGCAGGAGAAGATGGCGCGATGACAAAACCACCACTTCCACCATTCACGCTGGAGAGTGCCAGGATAAAAGTTCAGGCGGCAGAGGATGCGTGGAATAGTCGTGACCCTGAACGGGTATCGCTTGCCTACAGCGAAGACTCTGAGTGGCGAAACCGCGCAGAGTTTTTTATGGGGCGTGATGCAATTAAAGAATTCTTGCGGCGTAAATGGAGCCGTGAACTCGATTATCGTTTGAAGAAGGAGTTGTGGGCATTTATGGATAACCGCATTGCGGTGCGTTTTGAGTATGAATGGCATGACGACGCTGGCCAGTGGTATCGCGCTTACGGCAATGAGAACTGGGAATTTGCCAGTAACGGGCTGATGCAGAAGCGCTACGCCAGTATTAATGACCTGCCAATAACGGAATCCGAGCGGCGGTTATTATGGGAACGATAAGATGCTATTTGAGCGCGCAAAGAATTAACGAATTTTTATCAACCAATCACTGGAGAGCGTGCTGTGACTAAAATAGAAATGACTGAAATGATACTGTCCGCCAAAAAGGCAAGTGGTAAGAGCTGGGAAGAGATTGCGGCAGAGATCGGCATGTCGTCTGTCTGGACAACATCGGCCTGCCTTGGCATGAATAGTATGGTGCCTGAACAGGCGAAGGCATTGTGCGAAACACTCGACCTGCCTGAAGAGGTGGGCGAAACACTACAGGCGTTTCCGCACAAACACTGGGATAAGGCGATCCCGACCGATCCATTGATCTATCGCTTTTATGAGATGATCAACGTTTATGGCGATACGATGAAAGAGTTGATCCATGAAAAATTGGGTGACGGGATTATGAGCGCGATCGATTTTACGATGGATATTCAGAAAGAAGAAAACCCCGCAGGTGACCGTGTGGTGATCGTGCTGAACGGAAAATTTCTGCCTTATAAATCCTGGTAGACATTGCTCTCTCTTTTCTCCTCAGTGGCCGTATCGCAATATGCTGCGGCCGCTGTTCTTTAAATCTGTAAAGCAGCGTTGTTGGCGGTTTTGTGTGGTGATAGCTGCCTGGAAAAGAGTATAGCGGGACTGCCTGGCGCTAGTTACTCTCAGGTGTTAATCCGAGCAGGCATTAGTTGTTACGGCGCAGGCGTGTGCCGTGCAATAATGACATTGTAATTTCATCAGCACTAAAATCATCCGGAAAATATGTACCGGAAATTTTAGCGGCATGAATGCTGGCACCCTTCAAATTTGTATATGTAAAATCGATGCCGCGAAGATCGGCCTGTCTGAAATAACAGCCGCTGAAGTCGATGTTGTCGGCGTTGATGCCGC
>Ga0316207_10004948_pt1 | contig 11280 bp, 12 predicted proteins | sample 6weekpyrite_MG_FD_204943 | JGI IMG/M metagenome (GOLD analysis project Ga0316207, IMG submission 204943) | Microbial mat bacterial communities from mineral coupon in-situ incubated in ocean water Damariscotta River, Maine, United States -... | ecosystem: Environmental > Aquatic > Marine >...
GTAATAAAAGCGGCACGCCCTTCGATTGAGGCTTTAATAATCTCTGCACGCGGCATTTTTTTAATTAGCTTATTAACACTATCAGCCACCTGATCAATATAAGCCTGATCCGGGCAAACTAAAATAGATTGCGCGTCTTCATCGTGTTCGGCTTGCGAAAATAAATCCATCGCGATCCAGTCCGGATCTGTTTTACCATCACACAATACTAGAATTTCTGACGGACCGGCGATCATGTCAATACCGACTGTACCAAACACCATGCGCTTTGCTGTTGCCACATAGATATTGCCCGGGCCAACAATTTTATCAACCTGAGGAATGGTCTCTGTACCATATGCCAGCGCTGCTACCGCCTGTGCACCACCGATGGTAAATACGCGGTCAACGCCGGCAATCGCCGCAGCCGCCAGTACTAAATCATTTTTTTCACCGTTTGGTGTGGGGACAACCATGATTAATTCAGGCACACCGGCTACTTTGGCAGGAATTGCATTCATTAAAACAGATGAAGGATAAGCTGCTTTTCCACCTGGCACATATAACCCCACGCGATCGAGTGATGTTACTTGCTGACCTAAAACCGTACCGTCAGCTTCGGTGTATGACCAGGACTCCATCTTCTGATGTTCTGCATAATCTTGTACACGCTTTGCTGCCGTTTCTAACGCCTGACGCTGCTCCGGATTTATCTTTTCAAGCGCCGCATTCAATTCATCTTTTGACAGTTCTAATTCAGTACCGTCGGTAAATGAACCGCCGTCAAAACGATTGGTGTATTCGATAACCGCTGCATTGCCTTTTGATTTAACTGCGCCGAGAATTTCCATTACCGTGTTAAACACGTTGTTATCAGAAACGCTTTCCCACGCTAATAAATCTTCCAGCTCCTGCTGAAAGTTTTCATCATTTGAATTCAGGCGTTTGATATTCAGCATGGCTTACTTACCTTCCACCGCATCACGCATTTGTTCGATAATTTGTTGCAGGCGTTCGTGTTTCATTTTCATTGACGCTTTGTTCACGATCAGACGTGAACTGATATCCGCAATTTTATCCATTGGTTTTAAACCATTGGCTTTTAAGGTATTACCGGTATCAACCACATCAACGATTAAGTCTGACAGACCAACAATTGGGCCTAATTCCATGGAACCGTACAGCTTGATAACTTCAACCTGTTGCCCAATCGATGCAAAATACTCTTTAGTGACGTTGACAAATTTAGTCGCAACACGCAGACGACCGTTTGATGGCTTGTAATCCACCGGACCGGCTGTCATTAATTTGCAACTGGCAATTTTTAAATCAACCGGCTCATATAAACCTTCTGCACCATGCTCTAATAAAACATCTTTACCGGCTACACCTAAATCGGCGGCACCGTATTGCACATAAGTTGGCACATCGGTCGCACGAATTACCACCAGTTTTACATCATCGCGATTGGTATCGAGAATCAGCTTGCGGCTTTTTTCCGGGTCATCAATAGCTTCTATACCCGCAGCGTTTAGTAACGGCATGGTTTCTTTAAAAATGCGGCCTTTTGATAAGGCAATAGTGATTACATTACTCATAACAATTCTTTAGTTTTGTTCATTATTTTGGAGTTCGACGGATTATAGCGCCCAGCTGAGCCAGCTTCTCTTCGATTAGCTCATAACCGCGGTCAATGTGATAAATACGTTCAACAACTGTTTCACCTTCTGCAAAAACACCGGCCAAAATCAAACTGGCAGAGGCACGTAAGTCCGTTGCCATAATTGGCGCGCCAGTTAATTTATCAACGCCTTTAACGATGGCAGTGTTGCCTTCCAGCTCTATATCAGCACCCATGCGTTGTAGTTCCTGTACGTGCATAAAGCGATTTTCAAAGACGGTTTCAACGATGGTTGAAGTACCTTCAGCCACCACATTAAGTGCGGTGAACTGAGCCTGCATATCCGTTGGAAATGCAGGATAGGGAGCCGTGCGGATATTAACAGCCTTAGGTCGCTGGCCATGCATATCCAGTGAGATCCAGTCCGGCCCCACTTCAATATCAGCACCGGCTTCGACCAGCTTATCCAGCACCACATCCAGCAAAGTGGGGTCGGTATCTTTTACTTTGATCTTACCGCCACTAATGGCAGCAGCAACCAGGAAAGTACCCGTTTCGATACGGTCAGGCAGTACTCTGTAACGAACACCTTTTAACGACTCCACACCCTCAATCGTGATGGTATCCGTGCCTGCTCCGGAGATTTTTGCCCCCATCGCATTTAAGAAGTTTGCCAGATCAACGATTTCCGGCTCACGCGCTGCATTTTCCAGTGTGGTGATACCGTCTGCCAGTGCAGCCGCCATCATCAAATTCTCAGTACCTGTTACCGTTACGATATCGAGTACGATGCGAGCCCCTTTAAGACGCTTGGCTTTGGCTTTGATGACACCGTTTACGACTTCGATATCAGCGCCCATGTCCTGCAGACCTTTAATATGCAGGTTAACCGGACGCGAACCAATCGCACAACCACCTGGTAATGAGACTTCCGCCTCACCAAAACGCGCCAGTAACGGGCCTAACACCAGTATCGATGAGCGCATGGTTTTTACCAGCTCATACGGTGCGCAGAAATTAGTAATCGTTGATGGGTCGACTTCCAGACTGAGTTTTTCACCCATGACCACCTGCACACCCATGCAACCCAACAGCTCAACCGTGGTTGTCACATCGTGCAAATGCGGCACATTGTCGATAATAGCCACACCATCGGCCAGCAAGGTTGCCGCCAGAATCGGTAAAACTGCGTTTTTTGCACCAGAGATGCGGACATCTCCGTTTAAAGGCGTGCCACCCTGGATAATTAATTTATTCATTTAGATAATTTTTAAATCTTGCTCGATACCATAAACACGCGCAAGTTGGCGCAAATGTTCCGGAAAATTAGTAAAACTCAGTGAAACCTGAGTTTTTTGCGCCGTTTTGATCCATTCGAGCATTAACGCTAACGCAGCACTATTACTTTGAGTGACGGCACAAAGATCAAATTGTATCTCGGATGGCCCATTAAACAAACCAATAGTTTGTTTTTTCAGCATTTTTACACTGTTTAAGTCCAGTACACCCTCAATTTTGACCCTGCCATCCTCGGCCACTTCCACTTTACAATCAGACATCAGGATTCCTGCTTATTTTTATCTTGCAGTTTTTTGATCAGAGCCGCCATACCTTTGGCCCGAATCTCTTTGGCAAAACTACCGCGGTAGTTAGTCACCAGACTCAGGCCATCAATTTTAATATCATAAACTTTCCAGTCATCACCTTTGATAAACAGCGAATAGTTAACCGGAATAGGAAATCCGCTGTTCTGATCAATTTCTGTTTTTACCGTGACCTTCTTGGCACCCGCTTTCATCTTGAACGGCTTATAAATTAACTTCTGCCCGGTGTATTCACTTAGCGACTTACTATACGTTCGAACCAGCAACTGCCTGAAAGCCGCCGTAAACGTTTTTTGCTGGGTTTTGTTTGCTTTACGCCAGTTTTTACCTAAAGCCAGCTTGGCCATTTTTACAAAATCAATATGCGGCAGAATAATTTCATCAACCAGCTTATAAACATGATTCGGGTCTTTTTTCAGCTGCTCTTGCTGTTCTTCCAGCGCTTTGATGACCTGATCCGAGGTTTGTTTGATCAGAACATCCGGTGCGATTTTTGGTAATGCAAAACTATTGGCGCTGACAAACAGCGAAAGAAAAAATGCAACTAATGCAGCCTGCTTTTTAAATGGTTTCATTGCACGGTCTCCGGTAAATTTTGATTAGCTGTCAGGTCTTTCAATTGTGCGAGTGTTGCCTCGCCCACCAGATTTTTCAGCTTTACGGTATTCATATTATAGTCATTGACTAAACGCAGATAATCAGAGTGCGCCAGCACATAGGCCTGAAATGCCGTAATAATTTTTTCAGCCTCAGTCACCACACCGGCTTCATAATCGGTGTAAGTAGCAATCATCCAGCGACGTGCATTGATACTGGCTTTGCGCATTTGTGCCACCTGATAATGAGAGGCATGCACCTGCGTATAAATTTCTTCTACCTGATACGGGATGCCGCTACGCGCAAAACTGGCTTTCGAAATTAAGGCATCTAGCTCTGCCTGCGCCTGTTTTACTTTGGCATCACGCACACCACCGGAGAACGACCACTGCAAACCGATCACCGGTGTTGCTGCAACATGATTAAACGGGTCATAGATGTGCGGGTTTTCTACCTGATCACGCCCCGGCGAGTATGATAATGAACCACCGATACCGGCATAGACATTGGGTTTGGCATCAGAACGACTGGCTGCCAGTAATGCGCGGCGTGCCGTCAAACCGGCTTCCACCTGTTTCATTTCAGGCCGATGTTTAATCGCCTGTGTTTTAAAACCAGACAGCGTTCCCTCGGGTAAATCAACCGGCTGGACGCGTCTATCCATAACCGTCAGCTCATTATCCAGACCAATGCCGGTTAAAATTTTCAAACCACCTAACGCCACTTTTTCTAACGCTGCCGCTTCAGACTTATAACGCGCTAACAAGGCCATACCGGCCGTTAAGGCATATTTATCCGATTCCGTCGCCTGGCCATTTTCATCTTCCAGCCATTGTGTTACCAGGTCTAATGCTTTACCTAATCGTTTCTCTGAGTCTTCCATCAGATAACGAATATCGCGCGCCGTTAAGTAACCATAATAAGCACGGCTGACATCAAAACGGGTATTTTGTCGCTGCAGCTCAACATCAGCCTGTTTGATTAAAATATTGTGTTCTGCCGCTTTGGCATAATTTTCGATTTTGCCAAATGTATACAGTGGTTTGATGACAGCAAACTGGGCATTAAACCAGAGCGAAAGATTATCAAAGTCATACAGATCATTACGTACCGTACAGTCCGTGCCTGCCGTACAGCTATTAGTTCCGTTGTCATAAATACCGCCATCCACAGCCGTGGTTAAACCGACAAAACTGTTGAGTTCAGTGCGCCAGCCATTATTTGCATGTGCCTCATCGAGCAGACCGCGTGCCGCCGTTACCAGATGTGCTTTCTCACCGATGCGGGGGTCCGCTTCATAAGCACGTTTCAGGGCCTGATCCAGTGACAGCTGTTCTGCCGTTGCTGCAACCGGTATCAGCGCTGACACCAGACTGCCGACTAACAGGCAACTATGTATCCATTTCATTCTTTTTCATCCGCCTTACTGTAAAGAAATTGTCCGATCACTTCTTCTAAAACAATGGCCGATTGCGTGACATCAATCTTACCGCCTTCTGTTAAAAACTCCTCTTCCGCACCCGGTTCTAAACCGATGTACTGTTCGCCTAATAAACCTGCGGTTAAAATGCCGGCTGAGGTATCGGTTGGAAAACGATTGTACTGCGGTTCAATTTCCATGGTGACAACCGCCTCATAACTTTCATTATCATATTCAATACTATAAACCTTGCCGATTCTGACACCACCAACGGCGACCGGAGAACGTTCTCTTAAGCCACCGATATTATCGAAACTTGCACTGATTTTATAACCGCTTTCGCTTTCATAACTGATCAGATTACTGACTTTTAACGCCAGCATAAAAAAAGCAGCAAAGCCCAATGCTACAAATAAACCAACCGCGATTTCTATTTTTTTACTATTCATTTTTAAATATCTCCAAACATTATTGCAGTCAGCAAGAAGTCCAGTCCTAATACCGCTAAAGAACTATGAACCACGGTTCTAGTTGTTGCCTGACCCAGACCTTCTGAAGTCGGCACACTATCGTAACCTTCAAATACTGCGATCCAGACAATAACAAAACCAAACACCACACTTTTAATCATGCCGTTCATTAAATCGGTATAAAAATCGACTTTTAATTGCGCCAGTGACCAGTACACCCCTTCAAAAATACCCACGCCATGCACGGCTACCAGATAACCACCAAGCACACCGACGGCCATAAACACCGCGGTCAATAATGGCATGGCTAAAAAACCGGCCAGAATTCTTGGCGCCATCACACGTTGCATCGGATCAATCGCCATCATCTCCATACCTGATAACTGCTCGGTACTTTTCATTAAACCAATCTCGGCAGTTAATGCTGAACCCGCCCGACCGGCAAATAACAGCCCGGTCATTACCGGCCCCAGTTCTCGCATCAGGGTCAGCACTACCATCTGGCTAATCGAATCTTCTGCACCGAAGTCAACCAGTACATAATACGCCTGCAAAGCCAGCACCATGCCGACAAAGCAACCCGCTACTAAAATAATCACCAGCGTTTGTACACCGGTTGTATAAAGCTGTTTGATAACCAGCGAGGGGCGTAATAACAAACCGGGAATGGTTAATAAAATTTCGTATAAAAAGAGCGTTGCCTGACCCAATCTGCTAAACACTGAGATAACGCTTTGCCCTAATTTTTGTAATTTATCGAGCACGTTCATTCCCCTATCAAATCTTGCATCACGGGCGATGCGGCATAATGAAAAGGAACCGGACCATCGGACTGACCTTCGATAAATTGTTGTACCCAGGGATCAGAACTGTTTTTCAGTTCCTCTGGCGTACCCTGCGTCACCACACGACCATCTGAAATCAGGTAAATATAGTCAGAAATCGACATCGTTTCGGGTACATCGTGCGACACCACGATACTGGATAAGTGCAGGCTCTGATTCATACTGCGAATTAAATTCACCAGCACACCCATAGAGATCGGATCCTGACCTGTGAAGGGTTCATCGTACATAACCATAACCGGGTCTAAGGCTATCGCTCTGGCCATCGCCACACGACGCGCCATACCACCGGACAACTCCGATGGCATTAAGTCTCGTGCGCCACGCAAACCCACCGCGTTGAGTTTCATTAAGACCAGCGAGCGAATCATACTGTCATCCAGATCCGTATGCTCACGCAATGGATAGGCAATATTGTCAAAGACATTAATATCAGTCAGCAAAGCTCCACTCTGAAATAACATACCCATGCGTTTACGCAGCTGATACAGATCTTTTCGTGTTAGCTGATGAACATTGTTGCCATCCATTTCTACCGACCCCTGATCCGGTTTTAACTGCCCGCCAATCAGTTTTAGCAGGGTGGTCTTACCGGTGCCACTGGGGCCCATAATGGCTGTCACTTTGCCGCGTGGAATATCCAGACTGATGTCATTAAAAATTTGGCGAGATCCTCGACTGAAACTCATATTCCGAATTTCAATCAGGTTCTCATCGGTTGATGTTTTTATAGAAATTGTTTTATCCCTTTTTTTATTATCCAGATCATTTTTTTATACTTACATACTCACAATATAACTTAATCATAAACCCGGCCCTGACAGAGTCAATCAATTAGCCACCGGCAATTTGAACCAGTTCTCATTTTTACAATCATTCACTTATATTGCTTTATGGGTTACATCAAGCTCATTACCGTATCGAGTTCTTTTAAACGCTCGATATCGACGCACTCATTGCTCAAAACAATATGCTCAACTGGTGCTGATGACTCCACAGACTTTAATAGTGTCGTTAATCGCCCGGTTAAATCGCGTAAACTTTCTTCTTTATTACTACGCAGCAACAATAAATTATCAATGTTTGCTTCTTCCCGGACACTGACATCACCGACTTTGCTGACATCATAACGCAACACCTTAAAGCCTTTTGTCGCCTCAGCAAACCATTGTAGCTGTTCGGCTGATAATTGCTGCCAGACAGCATTATTGACCAGTATCGCGGCCATTTGTTCCGATAAAAAACGGCATTGCTCGGCACATTTATCGTAATCCGCTTCGCCGCTTAACTGCTGAAACGGCCAGTCGATATAAAAAACAAAACGCTCAGCCACATCGTCAAGCCAGTCATCTTCCCAGTAACCGTCTTCTGTCCAGTATTCCGCTGGCACGACTACCAGATCAAACTCGTTGGAATAATAAGACAGCCGCCAGTCAGACGGAAGGTCATCCGGATAAAACACATCATTTTCCCACTCAGGGTGTCGCCAGCCCCAACTTCCGATAATACAGCTCAAAATCGTCTACCCTCTAAGCTTAAATTAATGTAATGATACGTTGATCAGAGCGCTTTATAAATAAATTCGGGGGTTTTAATTGTTGCTGCTTGGATACCGTCTGAATTTGTGTATGATGGCGCCTTATTCCAGTCAGACGAACGAAAAGTAATGTTATTAGATATTGTTGCCATCCTCATCGGTTTTGCCCTGTTAATCTGGAGCGCCGACCTGTTTGTAGATGGTGCCTCTGCCGTTGCTCAAAACCTGAATGTCTCCCCTTTATTAATTGGCTTAGTCATTGTTGGTTTTGGTACGTCTGCCCCGGAAATGCTGGTAGCCGCCTTCGCCTCAGCCGATGGCGCGCCCGGACTGGCTATCGGTAATGCACTGGGGTCAAACATCACCAATATCTCACTGGTCTTAGGTGCAACCGCTTTACTGGTGCCGTTACACGTGCACTCTGGCATCTTAAAACGCGAAATGCCGATTTTAACCGGCATTATGCTGGTTATTTTAGCAATACTCTGGGACGGCACATTAAGTCTGATCGACGGCATCATACTCGCGGTCGGTCTTTTTCTTGTCATGGGCTGGCTCAGCAAGCAGGCTGTCAAAGAAACAGGTGACCCGTTAAATCAGGAATTTGAAGATGAATTGTCACCGGCAATGCCGATGCTCAAAGCCAGTCTGATTTTACTGATTGGCTTACTGGTTTTACTTGGCAGTTCCAAATTACTGGTCTGGGGTGCGACCAATATTGCTGTTGAACTGGGCATCAGCGATCTGATTATTGGTCTGACCATTGTGGCGATTGGTACTAGCCTGCCGGAACTGGCTGCTACTATAATGAGTGCTTATAAAAAAGAGCACGATATCGCACTGGGCAATATCATCGGTTCAAATATTTTTAATATGCTGGGCGTACTGGCTATCCCGGCATTAATGGCACCCGGAAAATTACCAGAAGGTGTTTTAGAACGTGACCTGCCGTGGACTATCGGTCTGACACTGCTACTGTTTTTAATGGCCTACGGCTTTAAATCAGCCGGTTATTTATCCCGATTTAAGGGCGCTATTTTCCTTCTCTGCTTTATTGCTTATGAGACCGTTTTATATCTGAGCGCCACGGCCAGTTAGGGTAACGATCAAAACTAAAAATCTGGACTAGAAAATTAGATAAGTAATCCAACATAATAATGTGATAATTAAATATGGATAAAGAACAATTAAAAAAGCTGGGGCTAGCGGTTGTTGAAACTGAACTGGCTGGCATTGAAGCTCTTAAACAGCAGATAAATGACGACTTTGCCAAAGCCTGCGAGCTAATGCTGGCCTGCGAAGGCCGAATAGTGGTCACAGGCATGGGCAAGTCTGGTCATATCGGCAGCAAAATTGCAGCTACTTTAGCCAGCACCGGCAGCCCGGCCTTCTTTGTTCACCCAGGCGAAGCCAGCCATGGCGATCTGGGCATGATCACCAGCAAAGATGTCGTTTTAGCCTTATCCAATTCCGGTGAAACCGGAGAAATTCTGACCATATTACCGATTATCAAGCGCCTGAATGTTCCGCTGATCAGCCTGACTGGCAAACCAGAGTCGACACTGTCACAAGCGGCGAATGTTAATCTGGATGCCAGTGTTGAAAAAGAGGCCTGCCCGTTAGGTCTGGCACCAACCACCAGCACCACGGTTGCACTGGTACTGGGAGACGCACTGGCTGTCGCACTGCTTGATACAAAAGGGTTTACTGCCGAAGATTTTGCACTGTCTCACCCCGGTGGCAGCCTGGGTCGCCGTCTGTTATTGCACGTTAATGACATTATGCATAAAGAAGACGCTATCCCAGCCGTCGCCGAAGATGCCAGCTTAAAAGATGCGTTACTGGAAATGTCGAAAAAAGGCCTTGGCATGACCGCTATCACCAGCACTGATCGGACTGTGTTAGGTGTTTATACCGATGGCGATTTACGCCGTACTCTGGATAATGATGTTGATATTCATAACGCCAAAATTGGCGATGTAATGACAAAAAATTGTAAGACATTAATTGAAAATACATTAGCAGCAGAAGCCTTAAGCTTTATGCAGGAACACAGTATCAACGACCTGTTAATCGTCGATAATAATAATAAACTGATTGGTGCGCTCAATATGCAGGATATGCTGCGAGCCGGCGTCATCTAAACACTATAATCTGTAGCGGCAAAGCTGGCGGAGAAGTTATGCAAGATATTCTGGAAAAAGCAGCACGAATTAAACTCGTTATTTTTGATGTTGATGGCGTGCTCACCGATGGCAGTCTGTTTTTAAGCGATGATGGCCAGGAGTACAAAGCCTTTAATTCTAAAGATGGTTTTGGTATGCGCCTGCTACAGGATGCCGGTATCGACATTGGCATTATTACCGGCCGCGAATCAGAACTGGTCAAGCACCGCATGAAAGAACTGGGTATTTCTTATGTATTGCAGGGTCGCCGTGAAAAAGGCCCTGCACTGGATGAGATGATGGCAACCACAGGCCTGACACTGGATGAGATTGCCTATGTCGGAGATGACGTGGTTGACCTGCCAATTATGAGCCGTGTTGGTTTTTCCATCGCCGTTCAGGATGCCCGCCCGGTTGTAAAAAAACATGCCCACTGGATTACCGAAAGTCCGGGCGGACGTGGTGCAGGTCGTGATGTCTGCGAACTGATTCTGGAAGCCCATGGCAAGTGGGACGACATCGTCCAGCGCTACCTCGCATAATTAAGGCCACATTAAAAAGTGAAAAATTCCAGCCGCTTTATTATTGTTATCCTCCTGCTGGTATTCAGCTGGTGGTTGCAGGACCTGCTGGATTCAAAACCCGAACTCATCAGCCGCGAAAAAACGCGTTTTGCTAATTATTATCTGCAAGACTTTAAACTGACCGCACATGATACCCAGGGGAAAGAAAAATACATATTGCAGGCTGAACGTTTGCAATTTTTTGAACAGGATTCCGTGTCTGAAATTGATAAGATCCGTGCAGAATTTCTTAGCAAAGAAGCAAACTGGATAATCACAGCCGACAAAGCCAATCTGTATAAAAAGCAGGACAGAATAGAGTTTTTTGAAAATGTAAAAATTTTCAGACCAAAGCAAAAAAACCGTTCAGCTTTTACCTTCCATACTGATAAAATAAGCCTGCTGACTGAAAAAGAGATTCTGGAAACCAGCGCTCTGGTAACAGTAAATAGCGATAGCACTGTGGTTAAAAGCAAAGG
>Ga0316207_10004949_pt1 | contig 11279 bp, 8 predicted proteins | sample 6weekpyrite_MG_FD_204943 | JGI IMG/M metagenome (GOLD analysis project Ga0316207, IMG submission 204943) | Microbial mat bacterial communities from mineral coupon in-situ incubated in ocean water Damariscotta River, Maine, United States -... | ecosystem: Environmental > Aquatic > Marine >...
ATAGTCGATATTTTTATGAGCTGGCCAGCGCCATGTTTGGTTATAACGAAGCAGCTTTAGAAAAAGTTCAGGCTTTTCATTTTAAAGGTGGGCAGGGTGCTAAAACGGGAACAGGGGGGCATTTACCTGGAGTGAAAAATACTGGGCGAATAGCTGAAGTACGCGGAATCCCAGCAGGTGAACCAGCAATATCTCCGGCGACTTTTTTAGAATTACACACAGCGAAAGATTATAAACGCTTTGCTGATCGCGTGAGAGAAGTAACCGGTGGTATACCAATAGGCTTTAAATTAAGTGCAAATCATATTGAAAAAGATATCGCCTTTGCACTAGAGGCCAGTGCCGATTATATAATCCTCGATGGTCGTGGTGGTGGTACCGGTGCGGCACCTTTATTGTTCCGCGATCATATTAGCGTGCCCAGCATACCGGCATTGGCACGAGCAAGGCATTATCTTGATAATCAGGGTGTTAGTGGAAAGGTAACGCTAATAGCAACCGGTGGCTTGAGAGTACCTAGTGATTTTATTAAGGCTATGGCCTTAGGTGCGGATGGAATAGCCTTATCAAATAGCGCAATGCAGGCAATTGGTTGTATAGGGGCACGAATTTGTCATACTAATAATTGCCCTGCGGGTATTGCAACGCAAAAAGCAGAATTACGTAGTCGATTAAATATTGATGAGTCTGCGCAGAAATTGAATCGTTTTTTTGATGCTTCTGTTGAACTAATGCAGGTTATGGCAAGAGCATGTGGCCATGATCATTTAAATAAATTTTCTAAAAATGACATTGCAACATTTAATGCCGAGTTAGCAAAAATTTCTGGCGTTGATTTTTCTGGATTTGATGCGTCTCGTTAACAAATATTATTGAGAGCTTTGCAGAAATTAAAATTATAAAATAACTGTCATTGGTGTGGTATGTATCTCTATGGCTAATAAAAATAGTCGACAACTGGTTATTAAAGTTGAAACTTTGACAAAGTTATTAATAATCGAGATTATTGATTAAAGCGGACATTTAGGAAAGTTACTAGAGATGGCTTCTTTCACCACATAGCAGTCTTTTAGAAAACACTAATATTGACAATATTATTTTCAACATGGTTGTCTTTCGTTAGTCGATCCTTGTTACCACACGATAACTCCAACAAACTTAATCAATTGGCTTTCAAAGAGAAACAGATATATTAGGTAATTATACAATCACAATAACAGGAATTTATGTTAATTTATGGGGTCGGTGACGCTATGTTAGCGTTGAAATAAGTGCTTCTATGGTTTTATTTAAAAAATCACTCCTTACTTTACTTGCTCTTTTGTCTGTTGCTGTTTCTCTCACTTGGTTTGTTAATGATAGTAAGTCTAACTACTGGATATGGGGATGGGATGATTTAGATTACATTTCCAGTGATTCATCATTGATAATATATCAAGGAGATTATCACTTACCTGGAGAATCAAATTATTTCATTTATAGAGGAATTAATGCGACTGAATCGCTAAAGAATCATCGTATTTCATTGTTGTTCCGAGTTTATTCATTAAAAAATCCAGATGATATTATAGAGATCATTAATACCATAATTAGTAAATGGGAATATAAAGGTGTTGAGGTCTCAGGCATACAGTTAGACTATGACTCACCATCTTCAGGCTTGCATGAGTATGCAAAGTTTGTAAGTGTATTACATGAATATACTAGAATACAAAATATTGAATTAAGCGTAACAGGCCTAGTTACATGGTTGTTAGATAATGATGATGGAGCAAAAGAGTTGTCGAGGCATGTCGAATATATTGTTTATCAGCTTTACAATAATTATCGTCCGTTAGACAATGTTGAAAAGTACTTTAGTTCGATACAGTCTATAAGTTATCCATATATGATTGGCATTACAACATCTGAAAAATTTCATAATTTAGGATTTCCAAAAAATGCGCTATATAAAGGAAAGATTGTTTTTCTTAATAAATAAGTTATTCCCCTTGTTGTTCACGGCATCAATAACATTCCTTGTGCCAACAATCAGTCTTGCATGCGGCACTTCATATGAAGAGTGGTATCATTTTGATAGAAATATCCCACTAGATCCTGCTAATTTGGATAAAAGAGCTTCTACCTTGTTGTTTGATGCATATTTAAAGGATTTTCAGCCCGATAGGTATTCAGCACAAAAAGAAAAGAAAAAACAGTATTTAAGTATTGCAGAGGCCATAAATAACAGTGGAAGAAAGTTAACTGTTGGTAAAATAACCAGATATTCCAGGGATATGTGTCGAGAGATGAAATATAGTGATACATACTATAGTGTTGAAAAATATGTACGTACTTTAGGGGAATCCTCAAGAAAGACATGGGTTGAAAAAGTAGAACCGTCTTGTGTAAGTAATTGTGCTACTGAGCGTGTATCTACAATTGAATATAAGGAATTTGATAAGCCTAATAATAAAATAAAGAATTTAATAGGCTCTAGAGTACGGTCTAACAGTGGTTTTATTGGTACTTATCTAAATGGTATGAGAGGTGTTTGTCACGCTTCTACAAACCCGCCTATTGAATTCAGAATGCCGAGCCATATGTATGAACCAGGCATAATTGAAATGGCAAATATTTCAGAGCTTTCTTTTGCGGCTAATATTACTATTGCGCTTGCAAGTATGTCGTTGTTTAAAGATGAAGAAGCTAAATTCTGGCTAGCTAAAATTGATAAAAATAGTCTTAATGATAAGGAAAAAGCAATACTGTCGAATGTTGAAGTTATTTTAGCTGATAAAATTCCTGATCGCGAATATCAGACTGTCGAGATGCCTGACTATCGAGGTTGGTGTTATAGCCCAACTATTAAGGATGTAAAAGACTTTCTTTTGATGGCTATAAATGACAAGGATGTTCCTGATGAGTCACTGGTAAATATAATTAAACATAGACTAAATGCTAAAGGCTATAAGTGCTCTAATAAAAAATTGATAGATAAGATTATTTCTTCATATGAAAAAAATACTGATAATGATTATGAAAAATATTTACTCGCTGTAGCATATTTATATGCTGATAGGTACGATGAGTCTGATAAGTATTTTAATGTATTATCTAATAACAGGAATAGTCAATTTTCTGAGCTTTCAAAATATATGCTGGCTAGATCCGCATTGTTATCGTCTCAGAAGCTCTGGAATGGGAATGTAAGGGATTTTAAAAAAATTGATAAGTCGAAAAATGAGATAGCAATAACCAGATTTAATGAATACCTTAGTGCATATCCGAAAGGGAAGTATGCTAGTTCAGCCAAAGGATTAATAAGAAGAGCGCACTTTTTAAATGCTAATGAGAGTGAGTACAGTAAGTTGCTAAATACGGCTGCAGAGACGTTGCTTTCAGAGGTTGAAAGGTCCAGGGAGTCTTCAGTAAAGGATGTTGTTGCTATAAAACGTATTATCGAGGAGTTAAATTCACATAATTATGATGAGTTGGCATCAAACCCACTTCTTAGTCTACAGCTGTTATTTAATAAATATAATGGGATGAAAGCGAGCACCAAACTTGGTGAACAAATTACGAAATTAGATCATTATTTAGTTATATCCAGATTATACGCCAATAAAGAATACAATAAGGTAATTGATGAGGTGAACTCCAAATCACCCGTTGTTGAAAAATTGCTATTAGCCAGGTCATATGAAGCGGAAGGGAAATATCGTGAAGCTGTTATTACATGGAAGATGATTAAAAATGAACGATACACTACTGATAAGAAGATATATGAAATTATTACAAAGATTCTTGTAGATAATTATGGAATTGAAGAAATTTTAGTAGATAAAAATGAAATTCCGGAATCAACTAAAAAGGTTTATCTGGCGTCATTGTGTACTGATGATAAACAGCTTAAATTGCTATCTGGTAACAAGTTAGATGCCCAGAACAGGCATATAGTATTAGCTGATTTGGCGACCAGATATCTTTATACCGAAGAATTTAAAAAGCTGGATGGATTGTTTTCAAATTATTCTGATTCGGATATGAAGGAATTCGGAGCGATTCGTACCGCTGTAAGAGATATAAATTCCGATAAAAAACTGGGTCGTGCCTACATGAATATTGGGTATTATTTACAAAAGTCACATGGTACACCAATTCATTCACTACCATTTACAGTTCAAGAGGATAAAGACCAGACCTGTGTACGTCCAGTAATGGGCAATGGCGATATGGCTGGTCCATATTATTATTATAATAAAGCCTTAAGTTTTTTTAATGATGCAAAAGATGTCTCAGAGTCCAAAACTTTACACTTTATTACAATGTGTTTTAAGCGAGGTCATGAGTCAGCGAGTTGCAGGTGGGGTAAATCTAATGATGTGTCATTGTCTAGTAAAGATGCATATAACAAACTTCATTCAAAGTATCGAGGCTCAAAGTGGGCAAAGAAAACTCGTCTCTACTATTAAACGGTGTTTTTTACTCACATAAAAGGAGAGTAAAAAACTCTTAAGGTCCGCTTTCCTGATAGAGCGACCACTGTTAACTAAATAGAAAAACGAGATGCATTTAGACAAATTCTTTCATAAAAGAATAAAACATCTTTATGAAAACAAGCAATATGAGCGTTTCTTTAATGATTACGTCGATGCGGTTAATGCAATCGGTGGATATGATGCGCCAGTTACAAATGAAAAATTTGAGGTGCTTAGCTATTTGCCTATGAAATGGAACATTATGGCATTAAGTGGCCAATCCCCATTTATGCTCAAGGATATGACTAATTTTCTCACCGAAAATTTCAATACTATTGATTTGCTTTATGCAATGACTGATGTAATGGAAGAATATTCACTGACTCACATGCTAGATGATTTAATTGGTGTCGGTGATTGCAACAATAGAGGTGTTCTGGCACAGAAGATTAGAGTCGCTAATAATAATAACGAATATTTAACTAAATCCTTGTTTACTTCAAATTTTGAAAGCATTGAGTCAGTGCCGGATTATGAAAAAGATATTTCGATTAGGCTGCTACGTTCAGAAGGCGAGCTGTTATTTTTAAATAAGCATCTTGTCGAGGCTGAATTTCACTTTTTACCAAATGACAGTATTCAGTTTTGCGCTAAGTTATGCTCACCGGCTCATACGGCAATCCTTAAGCTGCCTTTTCCAGAAAACGATCATGAATTTATTAATGGTGAGCTAAGAGTTTACAACCAGTATGGTGATTTACAAATCTACCCAATTAATGGACATGAAGTTGAAGAGTACTTATATTCAAGCCCTTATGGCGGCGCTTATTTAACCAATAATATTAAGATTCTTGTCGATAATGCTCGTGCGTTTAAAGTTGTAGACAGCACGCATGCTGCTGATCGAATACAGCTGGTTACTTAATATATGATTGAGTGTAATCATTAAATGCAAATATGTAGAAGGTCGTTGTTCACCACATAGCAGTCATCCGATTTTTTTTTTTACTATTGGATTGTTATGTAAGCGGACATTCACATAAAATAGTAATTTTACGCACATGTAAGTGATTGATATAAATCATAGTGAGGTATATGTTATCTCCTAAAAAACAACAATGAATAGTTCCGCTTTTTTGTCCACATACTGGGTTATAAAACCATGATAAAAAACATAACAACATTTATAATTATACTATCTACATCGTTGGCAATGAGTGGCTGTACATCACTGAATAAAACCTGTCTGTTTGGTGGTTGTTATGGGCCATTTGAGCTGATGTTAAAAACAGAAAAAGGAGAACACGTAGAAGATGTGATTATAGATTTGGCATTCCTTAAAGGATCTAGTCATGGTGGTGGAGGGAGAACATATCAAGAATATGCCATAGTTAACACAGACGAGGTAATTCGACTACCGCGCAGCTATGTGTATCGCAGCGATTCTAAACAGATGATGTTTTATTTTTCTATATATCATCCTGATTATCAGGCAGTAGATTTATATGCAAGTTTTTCAACAGATGACCTTGGTGTAGTCAATCTGGGCACAAAAATAATAATGCATTCACAGGATTTACATGACCGTTCAAATGCAAAACAAGTGATACAGTGGCGCAAAGAAGGACTTAGAGAAGCAGAGATTAATAAAAAACTGGAAGGGAAGCGCGTGCAAATGCCCGGTATTAATCCATCATACTTTGCTTATTTGACAACACTTGGAAGGAACGATTTGGTTGAAAAGTATCTTCCAACCAGGTTAAAGAAGGTTGCAGACTATAAGTGTTATACTGCTACTGAAATAGCTGATTTAGAGAAAAGAGTTAGAAAAAATATTAAGAAAAAGGCAGAGCGACTATGAGAAGGATTCCGTTATTCTTATTTGGCTTTGCGATGCCAACTATGTTGATGGCGCACAACACGAATGTAACGCACCCATAATATTTGGGGTAATATTTGGGGTCAGAGTCAATGCCATTAAGTTAAGCTCTAAGTTATTAATTATAAAGCACTTTTATAAGCAGAATAATGGATGTCATTCTTAATGTTTTTAAGCGACCTGGGTGCCGACCTTCCTTCTCTCACGGCTTCAATGGTTTTACTGATATAACTAATCGTGTGCTCTATAAGCGGCTTAATATCCGTGCCTGCGTATAATATCAAGCAAACTATTTTATGTTTCATTTTTGAGGCGGCTTGTGCAAAATTTATTTGATAGCTTAACTTTCGATGTTTGAACTTAGTGTTAAGAATTATCTGTGCAGCCATGGTCATTAATGCCGTTAAATTTGACGCTAGAATTTTGGCATAAAAATCCTGTTGCACTGACAGTGCAGACTTGCCTGAAAAGTTTTCAATCTCGAGCCATTGTTTTAGACGTTTGTAGTTTTCTTCAATCCCCCAGCGTTGATGATAAAGGGTTTTAAATAACCCTGCGTTATATTCTTCTGAATCCATCAAGTTAGTGATTAATACTTCAACGCCATTTGGCATATCTACACGTACCAACCTCAATGTTATCGGTGCGGTTGAAAGGTTGTTTTCCTCACAGGTTTTTATCGAGGATTTGTTCGGGGTGTAGGTCACAATGCTTTGTTTTTTGTTGCTGTTAATAAAGTCTTTTACCATCAGGCATTGATTGGTTTTTGCGCGCATACAAAACTTGCGCTTAAGCTTTGTATGCAGGGCATAAAGCCAAAAACTGGGGTAGCCGCGATCATAAATAATAAGATCGTTTTCATTGGAGTATTGTAAGTGTTCAGCCGCACATTTCTTTTCAGAAGTATTATTGGGTTGAATCGTTGAATCAATCACCTGATGGTTTAACACGTCATAAAAAACCGAGGCCATACCCATGGGACAATCGGCCTGATTGGGTTTGCCTTTTTGAACACCAAAGTGTTCAGTTATGTTGGGTTCACTCGGTAGTCGAATAGAGGTTCCGTCAATCGCGCAAAGCCGAAGTCCCTTCCAGGTTTTATAATGAAGAGGACTTTTGTAAATATGTTCGATGAATTGATGATTGGCGTCTGTAAATGCCGTGTATGACAACTGCAATCTCGCTTGAGAAAAAGCGGATTTTGTAACGTGTTGTGTTGCTTCTTTTTTATCGAAAATTGTTTTAAAAAATTGATCAAGTTCGACCTGATTCGAGTGCTTTCTTAAATTTAATATATAGAGAAACAGCGTGGGAAATTTAAGTGTTCGATCACGCGTAAAAGCGGTGTTTGAAAGACGAGTCGTTAACAGTTTTATTTATGACTGTATAAGTGTTTTTAAATGAGGGTGGATAGTTTCATATTGGCTTTCTCAAATGGTTGTTTTGGTGATGCTTCATTGTACATTATTTTAACATTATCAGAGACTTAGTGCTTAACTTAATGGCATTGGGGTCAGAGTAAAAACTCTTAAGGTCTTTTTTTGATTGGATTGAGACTAAGGGCGACAGCAGACATTGCCATGTTGGTCATTGTACATCGGCATCCACCACATAGCCGACATTTAGGATATTCTAATATCAAGTCGGATTTTCACTAAAAATGGCGTTATAATTTTGACTTTGACTTCAAATATTCAGAGCATATCCGTGAGAAATTTAATAAAAGGAATTCTGGGGACACGATACTTATTTATCCAGTGCGCTTTTAATTAAGTATTGTGTCCCCAGAATTATTATTCAGATAGACGTGCACCAGCTACACAACCTGATTTTGGCACACCAGATACGGCAACTGTGCCCGAAGCAATTGTCATTCCCTGATTTAGGAATAAAAAGTGATTATAAATTTAATAAAATTCATAACTAAAATTATTGTTTTTCTGTTATTGATAGTTGGCGGAGCGGTGTATGCCTGTGAACTTGATTTATCACAGGTTAATGCAGTGCGTATTGAACAAAAATATCCAACAGATGAACAATATCAGGTGTTCTATGTTGGGACGCCGTTTGATAATGGTGATGGCCGTTTGTTTCATAGCCCTAAATTTGTTGTAATGAATAAACAGGATTGCCAGATAAATCATGTTTTTGAACTGCCAGAGGGTAAAACAGGTATTTTCAATCACAGCTTATTACTTAATGCTAAAGGTGGAAATATTATATTGTCTTCATCATGGAGTGAAAATAAGTACGATGAAAAGGGAAGGCTTATAGCTCGGGGCATGATGAGCCAAATGAGTAGTTATGATTATCGGGCTTTTGAATTAATTCAACACCGTAAATTTGAGCAATCAGTACATCAGCCCCAGTCTCGTCATTTGCTATCAGAGAATGGCAGTGATTTATATTTTACTGTAAGTGGTGCTGTGAGTGACCCTGTATATAAAATGCAATTGCCTGAGCTGCTGTTAGTTAATGAGGTGGTATTTGATGAGGCTTATGTCAGTAGCGTAAGTTTGAGTAATTATAATGGAAAAGATTTTCTTTTAGACTCATACTCTTTTTACAAAAATAAAAATCAATGGCATGATTTTGAAGATCAACCATTAGTAAGGTTGTTAACAAAAGATGAAAATAATAAATTGATAGGAATAAATTACTCATTGGAAGGTGAGCCTGTGGTTACTATAATAAGAGAAAATGGCACAGCAAAAAGTGCAAGCCCCTCAGAATGGGAAAAAAAATACAACGTTAAAATCCCCCCGCTTCCATCCAATGCAATCAGCCCAAATGATCCCAGGCAAGGAGTCATTCTTGCCAGTTCAACCGAAACCATTAACGGTAAAACGATTATAAAAGACAATGTTGATCTAAAAGACAGTGAATACATAAAAAGAAATATGGTCGTGAGGGCACTGTCAACTTAACTCTTTTAGATAAGTCTAATTTCTGGTTCAATTCGGATCATTGTCCGATTGGCACTGTCAACTTAACTTTTTTAGGCAAATCCAATTTTGGACTTAGGTTGAATCATTATACGATTCCCAAATTTTGGACACAGGTAACCTCTGCCCATTGGGCAAATGCCCGATCTCTAAAAGTTCGGTAATGTTTCGCTTTAAGTAAATGACGCTGTTGCCTAAAGTGATTATTAATAATGCCATGGCAGGATAAAAATCGTTGCGCTTGCGCAATCGAGACAAACTGCCGCATTTGTCGTTGCTGCTGACGTGTTTTCTGGTGAGAAATCTCAGCAATATTATTTTGGTATTGCTTGGTAATATGCGGTGTATTACAGCTTAAATCACGCAAGGCAGCTTTATAACTGGCAAGCTTATCTGTCGTTATCTTTCGAGGCTCTTGGCTTTGCCCTTTGAACAGTTTTTTGAAGAATTTAACAGCCGATCTCTTATCGCGTTTTTTCGTGATGAGTATATCCAGCTCACAACCATCTTGGTCTACAGCACGCCATAGATAATGCTGTTTTCCGTTAATCTTGACAAACACCTCATCAAGAAACCACTGATCTCCCAGTGCACCTTGTTTCTTTCTTAAGGACTTAGCGAATGAAGGCGTAAGTTTTAAACACCATTGACGGATCGCTTCATAACTAACAATAATACCTCGACAAGCAAGTAGTTCTTCAATATCCCTAAAACTCAGTGTGAATCGATGGTACAGCCACACAGCATGACTGATAATCTTTTGTGGATAACGATATCGTTTATATGTATTCATACTTGATGAGTATACAGGGATGCGTTAAGTTGACAGTACCGACCCGTAACACGTCCCGCCTTTTGTGGCTCGCTTCGCTCATGTTGCCACAAAAGCCGTGCCGCATTACGGCCAGCTTACCTCAGCGTTATGTGTAAAAATGGAAAACATTATATGTCGCTAAAGATTACAAAATTCGTACTTATTTTAGCGCTTCCGTTACTGGGTACCGCTTGCACCCCTATTTACAAAACCTGTATGTTTGGCGGATGCTATGGGCCGTTTGAAATTGTTTTAAAAGCCGAGCATGGTGAGCATGTTGAGGATGTGATTGTTGAGTTGGCATATACCGAAGCGACTAGTCATGGAGGGTCGAATATTTATAAAGAATATGCGATAGGAAATACGGGTGAAACGCTTAAGTTTTCAAGAGGTTTTTTTTCGCATAATGGTGTAGGCACATTGGATGGGCATATCTCTCACCCCGATTATGAAAGAATATTTCGCCCAAATATTACTAAACAGTTGGGTGTCATTGATTTAGGCACAGTCGTTATTGAAAGTAAGCAAGATAGACTAAGTGAATCGATTGCTGCTGGTATTGAATACAGGCGAAAAAAAGGCATTAGTGAAGCAGAGATAAATAAAAAGCTGGATGGTAGGCGAGTGATAAAGCCTGGCAATAGAATTAATTATACTTATTTAGCTATAGCAGTCTCTATCGGAAGAGAAGATATTGTTGATAAATATTTGCCAGATATGTTACGTACACGTTTGACAGAACATAAGTATGACATGAGCTATGAAGAATATAATGAACGAGCTCGGAAAACTATATGGACGAAAGCAAAAAATTATGAATAAGAAATTCATACTAATAGTGTTGGCTTTAACTTCGGCAGTTTCTTTTGCTCACAATACGAATGTCACGCATCCGCTACTAACACACCCACTGCTCAATGACCCGGAGGTGATGCAGTAAGCACGCGTGTGTACTGTTACTCAAGGACGATGGATCAGTGGGTGTGTTTGTGGGCGCGTTATACGCATAGAGTGGTTTTGAGGCGTTGAATGACTGCTTTTCTTCGAAACATCTAGGTGTCAAACGTCCGCTTCTGATTGGTAAGCGCCTATTAAAAAAATAGGCGCTACCAGTTAAATATTAAATATCAGTTTGCTCAGCCATTTCTAGTGCATCATCAACTTCTATACCAAGATACCTT
>Ga0316207_10004950_pt1 | contig 11276 bp, 7 predicted proteins | sample 6weekpyrite_MG_FD_204943 | JGI IMG/M metagenome (GOLD analysis project Ga0316207, IMG submission 204943) | Microbial mat bacterial communities from mineral coupon in-situ incubated in ocean water Damariscotta River, Maine, United States -... | ecosystem: Environmental > Aquatic > Marine >...
TATTTTCCTGTTATCAATTCTATGGCCACTCTTCGCGGCAAATGAATAAAACTTAGTAAAAACTAACCGCTCTAATAAAAACTCATGGGAAGAGCATTAACGGAATTTACCATCCATGAATTCCATTTCATCTGATCATCTTCTGGGCAAGAAATGCCATTAAAATTCTTTAAGATACACTCTAGAACCACCTTGAGTTTAACTCTGGTCAGGTGAGCCCCAAGACACTGATGAGGGCCGTAGCCAAAGGCTATATGTTTATGGATATTGGACCGCGCTATATCAAAATCATCGGGATCTGAAAAAATATCGGGATCTCGATTTGCCGAAGCGAGAAATAGCATCACCGTCTCCCCTTCAGGGATTGTGACACCTGACAAGATCACAGCTTCTTTGGTTCGTCGGAACACCATGGGGGCCACCGATGAAAAACGTAAAGATTCTTTGATAAAAGCTGGTATCATATCTGGATCACTTTGCAAGCGTTTGAATAGATCAGGACGACGCGACAGCTGGATCATCACATGGCTCAACGAATGAACGGGGCCATGGGTTCCGGCCAGAAGTAAAAGCTCCACCGCATTGGATATCATGTCATCACTTAAATGCGCACCATCCACTTCCACAGATATGAGTTTACTGATTAAATCCTTTTTCGGTTTCTCTCGCCTTTTTTGAATGATCGATGTGAAATAATTGACTTTATTCAGAATGTTTCTCTGAACTTCTTCAATGACCTGCGGGTCTGGTTTTGCAGAAAGATTTTTCTCATTGATTTCCGGCTGTAATTGCACCTCTTTCAGGCTCAGACTATCCTCAGTACCAACAATATGATCAATTAAATTACCAATGCAGGGATAAGCAAAATCCTGAATAAACTCAATTTCTTGATGGGGTGGTATTTTATCCAAGAGAGTCTGAGCAGTTTGCCACATAAAAGGCACCAATAACTCGACGGTCTCTTTGGCAAATTCTTGACTGACCAGCATACGATGCACGGTATGTTCCGGCGGATCCTCAATCAGAAAGAACAAGTTCCTCCAATATTCTTTATCCAGCCATTCCGGCTGAAACAAGTCTTTGACGGCTGTTGAGGAAAATAACTCAGGATGCTTTAGAGCAAAGCAGATATCATCGTATTTACAAATAGCCCAGAAGCCCTTTGGCTCCAACTGGAACACTGGATGCTTCTCACGCCACAATTTATAATTTGGACAAGGGTTTGATAGATGTTTAATTGAGCCCATATGAATATCAGGTCTTGTTGGATCAATTTTATTTTTTTGTATCATCCCATTCCCTTTTTTTGCCTTGTAAATCTGGCTCCTCCTCACTTGCCATCAATAAGACCCGCTTTAAGGGCCTTATAAATTGCGCCGTGAATTGTACTGGCCCCAAGGGCTTTTTTAATCGCTGAAATATGCTTGTCAGCCGTATGAATGCTAATAGAGAGCTTATCCGCCGATTGCACCAGTGTTAGATCGTCCTGAGCCAGCATATTGAGTAAAATAAGTGGTTTTGGCGTAATGATAATTTTCTGGCTTTCATTCTCGCTGAGAAAAAAATCAGGAAACTTGCGTGTTCCCACATAATCAATAGCCTGTGCAAGTTGATGCAATGTCTCTTTGCAGTTTTCAACACGCGCTCTGAACTGAGCTACATTTTCTTGCTTTGTTGCCACCGATAACAAAACCCGACCATTGCCATTATGAGCCCCCAACGGGATAAAATAGAAATCAATATATCCAAAGCTTTTGAGGAGTTTGAAGATTCCCTTATTTTGCGTAATAGCGTCCGTCACAAACGGCACGTCGTTTATATAGTCCTCAATCACCGAATGAAATAGTGGCCCATTGTCATTCATGGCGCATTGCAGGGAAAGATCATGCTCATAAAAACACTCCCTAAAATAGATATCATTCATAGCGTCTGGCATTGTTATGATGGGACGGGGTATTTCTCCCGTGGCTGACGTGCGGGAGAAGGCATATTCGCAGAACCCCAGGTCTTCTAATATTTTCTTTATCTTTGTTGAGAATTCATCAAAACTTCGAGAAATGGATAGTTCTTTATAAAACTTTATTTGAAAAACTGACCTGCTAGCGGATTGGGTATCATCAAAAAAATCTTCAGCGGAAGGTACAGGATATTGCCTATGTGATTGAGAGTGGGAATGGACATAAACATCCAATATATTCTCGTTTTTCATATCTGCGCCTTCCTGTAGATATTGTCCTTAAAGCGTTATCGTCAACTGCAAGTTTTTTCATCAATCTTGAGACTGTTCTTCAACAATATCTGGTACGCTTCATTGACAAGAGTTTCAGAACTCAGAACATCCCTCATCATCTGATGTTCTCTATCTGGATAAGAAACCCAGATGGTTCCCCGTAAATAGGTAATATTTCTAATGGACATAATTGGTGCCAATTTTTCTTTGTGAGGATGATCGCCAAAGTCTTTTCTCAAATGTTTCAAAGGTTAAAAAAACACTATGAAACAAATGGAAAAGTAAGAAAACACCTATAGGTTGGGGGATTGACAAAATTATTCTATGATTACAGATGATTAGATTCTGAAAAAAGTGAAAATAATGACTTCAAGATTAATATTTCCGTATTTATGTGACGAGAATAACATAGATGCTCCCAGAAAATAGGACAGCGTGTTAAGCTTCATATTTTCTGTGAGCACCTCTCAAACCTGCGCCTTAATCTCCTTGCTTCATTTTATAACTTGCTAGGTATCTAAGAAATCAGGAGCTATTCAAAAAGCTGAAACTGAACTTCGAGGGTTATTACTCGAAGCATTTAATGCACTGGCTTCTATTGAGAAAATTCAGAATGAAATTAAATTAAGAAATTACGAGCTTTAGAGGGTAGCTTTCTGGAATTCCGAATTACTACATTTTGCCAACAACGGACATCAAGCACTAGGTGTAATTTCAAAGGAGAAGAATGACCCTATGCCGTAAATTGGGTACTCCACATTACTGTAATTTGTTTCAAAAACTGCTCGAAGATATTCTTCATCTATTGGTGCTATTGCAGTGGCATTGGTAACAACCTTCTCAATATTCCGCTTTATTCGTCCTCCCTTGGAATCTAAAAACCTCTTACCCGCAACTACAGCGCTTATTATAGCGGGTAGAGAATCTTGAAGCTCCGTTATGGCGCTAAAGAAACAATCTTCTCGTTCTTTGTCGAAAACGCCCTTCTCATTCAGTACCACATGAAATACCACTGGTTGCTCCAATTTCTGCGGAAGCTTTACAACCTTGTTAGCAATCTCTCGTTGAAGTCGTTTTGCTGGGTACTGCGATGTAAATTCCTTAACTTCGACCTGAAACATATTACCGTTCAACCCGACCAGCAAATCGTTGGTAGCTGCTCCTACCCCAGTTAAAGGTTCAAGTCCTTTTAGGAGACCTCGTTTGTGGAGATCAGAAGCCAAGCATAAATGATGCTGAGTACCAGGGCTCTTAGCCAGCTGTCGTTTTAATCGATCAACGCCTTCAAAATCTCGTAGTGTCTCTAGAGCTAGACCAATTTCTACTAGATAGTTCCACCCTGGATCACGACATATGCTTCCATGTGCCGTTCGGGCGAGATGGTAGGCGGGAAACCATCCATCGAGGCCGGAATCAAATTGATCTGACATTCCAGAATGGCTCGCAGCAGCATATCTAGCACGCACCCAATCACTAGGAAATATTTCTTTAATCAATGGTAGAACCCGTTGTACAGTTATCCTGTCAAAACCCAACACGTCAAAAAATGTATCGCCTTCAACACGTCCTTCTATGTGATCCCAAAGATGATGCCAACTTGCACTAGGAACGTTTAATATTTTCGGGCGAAATGAGACAAGAGTTCTATCCCGTACATCTTTCGGGATGACCCTTTGGTTCATACAAAGCGACGCCCCTCCTTCTGCCTGTTCACTGGGCCACATATTTATTGTGTCGAGAATTCGCGCCGCACAGTTCACCAATGCTTTCATGGATTGCTGCTCATGCAAAATTGGGGGAAGAGAGCCGTCTGTATGCCACCCCAAATTTACTAACTTCCATTGGCCGTCAGAAATTGGTGACAAAATTAGCTCGAATCCCGACACCGCTCCGCTGACTATGGCATCTCCACGCGCTATCGCGACCGAGGTATTGTCCTCACCGTGCCTACCAAATCGGAGTCCCTTAATTTCGTAGTGAATTGTAGATTCGTTAGCAATCATCAATCTAAAGTCCATTTTTCGTCTTTTTCGATGGCAACAAATACATACCAACACAGAAACGTACTAGCTTCTATTGAGAATATTCAACAAGAACTTAACACAGGATATTTCCTCCTTTATCTATAGTTGTTTCAAGAGACGGAGGTTAAATAAGCGTTGGTAGAATAAGCATCAATGTTCCAATTGGATTGACAAAACTTATTTAAAACCCAACCCAACTCTAGTAAAGTTCTGACCTAATCGTTGTGTCAAATTGATAGCATATTCAGGATAAAGTTGTTTTATTACACAGGCTTCATGCGATGAGTATTTCAGTTCATTTGTCTCTTCGCACCACCGTCCCTTGAAAACTGTAAGTTCCATTGTATTTGGAGAAAATTCTCCATCATTTGATGCATACAACAAGTACCAATGAGGATTCGATCGATCATCAACAGGATCATTGAAACTAAGATTTTTTATTTCGCCACCAATTTCTATAAACAAAAAACGGTTCGAGTTTATATCGGATTGATCCAACCCCTGACTCGCTGGATACAATCTGACCGCAAAAAATGGCATATAACCTTTCATTTCCCCAAAATGACCTCCTGTCTTTTGTTTTGGAACAAGATCGCACGATGGAGACAAACAAACCCAAAAGTGACCATCAAAACTCAAGACATGACCGTTATTTAGGTGCCAGCCACTTGGCAAATGAGAACATACGTAAGCGTTGTGAGCGCGGGCAGATTCAAGTTCTGCATCATTGTTATCAAGGTCAACTCCAAATCGAGTTTTTACAATACCATTTACTTTCCCGTTTTCTGCTAGTTCGAACTCAATCAAATTTTTAGAAAATTCCATTACAGGATTTTCGATAGCCTGCATCAAATCAATGGCATGCCGCTGAAGAATTTTTCGAATTTCAGAGAATCTTGCACCATCAGTTTTTCCGGATAGAAGGTCTTTGTACCAAAACGCAAAGAGCTTTGGATCATCTAAAACTTTGTCCTCAGCAACCACGCCATTTCTTTCCAACTCCATTCTTATTTTTGATAATATTAGCCTTGACGGCATCGGATTCCAATCAACCAACGCTTGGTGCAATATGGTAGGTAAATCTGTCTGTTCTGCTTCATCTTTGTTAGCAATTGCTATAAATACATTCCCCACTCTCACCCATTTAGGCCCGCTACCTGAATTAGGCCAAAGAACCTTTTCATAGGTATCTTGAGAGAAAAAGTTTTCATTTAATAGCTTCTCTTCAAGTTTGGAAAAATTATATTTAAAAAGCAGTATTTTTTCCCCAATTTTCAGTTCACTACAGTGCGCCAATGCGCCGCAAAGAAATTCAACTTCATCCTTTATCCACTGGCGAAGGCATTTCGGATTTTTCCTGAAAATTGTATATGTTTGTATATTTAGTGATTTAGAAATTTTTTCAGACACGCCGTCGTTATCGTCTTCCAATTTTTCAAGAATTTCCTCGGCACGCTCTCTTTGTTCTTCCAAAAAATTACCCAGAATAGGCTGCATGAAACTCAACAAAACTTCTGAAAAAGTAGGTAAAACATCATTTCCCGTATGTACTACTACCATATTAAAATGTGGCGTCTGGGCAAGTGTATGCAGTACCTTTATTGCCAAATCCCCTCTACCTGCTTCTTGCTCCAATTGATAGTCCAAGATCAGAAGGTCTGATTGATACAAGTGAGATGCAATTGATAACTCAACCTCATCAGGGATATTCAAACCATCATGAATATCAACCAACCAGTTTCTTTTTTGTCGGAAATGGTTAACCACGTTCAAGACTTTTTCGGGTTGACTGTGCCAAGACTTGGCCCTACTCGGATCCTGACGTTTCTCATTAGATAACACCTCTTGGAACGTAGGATAATCATCATCAATAATTAACACTGACCGAATACTATTAATATAAACATCCTCTATGAACTGTTCGTATCCAATCCCATCAGGCATTTTTGACACCTCTAAATGTTATTGCAAAATTGGCCCCATCCAATGGATATTCGCTGGCATCTTTGATATATTCAATTCGGTGCCCCCCTGCCGTAAGATTTGCCCGGCATAGATATAAACCCACGCCTCTACCACCTTTCAGCTTACGGGTAAAAAAGAGAGTAAACAGACTATCTATATCCAATTTATCAACACCCGGACCATTATCAGAAATTATGACTTGGTTATCTTTAACATCCAAAAGAATTTTCCGTTCTTTGGTTGTTGAATTTGCCAACCAATATCGACTGTTGTTCACCAAATTAATAAATACCGGGTATAAACGCGATGGCTGATCAAATACTCTAAACTTGTTAAAAGTATCTGTAGCTTCAAAGCTAATTGCATTCTTTTGAAATGATTGCCCAAAAAACTCCTTAACATACTTGTACAACTCATCGCCACCTACCCAACGCTCCTTCTTGGCTCCTGCGAGCTTCAGCGGCGAAAGAAAACGCAGCTGATTTGTTAAACCTTCATATCCGGTTTCAATACTGAGATACTGGTCCGTAGATTTAATTTCATTAGGCAATTCTCGGAGCCCTGCGCCAATAAGGTCATCATATGACTGCAATTCATGCCCAATAATTTCTATTGCAATACCAAGTTGAGCCAAAGAGTTCAATCGATCAACTTCTGCACTGAGGTCCGATACCTGTTCCATACCAAAAGTGGCAAGCACCTCTAGGTCAATACTTTCCTCCATACATTCAAGAGCACGAATATAAGGTTCGAATAAATCAGCGTTTTCCGCTTCAATACTCTCGCGAATTGCATCGAAGAGACTTAAAGCTTCCTGCAATTCAATTTCTTCACTTTCAAGCTTCACCATTATTGGCTTAAGCCGCTCATCATAAAGCTTCTTCCTTTCAATGACCAAGTCACTAATCCGCTTAAATTCACCTTTTTGCAATGCATTAATCTGATCTCGATATTGCCGAATATTGTGTTCGAGGATTGCTTTCTGGCTCTTAATTTTTTTTATTGCGTGTTCAACGGGCGACTTTTCTGAAACTAGCTGTAATGCTTTATTCAGATCAGTTTGTGCTTCTTTTAACAATTCATGAACAGTTTTTTTATCTACGGAAAAATCTTCATACCGCTGCCGATAAGTATCGCTTAGGTTTTGGGGGGGATCGCCAAGTACAAACTCCTTGTACAAATGAGTAATCTCATCGAGTGTTATCTGCGCTTGATCAATAGCCTTCTCACTTGACAGATCAAATCCCTGAATTGATTTTGATGCTGTGGTTTGGAGGGCTGCCACCTTCGGAGCAAATCGGTTCAGGTTGGTGCGGAACTGCTTACGGCGCTTCTTTCTCAGTTTTTTTCGTTCTTCCTCAGCTTTTTGTTCCTTATTTGTTTTTTGAATCTCAGGGAGCACCTGTTTACGAATATCGGATGCGGAACCAAAATATGTTCTCGCAATAACCATTAAGAGATTTGCTATAATTGCCTTAAAAGTTTTGGCAGCACGATTATCCAGCAACCCTTCACGGCCAGCTTTATCAGTTAGGTTAGGATTAAATCTTCGTGTCATCCCCAAGCGACCAAACATTTGTCTAGAATTCCAGAATTCACGGCCAGCACTCAACGAACGCCGTTGTTCGATGTCAAAGAAATCAGCATCTGTCCGTCCAAATGGGAGGACCCGCAGACCATCCCGATGGATCATTAGACCGGAATATTTTTTGGCAAGTTCCTTAAAGTGTGCATATTGTTCTTTTGCATGTGTCGTATTTTTCGGCTCGAACTCGATAGCAGACAAATACACATCAAGCGGGCCTAGTTTCGTAGAAGATGTATGTGGAACTTTCAGATCATTTGGGGGCAAAATTTCAACTTCGTTATACCACTTGCCAAAAGCTTTAATTCTTCCTTGAAAGATACCATCATGGTTGATCCTTCCTTCAACGATATGCTCCATTTCTTCAACATCAGATATTGTAAAATTATTTGCAGTGCCAAGGATGAGAGTTTTCTTATCGCCTTTCCATTTGTAGGCACCATATTGAATCGGCTCACCCTCAAACACTGCAGATAAACGACTTTGCTTCCAACATGGGTCAACAAAGGATGATAATGTCTCAAAAAATTTGGCCTTGGTATCTTGAATCGCAACATCGTCAACAGTATCATTCAGTTGCGCTTGAAGATCAAAATTCAAGTTTGCCATCATTAATATTGTTCCGCTATCACTACTTTCATCCCACACAGGCCACACAGAAAAATGACGCTCCGTAAACAATGTAGACACTAAAGTTGCTTCAATGTCAGCCGACGGCAAAGGTGCTGTTTTTTCCTCATTGGTAGCATCTGGGTTTGCCTTGCGCGCTTGCGATACAAACTCATCATATGATGCCCAAGCGGCCTCAACCCGCGCTTTATGTGCATCCTTGATGGATTTTATTGAAGCATTATCCTCCTTTGAAGGCTTTTCCCCCCATACGTTAGTAAGGAGCTGGTCAAATAACTCCGGTATAAGGTCAATAATTTTTTCGCAATTATCGAATTCCACTACCGGAATTTTAATGTCTGAAAGTATTAGATAAGGGTTTTCGAACAAACGCCAATCGATAAGTGATGCGACAAATTTATCATTTTTACGTTTAGATACCAAGAGCAGAAGAGGAGCAATATTAGCACATGAAAGCCGGCCTATACCTTTTTGACCTTGTCGAATCCGCACAGGCAATCCATTACGATCTTCCTTGGTTATACGATTATCTGTTGCTTTTGACTCAGTACCAACCACTAACCACTTTTCGACAAAGTCTGTGCGGTTCATGCCGTGCCCGTTATCAACGATTGTTGCAACGGGTAACTCTCCATCAAAAATGTGCAGCTCTACCTTCTTAGCATACGCATCATAAGCATTTTTCCAAAGCTCGGAAATTGCCGTAGGGCAATCTGCAATCTGCTCGCGTCCCAAATGATCTACCGTTCGCGCACGTGTTTGAAATGGTAAATTTTCAATCATGTCGCCACCTCAGTTATATTTTTTGTAATACTTGTATTTTCGCTATTTAACCGATTTAAATACTCAGCTAAATGCTCTGTGAGAGCCCTACCCAATCCAATTGGCACAGCATTACCTATTTGTTGACCAGCAGCGATTAATCCGCCGTGAAAAACAAAATTATCAGGAAATGTCTGAATTCTGGCTGCCTGCCTAAGAGTAATCCCATGATGCTCTGTCGGGTGCACAAAACGCCCCTTTGATGGATTAATACAGGCCGTTGTCATCGTAGGGGCTGGCTCAAATGGATTAATGCGACCATATACATCCTTATGGCCGTCATGATTTTCGTGACACTTAAGTACACGACCTGAATCACGACGGCTCCCGCCATTAGGAGGTGTTCTTACGAAAGCATCAATTAAATCGTCGCCATGGTTCATATGTACATCATTTATATCACCAACAGGTGCCTGCTCAAAAACACTTTGGCAATCCACCCAAGGCTGTAAGTGATTATCGATAAGGCGGGCATTTTCGTTACCATGTGTAGAAGCTGGCGGCCATTGAAGTTGTTGCCCAAAATCCTTCTTCAATCCGAGAATAAACACCCTTTTGCGCCGTTGAGGTACTCCATAATCGCGAGCATCCAATATTGCTGGTGCATGAACATGATAGCCAGCCTCTGCTGCTGCCTGATAAAACGCATCCAAATAATCCTTATGACGGGGCCAAAGCATTCCTGGAACATTTTCCATCAGAAACATGCGAGGCTGGAGCGCTTCGACGAAATCAAAGTATTTATGAATTAATTTATTGCGCGGATCATCAATTCCAGCACCATTAATTCTATGAGCAGAAAAGCCCTGGCACGGGGGGCCCCCAAAAAGAAAATCACATTCTTCATTGTCACTAAAATGTATTGACGCCAACTCTTTTGGGTTCAATCCGTGAATATCTTCATTATATAATGCAATGGAACTATTCTGGTTATTTAGTATATTGATCCTGTAGGTCTCGCAAGCATGCTTGTTGAGTTCAACAGCCATCTTAACCTCAATACCCGCTTGGATTGCCGCCAATGAAAACCCTCCAGCACCAGCGAAGAGATCAACACACTTAAGTGATGTGTTTTTCATTTTCTTAAGATGTTTAAAAGATTGAGGGGATGCTACAACATTCATGTTACACTCCGATTATCTCTCTGAGTTAAGCTGACGCCCTCACTGTTGTCATTACCTGTAAATGTTATCCCCGCCTGATGGAGGCTTTTCTCAATCTTCATCAATGTATCGGTATGTGCTTTTGGATAATCTTTTTGGCCCTCTATTCGTCGAATTGAAGCTATTGACACCCCAGAAGAATTCGCAAGCTTATCTTGCGACCATCCTAGGAGGGCTCTTGCCGCTTTAATTTGTTGGCTCTTTAACATTACATATCCATTCTTCAAGCATGAATCATATCTGATATTAAATATATCATTTTTGACCACATGGCAATAGAATGATCTTAAATACATCGTATTAGATATTTTATATCTCTATAATAAAATTATTTAACTGAAATTATGGATAATACAGAGCATTAAGAGAACCATATTTTCCACCAAAAGGTTTGAGGGTAAAAAGGGAAAGTTCAGAGTAATGGTATTCCAATGGCGATTAAATAGCGCTTTATTTAGGCATGGTTCGGTGCAGGTGGAGAGGGCATTCTTCAAGCCCCGCTCATGGGTTTCAAGGGGCAGTGATACGCTCTTTGATCACAATTCAACCGTGTTGAGGTTGGCGGCATTCAATCCGCTCAGGGTTGACCTCAATAAAAGTGTCTTCATGAAATGACCATGGGGTTTTCAGGGGCAGCAGGGACGCTCCCTTGAATGTAGTACATCAACCATGCGATGTGCGTGGTTTTCTGACGCGACTACATCTGGTGCGTACAACACCTCACTTTACCTATATTAGTTCAGATTAGATCTGACAGTCGTTGTGATCGAAAAGGATTGCAAGGATGAGAGTTACCGGTTTTGATGTTGGTGCTTACACAACATTAAAACTTTAAAGAGGTAACTCTCATGATTAAT
>Ga0316207_10004951_pt1 | contig 11274 bp, 9 predicted proteins | sample 6weekpyrite_MG_FD_204943 | JGI IMG/M metagenome (GOLD analysis project Ga0316207, IMG submission 204943) | Microbial mat bacterial communities from mineral coupon in-situ incubated in ocean water Damariscotta River, Maine, United States -... | ecosystem: Environmental > Aquatic > Marine >...
AGACATTCTAATGCACTCTCAATGACTCGTGCATCACATATCTTTTGTTTATGCTCACAGAATACTTATAAATTGTGTTGAAAAAATGCTGAGACTTTAATACAAAAAGAACTTATTGAGAAACGACTAAGAGATAAAGATTTCCTTCTGTATCCCTATGCTTCTTTCTAACCACAACATCATCTTCCTTATTCAATAGACCCTGTAGTTTGGCCTTTGCACGCATAAGAGCCACTCTTTCTTGGACATGTACTGGAAAATGAAATTCTGCTATACCTACTGCTGAGGCTTTACCGTCTATCTTCTCATTTTTACTTAACCACGAAGGCTCTGCAAAAACAATACTCACTAAGCTAATGATGGATATTAAGAACTTCATGTTAAACCTTTCTATTATAGGAAATATCTACAAGATATTATACACTGATTTCAAGCTACGATAACCTATAAGATTCATTGCAATAAACTCTTTGATATCAGACCTCATAAACTTATAAATAAACATTTAAAATCTGTCAGCCTGATATTCATCCTTTTTCTAAGGGTATTATTTTATAAATTTTAAAAATTTTAAAAATTATCGCAAAAGATTAAAAATTTCCCTTGACAAATGTGACAATATACCCTATAATTTCGCCCTCTTAAGCATAAGTTTAAGTCCAATGTTGGGGTATCGCCAAGCGGTAAGGCACTAGTTTTTGGTACTGGCATTCGGGGGTTCGAATCCCTCTACCCCATCCACTTTTTCAAGATTTTAGTAAAAATCTTTGTGTCGCGGAATAGAGCAGCTCGGTAGCTCGTCGGGCTCATAACCCGAAGGTCATAGGTTCAAATCCTATTTCCGCAACCAAAATTTTTAATTTCTTTAGAAAACTACAAACTTCGAAATCTAATCAAAACCTGATTCTTTTTTTAAGCAAACAAAACTTACACACTAAATGTCGCGGAATAGAGCAGTTCGGTAGCTCGTCGGGCTCATAACCCGAAGGTCATAGGTTCAAATCCTATTTCCGCAACCAACCTCATTTGAAAATAATCATAAAACTAACTATAAACACTTTATCAAACAAACCTATGACTAAAGTCATCAGCCATAATGATGCTGCGCATAACATTCTGTCTCGCCGAGCTAAAAATGGGAAGCAGTTCACATTTTCTAAACGCACTTTGGCGGTTCAAATCCTATTTCCGAAACCAAAGCATAAGCTTCTTTAGAATCTATATTAAAACAATCATCCAAGCAACGACCTTTAATTAGAATTCAAACCTTTATCTAATCGTACTCTTAAAAATACCGGATATTTTGGATTTCCAAGTCCTGTTAAACCATAATATTTAAATGTGATGATTTCACCTATAGTGGGTGGAGTCCTTCTCTCTTTATCGCTAAACCCTGAACCTATCCTTATCATATTTCCTTGAAAGTCGCATTCTATTGCTCCCATCATTCCCTTATACTTACCCTTGCCTTCAAGGATGCCTCCTACTTCACATTCAGCATCTTGAAACCTCTTATACTTTAGAGCTTCCTTCTTTCTCCCAACATAATAAGGCAAGGCTCCATTGCGTATCACAACTCCTTCTCCTCCTAACCTCAAGATCTTATCAAAAAAAAGGTCAAGGTCTTTTGCCTTGTTTATTCTAATTTGTTTAACAAGCTCAATGCTTGTACTTTCATGTCCAGCAAGATAAAACTTTAATATATCAAGACGTTCTTGTAAATTTCCCTTTTCATCAGGTATCTCAAAGACCATATATTTTAAAGCCTGCCAACGCGAACCCGACTCTTTTGTATTTACAATAGAAACAATGTTTTCAAAGTCTTTGCGCTTGGACCACAATTCACCATCCAAAGCAAAAGGAGGAAAGTTCTGCGTAAAAAATGATGGAGCGGTAAATACTTTTCCACTTCTAGAGATCAGTTGTTTACCATCCCAATAAGCACGAACACCGTCATACTTTTCACTCATAAACCAACCTGTCAAGTTTCTATTATCTGAATATGTCTTTAAAAGAAAGAGGTCAGGAGCTTGTGCGCATAAGGAAATAACAAAGGTCAGATATACAATAACAATTTTCATGCTTCTTGCCTTATTTTTTTAGAATAGATCTAAATCAACTCTAAAAAACTGGCCAAGGCCAGAAGCTTATACACTTAACTCTTTTTTAATAGAGTCAAATTTCTTTTGACCAATGCCCTTAACATTCATAAGGTCTTCTGTCTTCTCAAACTTATGCTCTTTTCTATATTCAATAATCTTTGTTGCTGTTGCTGTACCTATACCCTTTAGTGCACTCAACTCTTCTGCACTGGCTGTATTGATATTACAAGCAAACAGTTGCATACTCATCATTAAACCTAGAACAATCCCTAATAACAACTTCTTCATTTCCCACTCCTTTATTTAATGGGTAAAAAGTATATAAGGGAATCAATAAATTTCGAATATCATAAAAATATTATATTTTATTCTTAAGAATTAAACTATTATTATTTAATATTTTTAAACAAAATAAAATTTATTTACAACTACTAAAAAGGAATTCAGGGGGGAGTCATCTAATCTTATTTTTTAAGATTAGAATTTTAATGATACTATTCTTCTTTTTCCAGTTTGAAAATATTTCAAATTGAGGCTTTATCAACTATCCCCTAACTAGCACCACTTCTAAACAAAACAACCTTTATTGTCTTAACTAAAATAACAAGATCAAGCCAAAGGTTCCAATTTCGCGTGTACCATACATCTATATCCACACGAGTTTTAAAATCCAGTTCATTCCGTCCACTTACTTGCCAAAGACCAGTAATACCAGGCTCTACCGCCAAAACCATATTAAGATTATTTGCAATTTTTTTTCTTTCATTTGGCATGTAAGGACGTGGACCTATTAAGCTCATTTCACCTTTTAAAACATTAAGAACCTGAGGGAGCTCATCCAAAGATGTCTTTCTCAGTATTCGTCCCACTTTTGTAATGCGAGGGTCATTTTTGTATTTATGAAATTCATCATAACAAACGATTTCATCAGGATGCTCTTTTAAATACGCCTCAAGTATTTCATCACTATTTTCATACATTGAACGAAACTTGTAGCAAAGAAATGTTTTTCCATTTTTCCCCATCCTAGTTTGTTTAAAAAATATGCTTCCAGTTGGTTCTTCTTTTTTCATAAGAAACGCAATTACGGCAATAATCACAAGTAAAAATGGAACTAATATGACTGAAAAAATTAAATCAGAACCTTTTTTAATTAAAATATTACTTCTTTTTAAAAGTGAATTTTCTAGAACAATTAAATTTTTTCGTGCATTAGAAAGTTCTATAATTCGAGCATTTGAAAAATTATATGACTGAAGAAGAGGTATAAATAGTACTTCTTTTTTCTCACGTAAACTTGTGTCAAGACGTTCTTGTAAGTCACCAGCTGTAATGTTTTTTGTATCTATAAATATAGTTTGCGCATCGGTTTGATTTGTATGAACATAACCTAAATATGGATTATTAAAAACTTCTTGTTGAAGATAATCATCATGTCCACATACCTCTGCACGACGCTTCCACAAACCTACTCTAAAGAGAAACTTCTTTGTTATATTTTTTGAAATAGGAATAAATAAACACATTAATAAAAATGAAACTACAATCACAAAACGTGAATATTCTCCCATACTCTTGGTCAAGGCTAGAATAGATAATACAAGTACCAAGGAAACAACCACCCCTCTTATAATAAGATATGTCTCTTCCCAGAAATCAAAACGATGATTATAAATCTTTTCATTAAGAAATGTCATGGCCACAACTGCATATAGAAGAATATTAGCTGTATAACTTTCTAAGCTAATAGTTGTAGTGACAGCTATCATATTTTCCAAGTATACTCGTAGCCCGTAAGCTAAACATATTGATAAAAAGACAGCAAACATGTCCATACTAAAAAGAATAAATTTTGATATACTATTTCTCACTATACTCTTTCAATAACTTTAAATGGCTAAAGAACCAAAATTTTATATTTAAACCAATTTTATATTAATAACTCTAAGAGTTACCATAATTTAAATATAAATAACAATCATACTAGCTTATAATCTACTAAGACTGTCCAAACTTCTCTTTAAGTACTAACCATATAAACATAATATTTGTATAAAGATAGCGTTTCCACATCCGTCTTGGTTCTTGAATTAATCTATAGAACCATTCCAATCCATAACGTTGCATCCAATATGGCGCACGATTGACTTTACCCGCAATTACATCGAAACTACCACCCACACCCATAATAAACGGAATATCAATAATCTTTTTGTATCTATTCAAAAATGATTCTTTTTCAGGACTACTCATCGCAACAAAAAGTATATGAGCTCCACTTTCAGAGATTTCACGAGCGATCATTTCATCCTTTCCATTGAAATATCCATTACAATATCCAGCAATAACTTTATCTGAATATTTTTCTTTATAATGTTCCACAACTTGTTTTACTATCTCTTCTTCGGCTCCTAAAAAAAAAATTTTATATTTCTTTTCAAATGCAAGTCTTACAATATTTTGCATTAAATCAATACCTGTAACTCTTTCTTGTAAAGAACGATTTAAAAACTTACTTGCCCATATAACAGCCATCCCGTCTGCATTAATTAAATCACTGGATATGACATTATTTTTCAACTCAGAATTTTTATTCATATAGACTAATTTCGCTGCATTTACAGAGGTTTGATGTATATATTGTTTTGATTCAATCATATTGTCTATAAAGTGTACTGTTTCGTCTAAAGTTAGATTTGCTATAGGACAATCTAATAGCTCTATTGTGTCAATATCATTTTTCATACTGATCCATGGTTTCGGTATAAATATTTTTTAGTAGATCACCTGCCAATTTACTATTTCGATGTGCAAGTACCCAGTCTCTAGCATTTTGTTTGATCTTTATTCTTAGATTTATATTATTTTCTAAAGTAAGTAATTGATCTATTAAAGAGTCTACATTCTCACTCTCATGCACTAGTCCATTAACTCCATGTTCTATAAAATAACTATTTGCTTTGACTGATGATGAAACAATAGGCACACCATAAGACATAGCTTCAAATGGTTTCTTTGGTGAAACAATAGAACAAACTTCCCAATTTTTACGTGGATAACAAGCAGTGTCTAAAATAGAATAGTATTGACCTACGTTCTCAAAAGGAACTCTTCCTGTAAAATGGAAAAGGTGTTCTATACTATTTTTCTCTGTCAACTCTTTTAAATTTTTCAAATCATTGCCATCACCTACAATAAGATAACGAAACCTATCATTACTCTTTTGTATAATATTTTTAGCGGCATCGACAAGCAATGGCAGTCCTTCATAATCTACAACTGAACCAATAAAGCCAACTATAAATTTATTTTCCCACCCAAGTTCTCTTTGCAGTTCTATATTTTTTGCTTGAGGTTTCATAACCTCTGTATCTACTCCATTGTCAACAACATAAATTTTATTACTATTTACACCTCTTTCAATAAGTTCATCTTTAATTACTTCTGATAGGGCTATAACCGATGTTGCATCCCGACATACTTGTGTTTCTAGATCTTTCATCATTTCAAAAATTTCACTCTCTTTAAAACCAGTGTAACGAGATGCTTTTGTAATTTCCCAGAAACCTCGTACTTCATATACTGAAGGGATCTTTAAAAACCTTGCAGCTTCTACAGCAGCCAAACCATTATGATAGTCTGATGCCGCATGTATAATATTTGCCTTTTTACTTATAGTAAAGTCCACCAACATATTCGCATAGTTATGTATATAGTCAAAAGTATTAATTTGCCTTAGACGAAACCCCTCTTTATCTAAATGAGCATAGGTAATATTATCTATAGCGTGACTACGTAATTCATCCGGCTTAATATTTAACTTTCTTATATCAACAGGATATCCCACTCGCGTTACTGGATAAATAGCTACCCCCTCTTTGTATGCTGCTGATGCAATATAGTGTGTTCTTGTGGCATAGCCATTACTGGTCTCAGGAAGAGAGTTATTAATGGCATATACAACACGTGAATGTTCCTTAGCTACAGTATAGGTTGTTTCTTTTTGTTTATAGACATATCCTTGTTCTTTGTTTTTTGCATAAATACGTATACTTTGAAGTTCTATTCCTACTTTTTGGGCTCTATCCGAGATTAGTGAAAGACCAGAATATTTTAATATAAACTCAATAACATAAGCCATATGATATTTGGTTAGAAAGTTTACAATGGAAAAAACAGACATTGTTTTCCTTTATTATAATTTGACATATGTCTATTGTCCTTTTTCTTTTTGAAGAATGTCCAATATTTTTTGCATAGGTTCGAAAGTTTTGCTGTAAAGTTGTTTTTTATAGAGTCTGTCAAGTTCAAATGTAAAAACTGAAAGTTGAATGTTGTCTATATCTCCTATATAGTTTTTTAGGCCTTTCTTTACCAAGAGCTCTAATTTCTTCATATATTTTTCATCAACAGGCCAGCCCGCTCCTAACGGCTCGATAGCGTAATTACCCCAATTAAGCAACACAGCATCATCTGCATTTTCATAAAACATATTTTCAGATACTTCAAAGTTATTTACTAATCTAAGAGGTAGATTTTTCAGCTCCCTTTTTAGTATATGAAGTTCTTTTTCAAAAGTTTCTATACATAACTTATTTTTTTCATTTGCTACCATTTTTATTCTGCTTATGAATGTTGTATCAAGTCTATCCCATAGATAACAATGATATTTCTCATAATCCTCGAGCAAGTCTTGAGTTAGTGTCAAGTTTAATAGCTTTTCTCTTAAGACCATTTCTATCTGTTTTACTTCTGCTACTAAAGTGTTTTTCCTATTTCCTTTTTTAAAAATATGGCAAGGATAATTTTCTATTTGCGTCATAGCAATAAGTGGCAACGAAGGAAGATTTTCGGATAATAAAAGAATATTTGCTTCATTATTTGACATTCCCACTCTATTAAGGTTGAAAAGCTTAATAATATAGCTATCTATTTGCTTTATTTGTTCATTTTTAACAATAACTTCAAATGCAACAACATTAGTAATCTCCAAAGGACACCAAACTATATCTATTGTTTCATTTGTCTGTATTGCTATATACTTTTGCACTAAAGGATAAATCCAATTTGATTGATTTTCTTTTTTACATAAGTTCCAAAATGCCTCATGTTTTTTTTGTTGATTTGTTTTAGCTAAATTTTTATCAAAGAATAATATATCTATTTTATCTTGATATCTTATGAGTGATGCTATATCTAGTACAACTCTCGCATAGTGATTGGTAACTTGTTTAGATATCATAAAAGTGATGATTATTAAAATTAGATCCTTAGATGTATCATAGTAAAGGATATCAACTATTATCAAGAAAAAGGTGAGTAAAAATCCTATTCCTCCTATTATTTTAATAGAGCTATTTATATTTTCAACAAGTTTCACATAATATGATGTACTAAGATGGTAACTTACATTAAAGAAGAACGACATTAAAAGTGTATAGAACATTAAAAATAAAAAGACTTCAAAATACATAACACTCAATATAATCCAAGATAGCAGTATAAATATCAGACTGGAAAATATTTTTGTAATTCTTTCAAGACTTTGAATAATTATTCTATCATGATTTGTGAACAGTGATGCTTCTTTTACCTTACTAGACAAGTAAGTAAGCCCCTCTTTTATATTTTTATTAACAACTCTTTGTGCAAACAAGTGGACTAAGTAAAATAAAATTGAGATAATTGATAGAATTAGTATTAAATTTTCTTTAGAAAAAGATTGACTAAAAAAAGAAAAGTAGCTTGGTGTGTTTGTAGTTCCCACCAGTAAAAGAATCTTAAGAGGCAATAAAAAAGCAATTAACATTGACACTTCAGATATTAAACTTGCAATCGTTCCTATAGAGATGTTTCTTGTGATACGTGCAAGAAGTTTTTTACCTAAAGTGTATGTCCATGATATAATTGATTTTATATTATGAAAAAATTTTATTTTATTAGCTGTACTTTTTGTTTTATTCATCAAAGTATCTTTTACTGTTTACTTTCTTCAATGAACTTATTTATAGTTTTTTGATAAATTTCTTTTAATTTAGGACCAGCTATTTTACTATCACAATTTTCCACAATCCACTTTCTCCCATTAGATCCAATTTTTTGTGTTAACTTATCATCTTCATAAAGAAGTTTCAGTTTTTCTACAATAGAATCACTGTTTTCACTTTTATGTATCAGACCATTAACTCCATCTTCTATAAAATAACTGTTTGCTCTGACAGATGATGAAACAACAGGTATTCCGTAAGCCATTGCTTCAAATGGTTTTTTAGGTGATACAATGGCGCAGACTTCCCAATTTAACCTAGGATAACATGCCACGTTCATAATAGAATAGTACTTATTAACATCTTCATATGGAATTCTTCCCATAAATAAAAACAATCGTGAAAGTTCTTTCTCTTCAACTAATTTCTTTAAATTTTCTAAATCATTTCCATCTCCAACTATCATGTACCTGAAATCATCATGCCCACTTTTCATAAGTTTTTCAGCAGCTTCTACAAGAAGTTTAAGACCCTCATAGTCAACAACAGATCCAATAAAACCTACAACAAACTTTCTATTCCAGTTTAGTTTATTTAATAAGTCAATATTTTTTTCAGTAGGCTTCATTTTTTCAGTATCAACTCCATTTGGAACAATGTAAATTTTATTTCCGTCAATACCCCTTCTCATCAACTCTTCTTTTACTATCTCACTAAGTGCAATAACACTAGTGGCATCACGACATGCTTGATTCTCTAAACGTTGTTGCAAATTGTACATATCACTATTTTTGTACTCTGGGTTACGAGATGCTCCCGTTATTTCCCAAAAACCTCTTACCTCATATATAGATGGTATATTTAAGATTCGTGCTGCATTTATTCCAGCTAATCCATTTACATAATTGGAAGCGGCATGGACTATAGTAGCTTCTCTATCTTTTGCAAATTGCGAAAGCATTTTTGAGTAATTCTCAATATAATCTTTAATTGGTACTTGACCCCATCTATATCCATTTTTATTCATTCTGTAATATGCTAATGTATCAACGATTGGATTGAAATTATCATCTTTATAATTTCTAACATTACCAAGATCTAATGGAAAACCAACGCGTGTTATTGGATATATTTTAATCCCTTCTTTTTGAGCAGATTTTGCAATAAAATGTGAACGTATTGAATATCCATTGTTAGTTTCAGGCAAAGAATTATGTATAGCATATATAATATTCAATTTATTTTTAGCTGTATTTAAACTTAAAACTTCATCAATATAAGAATATCCTTCCTCAAGAAGAACATTATTAGGACTTGTATTTATATCATGAGACTGTTTTTTTAAATACTTTTTATACAATGGTAAAAATTTTTGGACAATTATAAATCTTTTAAGCCTCATCCTAATCTGAAAAAACAAATCTACCTCATTCTTTATTAAACTGTATTTTAAATTCATTATAAAACTTCTCATAATTAACCTCTTTATGCGACATTTTATCTCGTCCATAATCTCATTTTATTAAAAATATATCCATACCCCTAGACTTCTGGACAGTTTTATTTGTAAACCGAGTCTTTGGATATATCTTTTCTAATACTTTTATATTTTGATATCTTTCTGCTTCTATATTTGACTTTAAATGATTTTTGTCACTCTCGGCAGGTAGCTTTTGTAATGGCATTATATAAATAAATGGCTTATTACTTACTAGTGCTTGTTCTAATGTAATAATACTATTATCATTCACAATTGGAACATGTTGCATTCTCCGCGTTAAATATGAATTTAAAACAATCACATATTCACTATAATGCTCTTTTGAATATTCTACTGCTTTTGTAAATGTTTGAACCTGAGCTGATCTATACAACAAACCTGCTTTTTCATGATTATGCACTATTGATAATAATGGTATCAAAAGAAACAGTATAACAATCGCTACTTTTCTTATTATTATTATAGATATTTTCTGAATAATAGTCATCAACCCTATACCTGATAAAAGTACAAACCATGGCATCATCAGCGTATAATATCTTGCTTGTATTGAAGGCGGCAAATATTCACTTAAACTTGTAGAACCAAATGTAAGGTATAAAAATGGCCAAAATGCAAATATAAAAAGAGTGAACTTATATGGTAACTTACTAAAAAGTGCCGAAACAAAGCCAATCAACAGAACCACTAAATAACTGATTGGATACAATTTAGCAAATTGATACAATACTGTCTCTAATCTGTCTAGTGGTAAAACCCCATTAAGCTCCATCTTTTTCAAATAAAGATCTTTGGCATCCTTTACGATTGTAAACCTTGGAAATGGTTCACCCAATACTGACAAGTTAATAATAACCTCTATCGAAACCAAAGATAAAAAACCTACACTAAAAAGAAGAAAGTATTTTACTAACTCTTTTATATTGAATTTAAAATACTCTAAGTACATTAATCCAAATGGAACAAACATAATTATTGAGGAAACCTTTGTCGCATATGAAAGACCAAATACAAACCCTGATATTACGATCAGCAGAACCTTGTTTTTTTCTTCTGACAAACCCTTCCAAGATAAGTAAAATGCTATAAAGAGATACAATGTTTGCAGTAGATCTGGAAAAAAAGCGCCTGCATATACATAGAAAACTGGAGTCATCGCAACTAGAAAACCTATTGCCAATGCATGAGATTCATCTTTTAGTTTCAATGTAAAACGATATACTGCATAGGTCATTGCCACATGCATTAACATTAGTAACCCGTAGACTGCTAGTAAACTTTTACCTGTTATATAATAAATGAAAGCTGTCGGTATGGTTATACCGTAGCGTAGCATTGCAATGTTATTTAATAATTCAAAATGTCCCTCAGGAAAATAACTTACTTCTTTTATGAAGGCTGCCATAGATAGATCATTAACTGCAGTAAAGTATTTTAAAGAAAATATATATGACAAATCATCACTTGCATAATAACCTGAATAAAAACACATATCTAAAAATGCAAGAAGCAATAAAATAATTTTGATTTGTTTATGATTCTTCATTGATTACCTGTCCAACTAAAAATATATCCATACCCCTAGACTTCTGGACAGTTTTATTTGTAAACCGAGTCTTTGGATATATCTTTTCTAATACTTTTATATTTTGATATCTTTCTGCTTCTATATTTGACTTTAAAT
>Ga0316207_10004952_pt1 | contig 11273 bp, 7 predicted proteins | sample 6weekpyrite_MG_FD_204943 | JGI IMG/M metagenome (GOLD analysis project Ga0316207, IMG submission 204943) | Microbial mat bacterial communities from mineral coupon in-situ incubated in ocean water Damariscotta River, Maine, United States -... | ecosystem: Environmental > Aquatic > Marine >...
TAAAAGTTTTGCATTTTCATCACCAAAGGCCGGTACCGGCTGACAGTAATAACCGGGGTGATCTTTTTTCACATGTTTGAGGAATTTAACCAGTCGCTTGCATTGTTTGCATTTGATATTAAACGGCTTTTTAACTGGCATGGATGATTTTGACTGGATTCAGAAGCGGCGAAAAGCAAATTTAATTGTTGATATGCTCTTCAATATCATCATCAAGTATACCGTGTTGAATAGCAAGACGCATCATTTCAACGTCATTGGTCACACCCAGTTTTTCGTGCAGGCGCTTGCGGTAGGTACTGACTGTTTTTGGGCTGAGATTAAGCTTATCTGAAATGGTAGACGTTCTCTGTCCCTGACTGATCATCAATAAAACCTGCAACTCTCGCTGTGACAGAGAATCAATCGGTGAATCATTACCCGGTAACATCGACAGAGCCAGTTGCTGAGCGATGCTGGGCGCGATGTACTTCTGGCCTTTTGAAACCTTATGGATGGCATCAACCATTTCCTGCACTTCACAGCCTTTGGTTAAATAACCCACGGCACCGGCTTCAAGCAAGCGTTTAGGTAACGGGCCATCGCTGTGTACGGTAATAATAATGATTTTTGTTTCAGGACAGATTGTCTGCAGGCGATGTGTTGCTTCAAAGCCACCAATACCCGGCATATTAACATCCATCAGAATAACATCAGGCGCTTCTACACGGCATTTATCGAGGCACTCTTCACCACTACTGGCATCATCAACAACTTCAATACCAACCTGATTCTGCAACAGACTTCTGATCCCAAAACGAACCAGATCATGATCATCAACCAACATGACACGTATAGCCATCAATACCTCTTTTATAAATCAGTTTTAACTATCCATGAATAGTATAAATAATAAACCATAAAGCATGAAAAAGACATCAAGTCAGCGATTACCAGCCATTATAGGGGTGTTTTATCAAGTTAACATTATAGTATCTGGCATCATCACTCACCTCGTCGCCCAGCCAGTCGGGTTTAGCGAATGACTCATTTTCATCATTGAGTTCTATTTCGGCGACGACTAACCCCTCATTTTCATCATAAAACTCATCGATTTCCCACTTATGCTTGCCAATCGTCACAATATGACGGGTTTTATGAACCTGCGGGCTGCGGCACAGACTCTCCAGCATTTGTTCTGCATCTTTTAATGGAATCTCATATTCATATTCAAGACGCGAAATACCAATGGTCGCACTTTTTATATTGATATTGGCTTTATCACCCTCAATACGCACACGCACAGAAGACGTATCGAGAGGCGCCAGATAGCCCTGACGTATCAGGTTTGATGATTCAGTCTGCTCACGCCAGTCATTATTTTTTAATAAAAATTTTCGTTCTATTTCAACAGCCACTATAAAAACCCTGATCATTATATTTATCTTGCAGAACAGTATTTATTATGACAAAAATAGAAATTATTATCCTGCATTTCTATCAGTGCAGTGAGCAGCCTGAAAAACCATTTTAAAAAGGAATAATCAGCCGTTATGCATCATTTTGACAAGGACTTTAACCTTAACAAAGAACTCATCCATGTAAATCATGCCGCTGTAGCCCCCTGGCCTGTGTGCACACAAAATGCTATAAAGGCATTTGCTGAAGAAAATACCACGCAGGGTTCTTTAAACTACCTTCAATGGATTGAGCAGGAAAGCAGCCTAAAGACACTATTAAAAGAGCTGATAAATGCGGACTCGACCGATGAAATTGCGTTATTAAAAAGCACTTCTGAGGCTTTATCGGTGGTGGCTTATGGCATTAACTGGCAAGCTGGTGACACTGTCATCACTTGCGCTGAAGAATTCCCCTCCAATCGGCTATTATGGCTATCACTTGAACAGTTTGGTGTGAATATAAAACTGATTTCATATAATACTAATGATGATGCCGAGCAAAAAATCATCGATGCTTGCGATAACACAACCCGTTTGATTTCAATCAGCGCTGTTCAGTACGCATCTGGGCGGAAAATGAACCTGAAAAAAATAGGCAATCACTGTGAAAAAAATAATATTTTATTTTGTGTCGATGCGATTCAGCACATCGGCGCATTAACATTTGATGTCAATGAGATTAAGGCTGATTTTGTTGCTGCTGATGGTCATAAATGGATGTTAGGACCTGAAGGCCTGGCTTTGTTTTATTGTCGCAGAAAACATATTGATAAACTAAAACTTAATCAGTATGGCTGGCATATGATTGAGCAAATGCATGATTTTAATTCATCGGACACCACCCCTGCTAAATCAGCAAGACGATTTGAATGCGGCAGTCCTAATACCATGGGTATTGTTGCATTGCGGCAAAGCATTAAGCTGCTACTTTCAACCGGTATGGATCAGGTTGAAAAAACCGTGCTTAAAAACACACAATATCTACTCGAGGTCTTTTCTAATAATGACAAACTGGAAATATTGAGTTCGACCGATACAGATAAATTATCAGCTATTGTCGTTATCAGACATAAAGAAAAAAATAATGATGAATTATTTGAGTACCTGAAAAAAAATCATGTTTTATGTGCCCCCCGTGGTGGCGGTATTCGCTTTTCACCACACTATTACACGCCTGAAACAACACTGCAAAAACTGGTCAAGCTACTTGAATTTTAATCGTTTAAAACGAACCACCAACTTTTAAATAATAAACCTCGTCTTCAGTATCATCGAGTGCTTTTGCATAGCCCAACCGGATTTGAGGTGTTAAACGATAAAATAAGTTTAAATCAACAAGCCATTCGAGACCTGCGCTGCTGACGACAGTTTTCTGCTGATTGTCACTCCAACTGGCACCTGCTTCTGCAAACAAACGGCCCGAGTGTTTTATAATGCCTACAGGCGGCGCCATGATACCTTTCTCTACATGTAATAACGGGAAACGCCATTCAGCACTGAATAATTCAAGATTGTTACCAATTTGAGTATTATCTGAATAACCACGCAGTGCAAAATTTCTCTTATTAAATACCGCGCGAGAAAACCGGGGATTCAATATTGTATAATTCTCCCAGTCATTTTTAAGCCCGCCCAGCTTATAGGGACGCATACCGGAATCAGCCTCTGCAACAACATATCTTAAGGCCAGATTATGGTGTCCTCCCAGATTAAAGTACTCCCGCCAGTCCAACATATTAGCGACACCTGAAAAATCGCTATTAAATACATCACTGCTTTCGGAGACCAGTAAAATATCTCTGCCAGTCTCAACACTGTGGCTTTTCAAAAATTTTTTCTTACTGCTGAAATAGACACTGAGTCCGATCAGGCCATCTTCCTGATCTTTGAAACCTGTTACACCTGTAGCCCGATAGATATCTTTGTCCTGACTTTCGATCAGGCCCAGACTAAAGCGCCATTGTGCATTTAACTTAGTAACCGGTAAACTAAAATGAATCTGAGACTGAACATTGCTACGAATCAGTGTCGTTAAGTCAGTGACCGGATCTGAATAGACTGTATTTTCTTTTGTAAAACGCAACGACAACCAGTTCTGATAGTAATAAGAAAAATTACCTGATAAGTCCTCTTGCTCATAACCGACTATTGCACTCAGTTGATAGGCATGTTGCAACAATGAGTCTTGTGATGACGTAGTAAAACCCAGTGAACTGGCGTTATCCTCAAATGTAAATATCGGAAACCAATATGCCGGTTTTAGATCTTCAAGCGGTGAATATTCTGAAAGTTTAAATTGAGTAGTTATGACTTCAGGATTAAAGAAAATCGTTTTGTCAGAATTAACAGTCTCTTTAATTTTTACAACTTTAGTCGGCTTAAGGTCAGTTGTTAACAACCGATATCCATCACGCGAAAATTTCTGATAGTATAACTGATCATTAAAAGTAAACGGAGAAAAGGCACCGGTACTGACATTTGTAACAGCGATTACATCCGTCTTTAAAAAAGATTTTTTATAAATATTAAAGACACCAGACTGATCGCTACTAAAAACAATACCATCATGAGTCTGATTGTATTTTGCCTGACTGTACACAGCCTCACCAGTCATGACATCCCGCCATTTTTGTGTAGCCAGATCTATTTCATAGATATTCCAGGACTGATTAAGCTGTTTCTTTGTAACTAATACACTATTACGCTTTTCTGACCAGTCAATATCACTAATGACATCACCATATTTTCCTTTCCACAAAGTCTTAATCCGTTTCGCATTATCATCCAGTAAATCAATTTGTGGTATGGCAGCAACTGTTTTAACCGCAATCAGATTATTATCAGAAGAAGCGACAATATGTTTATAACGACTGCACTCAGTGAGTTTTGTTATTTCTTCACTCACGACATCGTAACGATACACGTCATAATAGAAACGATATTCATCACAATAATCTGGCTGACTGATATATATCGAGTCTTTTGATCCGACATCAAAATAACTATTACGATTCACGCGTACTAGTGGCTGTTTTTCTCCCTCAGTAACACTAACCAGATAAGGCAGCGATTCCAGGTTATCGTCGATGTAAACTACCGACTTCTTATCCAGAACGTCAATATTGGATAATACGATAGTCTTCTCATCAAACACTTTTCCCTGCTTTATTTCCGACTGATTAAGCAATGCTATCTGAGTTGAAAATCGTTTCTTTAAATAAACTGAAAACTCAGCCCATAATGCAGTCACATCTTTTCCAAAGACACTTTTACTATTTGAGTTAATGGCAAACGGTATGATGTTATCACTATAACTTACAATCATTTTATGTACGGTGTCATACCCATAGGTATCATTGAGAAACTGATAGAAATACACACCATATAAATAATGCCTTGATAATGGCTGACTATCCGGCGGCAAGTTAACCGTGGCTACTGGCAATATACCTTGCTCAACCTCTTCGCGCATAAACATCTCAAAGCTATTACTTTGCCCGCGACCAATACCTTTATGTGTTTCATGGAAAGTTGCCAGCCCTTCGATAAACCATGAAGGCTGAAAGACATTGGGAAACAAAAAAACAAAGCGGCCAAATACATTACGCAGAGTTTTAACCTTACCACTGGCTTTATCAAGATGAAGAATATGTACCAGCTCATGTTCGATTAACAGGCTCAACCAGTCATCATAATCATCAAGGCGCGAGACTTTGTCAGCAGGCGTCAACCTGATTGTCATTGTGTTATAGGGTAATGGCGTTGCACTGCCATTTGCCAGATCATGCTCGTCTGTTACTACCACACGAATTTTATCTTTCGATTGCCAGTTAAAAGTAATACTCAGTTTTGAATATAACCTTTCGCTGATCACACCGACTCTTTTTGCTACCGGCAGGTGCTCAGCCAATGTATGAATTTTGAAATGTTCTGATTCCAGTGTTTTCCAGTTATCTGATGGTGCCGCGGCATGCGCTATCGGTAAGATAACTAGTGAAAGACCGAGGATAATAAGGCCATTAAATAAGTGACTGGTAATATTCTTAAATTTCATTTTTTATTATAGTTATAGGGTGGTCTCAGGCTTACTTTATCACACATTATTATTCATAAACTTATAAACAAAACTTAATATTTACGACTAAACTTATAGTTAAAAGAATACACTAAATAATAAGGTATTAGACATACCGTGACCATAGGGATGATTTGAGTTGCATAGTGTGATCAATTTTATACGGTCCTATACCTGGGACAAGCTGATAGATAGCCTGACAGTAGATTTTGCTGAGGTGAATATCGGACTATGTAATTTTGATCGCATGCGTTATGAAATCCGACCCGGTGATGTGCTGTTGATAGAAGGACGTTCTCGCGTCAGCGGTATTATTAAAACCGTAACACAAAGTTGCTGGAGCCACTCGGCAGTTTATGTCGGCCGATTACATGATATCGAAGACCCTGCCGTTCGCTCCCATATCAAACGTTTTTACAATGGTGATCCTGAAGAACAGTTAATCATTGAAGCCATGATAGGTGAAGGCACCTTAGTCGAAAGCCTGCGTAAATATGAAGGTGAAAACATGCGCATTTGCCGGCCTAAAGGTATTACACATCAGGATGCGCAAAGCGTTATCAATTATGCCATTAAAAGACTGGGGACTGACTATGATGTACGCCAGATATTAGATCTGTTGCGTTTTTTATTCCCCTACTCCTTGCTGCCAAAACGATGGCGTTCAACGTTGTTTGAACATAATGCCGGTAAAGTAACTAAAACCGTTTGCTCAACAATGATGGCGGAAGCCTTCGCTTCAATTCATTTTCCCATTTTACCTGTGCTGCAATATGATGATGAAAGTAATCTTAAAATTTACCGTCATAACTCTAAACTGATCACACCCAGCGACTTTGATTATTCACCATATTTCGATGTCATCAAATACCCGATTTTTGATTTTGATGAAATTGCTGTCTACAAACAGCTGCCCTGGAACAGACAAGGCGTGATCTACAAAAATCCTGATGAAAATATCATTCCCGATAATATCGCAACAGCAAATATCTTAAAGTCCGTTAAAGCAGAAGCGGCAGGACACAAATGAGGATTAAATAATGCTAACCTGGTTACTAATTTTTGCTCTTGTCATTGGCATATCTGCCTATTTCAGACTGGCTATGGTGATCTGGAGCGCACTCCTTGGCGGCAGTCTTCTGATCTTTAGTTTTGCAGGTCTGGCTTCCGGCTCAAGCTTATTTATTCTCTGGGCCATCTATCTGGCGATTGTATTACCACTCAATATTACTTCATTCAGAATCAATAAAATCAGCGCTCCGGTAAAAGACCTGATGGCCAACGCTATGCCACCTATCTCACAAACAGAACAGGAAGCACTCGATGCCGGCAGTGTCTGGTGGGAAGGCGAATTATTCAGCGGTATGCCTGATTATTCAAAATTAAAAGACCTGCCCAAACCCAAACTAAGCAAAGAAGAACAGGACTTTCTTGACGGCCCAGTCAATACTTTATGCGAAATGATTGATGACTGGGAAATTACACAAATTCAGTCAGACCTGCCGGATGAAATCTGGCAATACATTAAAGACAATAAATTCATGGCCATGATCATTCCTAAAAAATATGGTGGTCTTGAATTCTCGGCACTGGCACATTCAGAAGTGGTTATGAAAATTTCCAGCCGCAGTATTACGGCAGCAGTAACCGTCATGGTGCCTAACTCTCTCGGCCCCGGTAAACTATTATTACACTATGGTACAGATGCACAAAAAGAACAGTACTTATACGGTCTGGCTGATGGCAGCGAAATCCCCTGTTTTGGTTTAACCGGCCCGGATGCTGGCAGTGATGCCGGTGCCATGCCCGATACCGGTGTCGTGTGTTATGACAGTTTTGATGGTAAAGACAATGTTTTAGGTATTCGACTGAACTGGGAAAAACGTTACATCACGCTGGGACCGGTTGCGACTATTATTGGTCTGGCATTTAAACTCTATGATCCCGATGAGATTTTAGGTGATAAAAAAAGCATAGGTATCACCTTAGCTTTAATAAGACCGGATACACCGGGTGTCGATATCGGTAACCGTCATTTCCCGCTTAACCAGACATTTATGAACGGCCCTAATCGCGGTAAAGATGTCTTCATTCCTATGGACTGGGTGATCGGTGGTGAAGACTACATAGGTCAGGGCTGGCGCATGTTAATGGAATGTCTGGCTGATGGCAGAGCTATTTCATTACCCGCACTATCTACCGGAGCTGGAAAACTCAGCAGTCACTATACCGGTGCCTACTCCAGAATCAGAAAACAATTCAAAACGCCCATAGGGTATTTTGAAGGGGTGGAAGAATCACTGGCGGTTATTGCCGGCCAGACTTATGCGATGGATGCGGCCCGTGAATTAACACTGGTTGCGCTGGACATGGGGGAAGTTCCTTCAGTTGTTTCTGCCATTGTTAAATACCAGCTCACTGAACGCATGCGACAGGTGCTTAATCACGCCATGGATATACACGGTGGCCATGGTATCTGCATGGGGCCTTCTAATTTTCTAGGCCGTGTTTATCAGGCCATACCAATCAGCATTACGGTTGAAGGCGCCAATATTCTTACACGCAGTATGATTGTATTTGGTCAGGGTGCATTACGAAGCCACCCTTATCTGTTAAAAGAAATTGCGGCTGTCGCTGAAACCGACCCGGAGAAATCGCTTAATGATTTTGACGATGCCCTGTTCGGCCATATCGGTTTTGTGGCCAGTAATGTCTTTCGTTCGATCTGGCTGGGTTTAACCCATGCGCGTTTTATGATGACCCCGGGAAGTTCAAATACCGCCTATTATTATCGCCAGATGAACCGTTTAAGCAGTTGCTTTGCGGTGATGACGGATATGTCGCTGGCCATTTTAGGTGGCGGCTTAAAACGGCGCGAAAAAATATCCGGCCGCCTGGCTGACGTATTATCAAACTTATATATTCTGTCAGCCATCATTAAACGTTTTGAAAATGATGGCGAACCACCTGAAGACAAAGCGTTATTTGAATGGGCGGCACATGACTGTTTATACAATGCGCAAAAAGCGCTGGATGGCGTGCTGGCTAACTTCCCTATTGCTATCGTGGGTAAAATATTACGACTGATCATTTTCCCACGCGGAAAAGTTTATACCGGTGCCAGTGATCGTTTAAGTCATAAAGCAGCACGTCTATTATTATCAAAAAATGCATCCCGTGAGCGCCTTACTCGCGGCATTTACACCAATGATAAAGCAGATGACCGCACCGGCAGGATTGAACTTGCCTTTGATAAAACACTCAAAGCAAGTGATGCGGAAAGAAAACTCAGAGACGCCATGTCTATCGGCATCATCAAACGACAGCCGATAGAGCCCTTGTTAGAACAGGCTCGCACACTTAATATACTAACGGATGATGAAGCAAAACTGATCGAAGCCGCCTATACCGCAACCCGCGATGCAATTATGGTCGATGAGTTTTCTTTTAATAAATCGACGCATCAATGGATCTGGGAGAAATGTAATGGCTAAAGGAAAAGATGTTTATATTGTCGATGGCAGCAGAACGCCCTATTTAAAAGCCAAAGGCAAGCCAGGCCCCTTCACAGCCGGTGACCTGGCAGTCGGTGCGGGCAAGCCATTATTAATGCGTCATAACTTTCCGCTTGAAGCAATCAGTGAAGTCATACTCGGCTGCGTCATGCCGGGCCCTGACGAAGCCAATATCGGCCGGGTTGCCGCCTTGAAATTAGGCATTCCAGAAACTGTACCGGCCTGGACTGTACAACGTAATTGCGCCTCTGGCATGCAGGCTGTTGATACCGCTTATAGAAATATTAATTCCGGTCTTTCTGATATGGTACTGGCGGGCGGCGTCGAGTCCATGAGCCATGCACCGATCATGTATAACGATATTATGGTTAACTGGTTAAGCAGTTTTATGAGCAGTAAAACCGTGCCGCAAAAACTCAAAGCAATTGCACAGTTACGACCCCAGCATTTCAAACCAGTAATCGCATTAATCAAAGGGTTAAGCGATCCAATCGTTGGTTTATCAATGGGGCAAACAGCTGAAAACATTGCACAGCGATTTAATATCAGTCGGCAGCAAATGGATGAGTTTGCAGTACAAAGTCATCAACGCCTGGCCAATGCCATCGATCATGGATTACTGGATGAAATAGAAACCATTTACGACAACCGTGGTCACTACTACGATACAGATGATGGGCTGCGCAGAGACTCCAGCGTTAAAGCACTGGCCAACCTGCGCCCTGTGTTTGACAGAAAATACGGACTGGTTACCGCCGGTAACAGCGCACAAATTACCGACGGTGCCTGCTGGCTTTTATTAGCCAGTACACAAGCCGTTAAAAAACATAAACTTCCTGTGCTGGCCAAAATAACAGACAGCGAATGGGCGGGACTTGATCCGGCTGTAATGGGCATGGGTCCGGCTCATGCTATGGCGCCGATACTGAAACGCAATAAACTTAATGTCGATGATGTTGATTATTGGGAAATCAATGAAGCATTTGCAACTCAGGTATTAGGGTGTCGTGCCGCATGGACAGATGAAGATTATTGTAAGAATCAGCTGGGTTTAAAATCAACCTTAGGCGAAATACCAATGGACAGACTCAATGTTGATGGTGGTGGCGTCAGTTTGGGTCATCCCGTCGGTTCCAGTGGAGCGCGCATTATTTTACATTTGGCAAAAACGCTTGAGCGAACAAATAGCAGCAAAGGCATAGCCAGTCTCTGTATTGGTGGCGGTCAGGGTGGCGCAATGTTAATTGAAAGGGAAGTAAGTTAATGGATTATAAACACTGGACGATCAATACAGACGAAAACAATATCTGCTGGCTTTTATTCGATTATCAGGATGCATCAAGCAATGTGCTGGCCACACCGGTTCTGAATGAACTCAATAATATCCTGGATAATTTAGACCAGAACAATACACAGGCAGTGGTTTTTAAATCTGCTAAAAAAACCGGCTTTATTGCCGGCGCAAATATTAAAGAATTTGTTGGTCAGGATTATAAAGGTGCCCATGAGTTGATTACTTTAGGCCATGAAGTAATGAACAAAATCGAAGCTCTGAAATGCAATACCATCAGTTTAATTCATGGTTTTAGTATGGGCGGCGGCACTGAACTGGCACTGGCCTGTAATTACATCATCTGCTCTACCGACGATTCAACCAAACTTGCATTACCTGAAGTTAAACTCGGGATTCACCCGGGCTTTGGTGGCAGTCTTAGATCAATCCGTCGGATCGGACCATTAGCTGCATTTGATATGATGTTAACCGGTCGCACTATTAATACCCGACGTGCGAAAAAAATAAAATTAATTGATGAAGTAACAGCAGAACGCCAGCTTGAGCGTGCAGCTATCAGCTTCGCTGGGAAAAAATACAAACGACCTAAACAATCGTTACAGAATATTATTCTTAACAATGCACTGGTACGTGGTTTTATTGCAGGAAAAATTCGTAAACAGGTTGCTCAAAAAGCACCTAAAGAACATTACCCTGCTCCCTACAAACTGATTGATTTGTGGAGAAAATATTACGACTCACCAGTAAGAATGTTGGAAAAAGAGGCCGAGTCCGTTGCTGAACTGGTATCAGATTTAACGGCACAGAACCTGGTTCGGGTATATTTTTTACAGGAACAGTTAAAAGCAACCGGTAATAAAAAATTATTTAAACCCAAACACGTACATGTTATTGGTGGCGGTATCATGGGTGGCGATATAGCTGCCTGGTGTGCATTTAAAGGTTTCCAG
>Ga0316207_10004953_pt1 | contig 11272 bp, 10 predicted proteins | sample 6weekpyrite_MG_FD_204943 | JGI IMG/M metagenome (GOLD analysis project Ga0316207, IMG submission 204943) | Microbial mat bacterial communities from mineral coupon in-situ incubated in ocean water Damariscotta River, Maine, United States -... | ecosystem: Environmental > Aquatic > Marine >...
GCGAAAAGATTGTTATCACACAAGAACTTGTACATGAAAAACTGGATATGCTCATCGAAGATGAAGACATAGCCAGATACATATTATAATAAAGAAGAAAAATGAGCGAAATAAAAGAGACTAGAGCAGGTTTTGTTGCTATTGTCGGACGTCCAAATGCAGGTAAGAGCACTTTAATGAACGCTCTTTTGGGTGAAAAGATCTCTATGGTTTCTCAAAAAGCCAATGCAACGCGTAAACGTATTAATGCCATTGTTATGCATAAAGGCAACCAGGTTATCTTTGTTGATACACCCGGTCTTCATGAAAAAGAGAAAATGCTTAATCAGTTTATGATGAAAGAAGCACTCAAAGCCATTGGCGATTGTGACATTATTCTTTTTCTTGCACCCGTTACGGATTCAACTGAAGAGTACGAAAAGTTTTTACAATTGACGTCAAGACCGCATTTAGTTTTACTTAGTAAGATTGACCATGTCAGCAATGAAAAGATCTTACAAAAAATCCAGGAATATCAAGCCTTTCAAGACAAGTTCTTAGGCATTATTCCTGTTTCTGTAACTAAGGGCGGTATCGGTTTTGAATCCGTACTGGATGAGACCTGTAAACATTTACCGGTTTCACCCTATTTATACAACCCTGAAGACTTGACAACAGAAATGCTGCGTGATATCTATAAAGAGTTCATCAGAGAGGCGATTTTTGATAATATTTCAGATGAGATCCCTTATGAGACGGATGTATTAATTGACAAGGTTGAAGAAGGCAAGACATTAGAAAAGATCCGAGCGACTATCATTGTAGAGAAACAGACGCAAAAGGGCATAATTATCGGTAAAGGCGGAGCAGCAATTAAACGTATTGGAAGAGATGCCCGCTTACAGATAGAAAACCTTATCGGAAAAAAAGTGTTTTTAGATCTTTTCGTATCCGTAAAAAAAGGATGGACAAATGACAAACAGTCTCTCGAAGACATAGGCTATAAATTTTAATGAAAGTATTTTTTCTTCTTCTTATATGTTTATCGCTTTATTCTTCACAATCCCTTGTTGATATCTATCAAAAAGCAGGAAGTGAAGCAATCGAAAAATATTTTGACCAAGAGCTGTCATCTCAACAATATTGGGAAGAAAGACTCAAAGATATCAATACAAGTTTTGGATATTTCGAAAATATTAAATATTTATTGGCTTGTAATAAAAGTGATTCAAGCCTAAAGTTATATACAAAAGATCTTAATAACACATTTATTTTAAATGAAGACTTTGCTGCTTTTATCGGTGCAAGAGAAGGCGACAAACAGAAAGAAGGCGATTTAAAAACGCCTATTGGCGTATATAAACTTATACAAAAACTGAATGATGTAGACTCGTTTTACGGACCTCTTGCCTTTGTCACATCTTACCCCAATACCTATGACAAGCTGCAAGGAAAGAATGGTTCAGGAATTTGGGTACATGGCTTTCCGCTAAAGCAAAGAAGAGATGATTATACCAAGGGGTGTATTGCGATAAACAACACCAATTTGAAGTATTTGGATGAACAAATAAATGTTTATGAGTCTTTAGTCTATATCGATAACACTACTCTTCCAAAGGTCTCAAAAGAAACGCTAATCAATCTTTTAAGTAATTTGTATAAATGGAAAAAGGCATGGAAAGAAAATGATATAAAGACATACCTTACTTACTATAACAAAGATTTCAAACGTATTGATGGGTTAAATTACAAAAGATTTAAAAGATATAAAGAGCGCATATTTAAAAAAAATGAATATAAACAGATTCTTTTTACAGATATCAATATCATAAGTTATCCAATGGCCCAAACACAAGACGTGTTTTTAATAAGTTTTAATGAAAGGTATAGGTCGACTAGTTACCAATTTGACGGAATAAAAGAGCTGTATGTACATCTAGACCATGGTGTCTTCACAATCCTAGCTGAAAAATAAATGAAAACTTTATTAATCTTTTTATTGATGTATACATCACTTATTTCATATGCAAACTTTGATTTATATAAAAAAGAGGGGGTGGATAAAGGTCCTACTCTACTAATCTTTGGCGGTATTCACGGAAATGAGCCGGGAGGGTATTTTGCAGCCTCAATACTGGCTGAACACTACACAATAACGCAGGGAAGTCTTTGGGTCGTTCCCAACACAAGTAAAGAAAGTATTCTAAAATATAAACGCAGTCTTAATGGGGATATGAATCGGAAATTTTCAACGATCTCACAATATGATAAAGATTTAAAAACAGTACAAGAGATAAAAACACTCATAACCCGCCCAGACGTAGACTTAGTACTTAACTTACATGACGGGCATGGTTTTTTCAGACAAAAGTATCAAAATACAATTTTTAATCCAAGGGCCTGGGGGCAGACCTGCGTAATCGATCAAATTAAACTTGATAATAACAACAGTTTTAGTGATTTAGGCTGTATTGCACAAAAAGTAAGTGATATCCTAAATCAACACCTCTTGCAAGAGCATCATGGCTTTAATGTTCGTAATACTAAAACAAAAAAGAAAAAAAATGAGATGCAGCATTCTCTAACGTATTTTGCAATCAATAACAACAAACCCTCTTTTGCCATTGAGACAAGTAAAGAACTTAAGACAACCGCACAGAAAGTCTATTATCAACTCAGAGCTATTGAAGCATTCATGCAAATCATGGGTATAAAGTACCAAAGAGACTTTGAATTAGACTCACAAAATGTCAAAGAGATCACAAAAAACAGTGGTAAAGTCACAATAAATAGCAATATCACTCTTAAATTAAACAATTTAAGAAAAAACTTAAGTTATATTCCGCTACAATCGAATGAGAACGCTTTGCACTTCTCGCACCCCCTTGGTAGTGCAGTAGAAGCCAATGGGTTTATTGATTTATACATCGGGCATAAAAAAATATCACGTTTAAAAAAGGAAATCTTTCCTTTTTCAAAATGCGATGGCCCTTTTGAGGCAATAATTGATGGAGAAAAAAAATCCATTCATTTACCTTCAGAAGTTAAAATAACATCCGATATAGTCTTAAATGCACCGCAGGGGCATCGGTTAAACGTAATTGGTTTTACCGATGTGCGGTACAAGAATGAATTGGGAATAAAAATTGCTAAATCCTCTCTAGTAAACCGTTTTTCAGTTAATTCTGAGAAAACAAAGTTTAGAGCAGAGTTTTACAAAGACAATGCTTTTTGTGGAATGGTGATTTTAAATTATGTAGCTAGGAATAACGAATGAAACAGAAGCAGGCCTTCTCCAGTACGATATCTACTAATCCTTATAATAACACTTTTTATACAGGAACAACGACGCAAATAAAGGTTGCTGACAAAGCTCAGTACCTTAAAGATCAGTATTCAGTCTCTTACCTTAAAACTCAGGATTTCATCACTACTCAAGTAGCCATCAGCCAAAACATTCCTGATGAAGATGTTATTGATGCTATAGAGAACAAGGTCTATGAAGAGCTTGGTCTTGATATGGCAATTGAATACCAAATAAACTATATTGAGTCGAATGACACCGCAGAAAGTGGAAACAAAAACTATCATGTTTTTGTTGTTGATCCACTAAGTATTGATGAAGCATTTGCAGGGACTATTGAAGAAATCAAATACATTGATCAAATTACACCTATTCCTCTTTTACTGCGAAGTTTGTACAAAAAAGAGATCATTGAGGACAATGGAACACATTGTTTCATCTATTTTCAAAGCGATGACGCCTTTTTAACTCTGTATGATGACCGAGAGTTTTTATACACAAAATCATTAAAATACTCTTTCTCACAAATGCATGATCGTTATTGTGAACTATTGGGCGAGCAAATCGAACTCGGCGAATTTACAAAACTTCTTTCAGAAGAAGGTTTACGTAGCAGTGAAAGTGAAAACCAACAATTTCTAATCAAACTGTTTGGAGAAGTATTTTTACATATCAATGATGTCATGACATATGCAAAACGTGCTTTTGAACTTGATCGCATCGATAAAGTTTATATCGGCTCAGAAGTGGGTGCGATTGTTGGTATGGATGAATATTCGCAAACGTATTTAGGACTTGATTCAAGTGACTTTGACTTCAACTACGGTTTTGAAACAGAAGAGTGGTATATTGATCAGATACACTTGCTTATGCACCTAACGGCTCAATTAGAAGCAGAAGACAAGTATGAATGTAACTTTACCCGTTTTCACAGGCCACCTCCATTTGCTAAAAGAGCCAGTGGCCAACTTATTATGACCGTTGCAGCTTCCATTGTATTTGCAATGCTTTATCCTGGTTATTACTGGACAATGGATGCTTTTGAAGGTATTAAGAAATCCGTACTTGAATCCGAATACCGTGAACTCCATATTCAGAAGCTTGATAGAGAAAACCAGATAAAGCACCACACCTCTGAGATGGAAAAAGTCAAGACCTTGGTACTCAATGAGATCAAAGCTTTAGATGATAAAAAGTCAGTATTAACGCAGATCCATGACATCAAAGTAAATTATCCGATGAAGGCAAAACGTATTAGCAGTCTTACAAAAGATCTGAATAAATATAAAGTCAAACTAAATGAAATAATCTATGAAGAGAATAATGAAACAAAAGAGAAAAGTTTCACTATGAATCTGCTCTCTAAAAAAGACAAACGAATCACTAATCTAATCGAATGGTATACTAAAACCAAATCTTCTCAATATGGTTTTTCGATTAAAACGATAGAGTTTGATGATGAGAAGAAGATTTATTCAAGTGTGTTAAAGGTGGTACTAAAATGAGTTTAGAAGACTTTTTAGGTGATATAGACAAATCATTTGTCGAGAAAAAGCAGCAAGAGATATATATGACATATGGGATGATCGCGGCTGTTTTAATAGCAGCTTCATATCTCTTCTTATGGGACTCGGCAGAACAGGGGTATAAGAGAACCTTGTCTCAGACGAAGCAAGTTGAAAAAAAGATAACAGAAGACAGAAACTTCATGCGTTATAACCCTGAAAATAAGATTTTTCAACTAAAAGCCGATACCGCACAATACAAAAAAGATTTTGTAACTGTAAAAGATCAAGCTGAATATATTAAATATAAAATTGAACAAATTTCAAGTTTATATTATGACGAGCAAGCCTGGGGTGAATTTATTGACTCTATTTCTGAAACCTCAAAAAAACATGGTTTGCAATTAAAATACTTATCAAATGAATTTTCAAATGACAAAAATACCTTTGGTCATGTACTTGATATTGAAGTAAAGGTCAAAGGAAGTTTTCATCAAACAATGAAATTTATGAATGCACTGGAACAAAGTTTTTTGGTTGTTGATATTCATGATGTCAATTTAAGCGCGAGCAACAAGGTTGACAGTGCCTTAAAAATCTCTGTTTGGGGGATCACATACTAATGAAAACAAAATTAATCACACTTGCCTTGTTGAGTACATTTGTGCAAGCAAATACAACAAGTATTGAAGCAGAAAAAAATTCCTCACAGGCCATTCAAAAGCCTAAAACAGAAACTCAAGCTTTTTCAAAAAGTCTTGTTACCACGGGTATAAGTACAAGTTGGATTGATCAAAAAATAGAAGAGATCAAGCCTCAGAGAAATGGGTTGCACAGGTCTACTTTAGCTACATTAAAAAGTCCATTTATCATTGTCTTGCCAGAAGTAAAAGAATCAGATGGTACAAAGGTCAAAGCAGTTAAATCTGTAACTAGTTCTGTAGAACTAAGACCGACTAAGAAAGATATGAGTAGAGAGCCATTAACCTTGCAAATCGTTTTAAACTCATCTGCCTTAATCAATGGAAAATGGCTAAAAGAAAATGACACATTTAGAGGCTATACGTTGGCACAAATTCAAAGTAACCATGTTGTTTTGGAAAGAAAAAATAAAAAAATAAAACTTTTTATTGCCCAAAAAAGTGAAAACATCAATATCTCAACAAAATAGGGAAGAACATGAAACATATACTACAACCATTAAAGAAAACCTTACTAAGCTCTGCTGTGGCAGCTACTTTACTTGCATCATCACTGCATGCAGATTGTACGTATCAACTATTTACTATTTCATCTATAAAAGGTACCCAGATAGGTGAGTTTGTTGATCAATTAAGTGATGAATGTTCATTTACAGTTATCGTGACTGATCCGGAAGCTGAAAAACTATTAGGTAAGGAACTTAATAAGACAAATTTAAAAAACTTGACTGTAGATGAAGTACTTGATCTTGTATTAAAAGAAAACAACCTTTTTTACAATTTAGAAAACAACATTCTTCATATTTCATACCTAGTAACACGGACATTTGATATAGATTACATTATCACCACACGAAAAAGTGTTGGTAATACGGCGGTTACTCTCAGTACCAACTCAACTAACCAAGGTGGTGCTCAAGGTGGTGCTCAAGGTGGTGCTCAAGGTGGTGCGCAAGGTGGTGCTCAAGGTGGTGCTCAAGGTAGCAGTGGGAGTGGTAACGATTCCAAAAGTGGTATTTCGATTGAAACAGTTGATGAAGTCTCTTTCTGGCAAGACCTTGACTTAGAATTTCAATCGATATTAAATCGCCCCGAAGACGACTATAGTGCTGATGCACCGATCATAAATAAAACGGCAGGCCTGGTAACTGTTTCGGCTACGCCTCGTCAAATTAAACGTTTAGATGACTATTTAACAGAAGTACAAAGAAAGGCAAAAGCACAAGTTCTAATTGACGTTAAACTATTAGCAGTTTCATTAAACAACCAACACGAAACAGGAGTTGACTGGTCTCAGCTTTATGCCCTGCAAAACTTTGCCCTTAATTCACATAACTTACTTACAAAACAAGTGACCGAGATTGAGGACAATCTTATTACTGGGTTTGGTTCCGGAGTTGATCAAGACGGGCTTAGATTTGGTTATCCAACAAATTCTCATGCCTACAGCGCTGTAGGTACTGGTTCAATTAACGAAGTGGTTAAGTTTTTAAAGACTCAGGGTAATGTAAAAGCCATTTCAAATCCCAAGGTGATGACCTTGAACAATCAACCGGCTCTAATCAGTGTAGGTTCTGAATTTTTTTATAAGATTCAATCAACAGAAAACCAACAAGGTTCAGGTGGCGGTGTTGCCAATACCTTGCAAAATGATTTAGTACAGTCAGTGTTTGCAGGTATACTACTTGATATCACGCCAGAGATCGATGATAACGGCCGTATTACATTAAAGATTAACCCGTCTTTGAGTGAAACGATTCAACCGATTACAGCTGAAGAAGATGGTTCAACTAGGGATGTTCCACCGGACTTGAACCGTCGTCAACTTTCCGCCGTTGTAAGTGTACAAGATGGAGAAAGAGTTATACTGGGTGGACTAATCCAATCTAAAGATAGTGTTAGCGAGAACAAAGTCCCATTATTAGGTGATATTCCTATTCTTGGTTGGTTTTTTAAGTATGAAGAAAAGATCAACTCTATTGAAGAGCTTGTTGTTGTAATTGAACCACATATTATTAAAGACGGTAAGCAGACTATCTCTCTAAGCGATCTTGGATACTCTGGCCTGAATGAAGACCAACTAGATTCGCAAGCATTTATCCGTTCTGAAAACCAGAATGATCTTGCGGAACTTGATGCTAAGAATGCAGAGCTCGAAGCCCAACAGAAAGAACGTGACTCAGAAATAGCTGTAAAAGGTACACCTGAAGAATCCTCAGCTGTACCTGCTGAGCTTGAGTTTGAAACAGAGTAGATGAAAAGTAGTTTCTATCAAAGTTCAAAAGAGGTTTTCCTCGATGTAGTAGATGCGAAAGAGTATGTTCAACTCGATCGTGTCTCAACCCTTTATCAATCTCTCAAAGATTCTGTAAAAAAACCCCTTAAAATGATCTTACTTTATGGCAGACCCGGCACAGGCAAGAGCATGATGCTTAACAAATTGTATGAAGACTTAAAAGAGCAACAAAAAGTTGTTATGTATCATACTCCATTAGTTGATGAGACTGAATTCTTAAAATCGTTAGCACGTGACATATATGGGGTCCGCCCTTTTGATGAATTAAATTTTACACAATTCAATGAGTTGTCTGAGCATTACGAATTTGAAAACACGCCTCTAGTTCTTTTGGATGAAGCACAACTATATTCAAGTTCCTTAATGGAAAAAATCCGTCTGATCTCTGATGCAAGGAAAATAAAGTTTGTTATTACTCTGCATAAGACAGACAAAGAAGACATTATTGCCAAAGAACATTTTCAGACTCGAATCTGGGAAAGTTTAGAGTTGCATAATGCATCTGCAGCTGAACTGAAGATCTATATTCAAAAGAAACTTATGAAGAACAACTGTTTTGATGTCGCAAATATGTTTGATAATAAAAATGTCAAATGTATTCATAAGATTACATCAGGAAATTATAGAGATACCAACAAGCTCCTGGATTCTCTTTTTTCTTTATATGACTGGTATGAGGAAAACCAGCCAACAAAAATAAACTATAGTAATATATCTATAAAATACATTGAAATGGCTGCTATAAGAACAGGGTTTATCAATGCTTAATGTTCATGACTTAGAACGACGCTGGCTTAAATATAAGATAAAGACATATATTCCAATATCTCTAATAAGTGTTTCTGTACTAACAGGTACGATTTTACTTTTAATGTTCTTTCCTTTCGCTGCAAAAGAAATCCCAAACTCAGATCTTCAAAAAATCGCAGCCATTGATAATCAAGAAACTGTAGAAGTCAAAGAAGAAATTATTATAGAAGTGCCACAAAACACTCAAAAACAAGTAGAGAAAAAAACTTTGATACTCAAGCCATCTTTACACTTTATGGATAATATAGAAGAAAGCTTAAGCCCTTATCTTGACAATGAAGTCCTTACAAATACACAAGAGGTCCAATCACCCATATATACACAAGACTCTGTTAAATCCGTAAAAAGTGAAGAGGTTCAAGAACCTATTGAAAAGAAAAGATCTCTTATCATAACTAAAAAGAAAGATGAAGTTGATCTAAAAGATGTTATACGCCGTTTTAAGAAAAATAAAAACCCGGCCCTGAGTCTTTTTGTTGCGAAGCGCTATTATGAGCTGGGTCAATACCAAAAGTCCTATAACTATGCTCTTATGACAAATGAGATCAATAAGGATATAGATGAAAGTTGGATTATATTTTCTAAATCATTGGTAAAACTTGGACAACACGAGTTAGCCACAGTGACCTTGAAGTCATATTTAAAGTCAAACAAGTCGACTCAGGCAGAAATTTTACTTAAAAAAATCGAATCAGGAAACTTCAGATGAGATTATTAATACTAATATCTTTACTGTTTAACCTTTTATACGCCGACATAAAAACATCTTTATACCATCTATACCAAGATAAAAAGTATGAAGAGGCGTGTCAAGACGGTCTAAAGGTTTTTCAAAGTAATCGAAAGGATGAAGAATTTGTCTCTTTATATGCTTTCTCCTGTCTTAAAGCTGATCACATTGACAGGTTGGCAATCCCCATTTCAATTTTAAAAGACTCTGAAGAGGCCCGTAGCAATGCTGCATATTTTTCTGTTATCTTAATGCAAAAAAAGCTTTTATTTCATTCTTTAATAGACAATTACAAACTTACTGAACTTGTTCTTCCAAAAACGGACCATGTTCTTTCAACCGTATATGAGCTTTATTCAAAGGTTGATTATCAGCGTAAACGCAGTCATTATAGCTTTGTAGATGTGAACAATGAAAAGATATCTTATAAACTCTATATCAAGAATGACAATCAAAATAAAAAGATGATTATAGAAGAATATTATGATACAATAATGACACATAGGCACGTATATTGGTAGGAGATACTCAGTTGGATCGTATAACACAAGACCTCTTAGATAAGAACCATATTACAACACAGCAAATCGAAAGGCTCACCACACGAGGTGTAAAACCGGAAGATTTACTTGAAACCTTAACACGGGTTGGTGCCGTATCTGCAAACTTTGTAAAACGTTTTATCGTTGAACAGATACGTTCAGGTAGATATGAGTTAGCTATTATTAAGCAGTATACATTTCTATCTGAATCCGAAACGTTAACACACCTTGCAGAGGTTCTCAACTACCCTTTTATTGATTTAGACTCTGTAGATTTAGACTACCGCTTGGCTGAAAGAGCGCCCTTTGCCCAATTAAAAAAAGCTCTGGCAATTCCTATTTCACAAAGTGATTTAAACATAACGATAGTGTTCTCCGATCCACTTGATGTTAATGCTCAAGAAATGCTCCAACGTATTTATCCCCGAAAACCCTTAAGCATTGCAGTGGCAACGAGTAAGCAGATTGAAGCTTACTTGTTGAAGATGGAAATAAAAGACAGTGTAAAAGATCTTGTTGCTAACATTAGAAAAGAGTTAAACTCCATTGGAAGTGCGGAAGAACAACAAGAAGCATCTTCTATTTTACAACTGATTGATGTTGTTTTAAAATCAACCATCAACTCACGTTCATCTGATATTCATATTGAACCAACAGAAAAGAACTGTGTCGTCCGAGGACGGATAGATGGTGCCTTAACAGAAATATTTATCTTTGATAAAGACATATATCCACCTATGGCTTCGCGTCTGAAACTTCTAGCAAACCTTGATATTGCCGAAAAAAGAAAACCCCAAGATGGTCGTTTTTCTGCAAATGTTGGAGACAGAGAATATGACTTTCGTATTTCAACGCTTCCAATCTTATATGGAGAGTCCATTGTAATGCGTGTCCTTGATAAAGAAAAGGCCTTAGTAAAGCTTGAAGAGGCAGGGATGGATGCAGAAAGTTATAAGAAACTACATCATGCACTTCAAGCACCTTATGGGGTCATCCTTGTTACAGGTCCTACCGGTTCGGGAAAGACAACGACACTTTATGGGGCACTTAATGAACTTAGAAGTGTAGCAGAAAAGGTAATCACGGTCGAAGATCCGGTTGAGTATAGAATGAATCTTATTCAACAAGTTCAGGTTAATCCAAAGGTTGGATTGACTTTTGCTGATGCCTTACGTTCTATTCTTCGCCAAGATCCTGATAAAATTATGATTGGTGAGATACGTGACCATGAAACACTTGAGATTGCAATCAAAGCAGCCCTTACAGGTCACCTGGTGATCTCAACACTGCACACGAATGATGCTGTCAGTGCCATACCAAGAATGGTAGACATGGGTATTCAACCTTATCTTATATCCGGCGCCGTGGTTGCGATACAAGCGCAAAGACTGGTACGTAAAATCTG
>Ga0316207_10004954_pt1 | contig 11272 bp, 8 predicted proteins | sample 6weekpyrite_MG_FD_204943 | JGI IMG/M metagenome (GOLD analysis project Ga0316207, IMG submission 204943) | Microbial mat bacterial communities from mineral coupon in-situ incubated in ocean water Damariscotta River, Maine, United States -... | ecosystem: Environmental > Aquatic > Marine >...
GACCTGACTGAAAGTCAGGCGATGGGTCGGGTGCCCTTTTCTTTCGCCTTATTTCTTTTGGGCAAGCAAAAGAAATAGGCTCGTGCCCAGTGGGCACGAAAAACACATTAAAATATAATAAATAAAAATGACGGCGTTTTTTGAAACAAACTTAGATTCCTACCTTTGCGAAAAATTAAACGATACTAATACCGCTTAGCCAATGTTAAATCCTGATAAGCATGCAAATTAGCACCATTAACCGTACTCACAGAAAATACCGCGTTACTATTTCCTAAATTATTTATAGTCATATCATCCACTCTAAAGTCAACACCAGCAAAATCAACATGACTATGAACAGTCTGTGCAGCAATACCTGCTGTTATATTCACACCTGTCGCGTATAAAGTTGAATCAAACAAAACCATTGCGATATCTTTAGTCACGAACTGGCTTTTCTCAATTTCAACATTTGAATTTTTTGATACAAGCGAGCCAATATTTGCATTACGAATAATTACCCTCTTGCAGTTTGTTAATTCAATGCGTAAATAATTTCCTTCAAAAATTTTTTCAAGCTCGTTTTCACAAACCCCTACCCGCTCTGATTTTTCAAACTCAGAAAACTGCCAGTATTTTTCTTCCAGATCATCATCATCTTCATTTAAATGTGCTAACACTAGATTATTAAATTCAGTCGGCTGATCTGACATTGTGGAATGAGCCGATCGCGATAAAACTTCTAAATATGCATTAGGCATTCTGGTTTCTAAAATTCGTCCTGTCCGGATCGGAGTAATGAGATCATAGGCTCCCCATATAATTAAAGTCGGGATCTTATTATTTCTAATTGTTCCTGAAAAGTCTTCAGTCGAGACAGCTGCACCGGCAATCGGAATAGAATTACCATTTAAAATAATATTGCGTAACTCCGGTATACGAAGAGCATCACGAATATTAACCGGTAACCATTCAAGATTTTGAAAGACCATATTAGCAATTTCATGCATACCGGGAATATTTTCTAATCCAGGAATCGTTGCATAAGATACTTTCTTTAACCAATTTACCCATTTAAAAGCAACACTCTTGGCAAAAGCATACTCATGTAACACTCCTCCAACATCAGCAAGAATTAAACGTTTCACATACTCTGGATGCATTGCACTGTAACGCAATGAAATAGCACCACCCATTGAATGGCCGATCAGATAAAATGGTCTATCAACATATTTTTTAACAACATGATGAACAAATTTTGCAAAATTTGTTGGTGAGTACAGTTTATTTTGCCTTGATGATTTACCAAAACCGGGTAAATCAAAGCTCACGACATGATATTTATCTTTCAATACTTTTATCTGTTCGTACCAACCAGCAGCATGCGAATTAAGTCCATGCACAAGGACAACTGTTTCTTCAGCCTCAGTATTTATTTCATAAACACAGGCTTTACCGTTAAAAACTGGCTCCAGTTCACATTTTTCAGATAAACCCAACTTCTGAAATTTTAATACGTTTGAATCAGCTTGATCAGTAGCTGGGGATTGCCCTGCTAAAACCGCATTAAGCAGAAATATCTGAAAAGTAATAACAATTAAAAAACGCATGTCGCAAAAAACCTTAATTTCATAATAACTCAGTATGTTGTTAATTAACCTTTCCGGCCTTCACTAACAGACATAAAACACGGTAATATGTTCCCATCATGAGCCTGAGCAGTCTAGAATTATTTTTAAATTGGATGACCCAACACACAGTTTGGGTCAATCTTTTTATTTTTATTATTGCCATGAGTGAATCATTGCTCGTGGTTGGTTTGATCGTTCCTGGCTTTCTGTTAATGGTGGGTTTTGGCGCGCTTATCGCTACCGGTCATCTGGAATTTTGGCCCACAACTTTAATCGCAACAGCTGGTGCGATTGCTGGCGATGGTCTGAGTTACTGGCTGGGGCAACACTATAAATATCAGCTACAACGTGTCTGGCCATTGTCGCGTTACCCTACACTGATCCAGCAGGGTAAACAATTTTTTGAGAAGCATGGTAAAAAAAGTGTTGTGCTTGGACGTTTTTTTGGCCCACTGCGCGCAATTGTGCCAACCATTGCGGGTATATCGAATATGCCAGCAAAACAGTTTTATGTCTCTAATGTATTATCGGCTATTATCTGGGCACCGCTTTATCTTTTACCTGGTATCCTGTTCGGTATGTCATTGCAGCTGGCAAAAGAATTTGCTGGGCAACTCGCTTTTTTAATTGTATTTGCCATTATTGTTGTTTTAATTCTTGTTCATGCCGTCAAAACCATTTACGGTTGGTTGGCTCCACAGGCGGACGTATTATCATATCGACTCATTATCTGGGCACGTAAACATCCTCTTATTGGCGCATTACCAGATGGACTGGTTAATCCAAACCATCCAGAAGTACGGGCTATCAGTAGTTTTGGTCTGCTGTTAATTCTAAGCTCCATCGCGCTCATTATTAGCAATCATTATTTATTTAACACATTATTTCTAAATAACATTGATATTTTTGTTAAAAAACAATTCTTATTGTTACAACACCCTGTTACAACAAGCTCTGCGTATTTTGTTAGTTTATTTGGTGAACATAATTTTATTTTTAGCAGTGCAGCACTTTTTTCAATCTGGAATTTTTATATAAGAAATTTTAAAGCTGTTTTTTTTCTTATAAGCGCAGCGCTTTTACCCTGGCTGCTGGTTGTTCTTGTTAATAATTTTTTACCTTTAAGGTTTTCTTTTAACCAGTTAAATTATGATTCACATCTTTTTATTTCAGCAATAACAATTTATGGATTTATTACCATTTATTTTGCCAAAGGTATTAACAGAAAAATTGGCCGGCTTCTTTACACAGGCTTATTTATCTTTCTGTCTGCAATCGCCTTTTCATTGCTCTATCTCGGTTATACTCCTTTATCATCTTTATTAGGTCAGCTTCTCTTTGGTATCGTATGGGTCGCTGTTCTTGGTATCGCTTACAGACGCCATCCAGTATCAACCGACAAACGCAAGGCAAATGACAAGCTGGTAGCAAAAAGCATTGCCTCTGCTTGCCTGGTTTTACTGGTCATTATTTTTTCTCTAAACATTCAAACCCTGCAACAAACTGTTAAAAAGAAAAACTTTATTATTGGTTATGAAGCCTGGCAGGAATCTGGCTGGCAAGCATTACCTGTCTACAGAAATGATATTCGCGCCTTTCGCAAGCAACCATTAAACATACAGTGGGCAGCCAATGAAAATAATATCATTGAAACTCTAAATACAAGTGGCTGGCAACAGCAGGACAATACCACAGATAAGTATTTTAACTGGGTTAAAGATATAGCTGATCCTTTACAGCTCCCTGTTGTTAGACATATCCATGATGGTGAATATAATATAATGAGCTTTGTAAAAAAACTGGATAGCAATCGTTTACTAATAATTCGTTTGTGGCGAGCGAACTATTTTACACAGAATAAAAATTCCAGACAGCCTTTATGGGTGGGTGAAGTGGCTGTTTCACACATTACTCAAAGCCCATTTCTTAACTATTTAACAACCATTGATAATTACAAAGACACTATTAGCAAATTAACGCACGATTTGCCTGCAAACTATGAAATACGCGAGCATGATAAAAAGCTGATAGCAGACAATAACTGGGATGGAAAGGTAATACTGTTAAAATAAACTTAATGTTTAGCGTCTTTTAAAATAGATTCTATCTTGGCTAAACGTTCTACGATATTGTCACTTTCAAGCAATGATTGTTTAACATCCAAACTAGTTGGTAGAAGCTCGATTAACCTTGCACTCACCCATTCTATATCATCTGTTTTTCGAGGTATTGTTTTAAATGGTGGATCAAGCTGGTCAAGAATTTTATCGATTATTGGCACCAGATGCTGATTGTCTTCATTAATATCATGGGAAACAATATTGTCAATCAGCTCAATATCTGCCGTTACCAATTGTGAATCACTAACCTGTTTATCAAGAATTTTAAAACGTTGCGCCCCGGTTAAGGTTATTCCTAACAATCCGTCATTACGCTTATGCCAATAGGTGACCGTTGCCATTGTGCCAATCGAGTAAATATCAGGAGCTGGTCCGACTTCATAACCATCTTTAATTAAAACCACACCAATGGGTGATTCTGATTTCATAGATTGGCTCACCATATCCAGATAACGCGGCTCAAACACACGCAGTGGTAATGGACCACCAGGAAATAAAACCGTATTAAGTGGAAACAATGGTATGTTCATTAAATTATTATTATCCTGTTAGAAAATTGATAACCGGTATCAATTGTTCAATTAAAGCTGAACAACGAATTCTGTCAAGCTAAAACACTATAAAATATTCTGTTTAAGAAAAGTTTTTACAGCCCCCATCTTGGTAGTAAATCATGCTCAATACCAAGGTGATCCAGAATTCGGGCAACAACAAAATTAACAAGATCGTCAAGAGTTTTTGGGTTTTGGTAGAAACCCGGGTTAGCCGGCATAATTGTCACACCTATATTGGCAAGTTTAAGCATGTTTTCCAGATGGATCGGCGATAAAGGCATTTCACGAACAACCAGCATAAGTTTACGCTGCTCTTTTATCATGACATCCGCCGCGCGCTGCATTAAATTATCACTCGAGCCCTGCGCTATTGATGACAGGGTTCCGGTTGTACAAGGACAGACAACCATATGTTCAGCCTTATGAGAACCACTCGCCACAGGTGAGCTCCATTGCTCTCTTCCGTAAACAATAATTTGCTCAGGCTCCGCTTTATAATAATCAATAAGGTATTGCTGTGCTTCCTGAGGCCTTGATGGTAAATCCAGCTCCGTTTCCATCGCAAACACAGCTTGAGCGGCTTTAGAAATAAGTAAATAAACTTGTCTGCCATCTTTAACTAAGCATTCTAATAAACGCAAACCATAACAGGCACCCGATGCGCCGGTCATTGCTAATATAATGGGGGATGACTGTTTCATCTTTCAGGCTCTGTGGAGATTAAATGGAGTCTAGCATATTTAGAAGTTTCTGATGAATACCGGCAAAGCCGCCGTTACTCATAATCAAAACATGATCGCCAGGCTGAACTATTTTAATAAGCTTTACCAAAATTCCTTCTACACTTTTTTCAACATGACTATCATTTAACTCTGCTAATGACTCATTCAAATCCCAATTCAGGTTATCCGGTTGCATAGCAAACACATAATCTGCAAGCTGCAGTGAATCGGCAAGACTTTTAGCATGTACACCCTGTTTCATTGTATTCGAACGCGGTTCAATCACAGCAATAATTCGTGCCTGACCAACCTGCTTGCGTAAGCCATCCAGTGTTGTTTTTATAGCTGTTGGATGATGAGCAAAATCGTCATAAACAATAATGTTATTGACCACGCCCCGCACTTCCATACGTCGTTTTATACCTTCAAACCGAGCCAGACTTTTAATTGCATGTTGTGGCGCAATACCAATATGCCTTGCGGCAATAATTGCGGCTAGACCATTAAACATATTATGTTTACCAATCAAATCCCACTGCACAGTGCCCTGTAATTTTCCATTCTGGATAACATTAAATCGAGAATAATCTTTGGTAACTTTTTCACATTGCCATTCTGTTGCTTCACTACCCGCAGATGATTCCTTTTCTCTTAACTTTGCAGTAGGCGTCCATGAACCCTGTAGTAAAACCTGTTTTAAATTTTGATCATCGTCCGGGTAAATGATTAAACCATTTGTCGGTACAGTACGAATTAAATGATGAAACTGTGTTTGAATGGCTTCTATATCTGGAAAAATATCAGCATGATCGTATTCTAAATTATTTAATATCACGGTACGCGCATGATAGTGGACGAACTTTGAACGCTTATCAAAAAATGCTGTATCGTATTCATCTGCTTCTATCACAAAAAAATCTGAATCGCCCAGACTTGCCGATATACCAAAGTTTTTTGCAACACCACCAATCAGGAATCCTGGTTTAATACCATTGTCCTGTAAAATCCACGCTAACATACTGCTAGTAGTGGTCTTACCATGCGTACCCGCAACAGCCAGCACCCAACGTTGTTGCAAAACATGTTCAGCCAACCACTGTGGCCCGGACGTATAAGGCACATTGTGATTCAAAATATATTCAACGGCTTTATTTCCACGCGACATCGCGTTACCAATAATAACAATATCCGGGGCAGGAATAAGTTGAGCTTCATTGAAACCCTGAATAATCTCAATACCCTGCTCTTCAAGCATGGTACTCATCGGTGGGTAAACGTTTAAATCACTACCGGTTACCTTATGTCCCATCGATCTGGCAATGGTCGCTATTCCGCCCATGAAGGTACCACAAATACCCAGTATGTGAATGTGCATTAAACTTCCTATATATTTAAAGTATATTGTATTTAATTATGGGATAATTCAGTATCTTACTGTTAAATAATAATTTTTAAAAGAACGATTATGCCTACAACATACCAAACTACGACAAATCATGAATTTTTATATATTGATAATAATGATGATTTACTGGCATATTGTGATTCGATAAAAGACTCCACGACATTATTTGTTGATACCGAGTTTATCCGCGAAAAAACCTATGCACCGGTTCTTTGCCTGATTCAGGTTGCAACAGAAGACACCCTTGCCTGTATCGATCCGCTTAATATTTCAAATTTAGAACCCTTTATCGATTTAATTTTTAATCCTGCAATAACCAAAGTCTTTCATGCAGCAAGACAGGATCTGGAAATTTTTTACAACATCAGAAAAACTGCGCCGGAATCAATTTTCGATACTCAGGTTGCAGCAACATTACTCGGTTATGCCGATCAAATTGGTTATGGCAATCTTGTACATACTCTATTAAAAGTAACACTGGACAAGAAATTCGCGCGCACTGACTGGACCCAACGCCCACTCAGCAAAGAACAGCTTGAATACGCTATTAATGATGTTATTTATCTAAAAGAAATTTATCACATCATCACTGAAAAACTGTCTGAACATGATCGACTTGACTGGCTCAATGATGACTTCGATTTACTCAGTAAAAATTCAACATTTGAAGCCCATCCAGAAAACATGTGGCGTAAAGTTAAAGGGCATAATAAATTAAATGGTTTACAACGTGCTGTGCTACAGGATCTTGCTGGCTGGCGGGAACAAAAAGCAATTAGCTCCGATAGACCACGCAAATGGATTTTAAGTGACGACGTCTTACTTAGCCTTGCCCAACATCAACCTGACTCTATGCCAAAACTTGAAAAAACAAGAGGATTGAATGACGGCGTCATAAAGAAGTCCGGCAATGTGCTGATAGAAATTATTCAGCAATCATTACAACGCCCACAGGAAAGCTGGCCTACTTTGCCAAAGTTTGTAAAAACATCTGTACAACAGGATGCCTTAATAGACTGCATTATGGCGATTGTCCGACTTTGTGCCGCAAGAGAGAAAATTGCTATCACTATGCTATGCTCAAAAAAAGATCTGGAAAAATGGCTCGTTGCTGATGAAAAAATTAATCTGTTTAAAGGTTGGCGAAAAAAACTGGCCGGCGACCAGGTGACAGCTTTTGTAAGTGGCAATATAAGCATTACAGCAAAAGGAAACAAACTGAATATCTTAAAAAATTAACTTAAATGTAAAATACTCCGGTCAAAAATAATTAGCTATGCAAAAAAGATTAATTAATTCAATTAAGCAACATAGCAAACGCTATCTTCAATACAAATATAATTATTCGCCAAAAAATGATAATACCTTCCAACTCTACAGTGAGGGTAGTCAGTTTTACCCTGCTATGCTTGAAGCTATAGAAAAGGCCACTCATTCTATTTATTTAATACAGTATATTTTCGAAACCAGTATAACCACTACCCGATTTATAAATGTATTAATCCAGGCTAAACAGCGTGGTGTAAACGTATATCTAATTCTGGATGCCTACGGTTCCAAAGGACTTAGCACACAGGAGCGTATGCAACTCAGAAGTGCCGGTATTTCAATTTATTTTTTCAACCCTTTAAAGAATCATCATCTTATTAAGTTTTTATACAGAGACCATCGCAAACTTTTAGTGATAGATACTCATACAGCTTTTTTAGGTGGTGCATGTATTAGTGATGACTATGACTACCCCTTGCAAAATACTAAAGGCTGGCGTGATCTTGTTATACAGGTAAATGGGTCACTTTCTCAGGATTGTGTCGCTTTATTTAATCAACAATTAAGCCTGGCAAAAGAAAATTACTCATTTACACAAACTCAAATTAAAGCAACAAACCTTACGCTGCAAAATAATCAGGTTCGACTACTAACCTCCAAATCCTGGCACCGTAATGAAATACAACGCGCTATTATCCACGCAACTAAAAAATCCAGCAAACGAATCTGGATAACTACTCCATATTTCGTTCCTACACGTAAGTTAAAAAAACTTTTAAAACTGGCTGCATATCGCGGTTGTGACGTACGTTTGCTTTTACCCGGTAAAGACTCCGATCACCCATGGATAAATCAAGTTGCACGTCAACTCTATAGTCGCTTACTTAAAAACAGTATAAAAATTTTTGAATACCAGGCAAGGTTCACACATGCGAAAGCAATATTGTGTGATGACTGGGCATGCATTGGCTCAAGCAACCTTGATAAGTGGAATCAGAAGTTTAATCTTGAACTAAATGTAGAAGTTCAAGCACCGGAGTTAACAAAACAACTAGCTGATTTTTTTGAGCAGGGCTTTAACGATTCAATTCAAATAAACCCAACCGAGTGGGAAAGCAGATCAAGACTACAACGTATACGAGAGTGGTTCTGGAGTAAAATCGCCATCTGGTTGGAGCGTTTTATTCATAACTTACGATAGATATAAGGTTCTAAATCAAGAAATATGATTTACCTACCTAAAATAGACTTACGCTAAAGATTTAGAAAGACGGTTTACAGCCAACTACCATCATTCCCGCGAAGGCGGGAATACAGAAAACACATAAGTCTGCTTCCGGCCAGAAGCAGCCGTTCAATAACGTTTGAAACAAATAACGGACAAACCGCTGCGCGGGTTGGCCGTCCAGCGCGCAAAGCGCACGAATTTGGTTGACTTGTTAGGCATTATTTACATTTACTCTTTCAACCATAATTTAGAGAGTTAATTTTAAATACTAGAGCAAAAGGGTCTATCCGGCATCATTGTTCATTATTTAATCCTTCCGCCCCCTTTTATCCTTGAATTTTAGTTAGCCCACTACTTCTTTCTGGGCGCCCTCCATATCTCAAAATCATCAAAATATATCTGAGCGACACCACCATTCTTACGAATATGACTAACAATCGCCTCCGATGTATAAATCTTTAGCGGTTGAAAGGTAGTCAGCGGAATTGGCTTTTTAGCACGTGGACTGTAAGTCCAATCAGTAACATCAAAAATAGTGGTAGCTTCGGTGTCTTTTTCACGCTTAACTGTGAAGTAAAATCTACCCGTCTGCGCATCACCCTGCCTGTAACCAAGCTCGATATCTATCCATTCGCCAAGCGGAACCTTGAAATCTTTATTAACCTTTGACCAATTCTTCTCCCATTTTTCAGATTTCCCTGGTTTAACATCAGTGGTGGCAGATACATGGAATCCTAAAGGTTTATTAACGCCTCTTTCTTTTGCAATTCCCAGGCTAATCCTAAATGGATATCGATACTCATTAGTCCAGTTTTCACCCATCCATAATTCTGAAATGGTAAACCAACCGCTTCGCTCTGGATAAGTTTTATAATGCTTAATATCCGGGTGAAGGTACATACGATATCGAGCAACAAAGGCTTTTTCGCGAAGTTTAGGTATATTTACCTGTACGCGGCCTTTTTTGCTCCCCTTTTTATATCCTGCCACTTCGGCATTCTTTAGCCAAAACTGAAGCACCTGATTACCTGCTTGCTCAGGATCGGGGACAATCTTTGCGAAGCGGTCAGATAGTGATCCACCCTCATACTGTATGGGTAGGTGGGCATTTTTTCCTGAAGGCATTTTTATATTCAATCCGGCAACTTGCGGACTATTGTTTTTTGGCCTTACGACCGCATTTTCAAAATCCACATGGACTGCTAATTGCGAAGCCTCGGCAATTTTGTTGTTTTCATACGCCTTTATGTCATTCGCTACTAAGGCAAGTACGATTAATAACCCCAGGGTGATACCAGTCATGGCGCGGAAACTAATGTGCCTACCCGACTGACCATTTAAAGACACTTCTTCTTTCAAATTATGATGCATCATCTTACTGTCCTGTCAACGATCACTGGCTAGAAGCCGTTGGCTTGATGTTATGAGTTGAAAGCCGGTCATTTCAGATGAAGCCGATCAAACCAGAACGCATGTTAGGACACCCATCGTATGCTTCGGATAAATCAGGAGCAATCTTGAATATAGGCCTAACAATTGATTATACGGACACACCGGTCCGTATAAGTAATATAATTCGTTTCTAATACTGTGTTGTATTTCATTGTTCTGCTTAAAGATTATAGTTTTAGTGCCCTATTAGCAATATGGGTAAATCGTGACACGTTACTGCTTTCTGCAATACGCACCCTAAGAATAATTATGATGACTGATTGATCCGTAATTGTTGAGTAGTGACTACGTGTAAATGGCTGCGTTGGGCGCAGGAAGCCGATTGGTAACTTTTTCCAGATGGCTGCTTTGTGTATACGCCGGCCATCTGCTGAAATGTAGTGACTGGCTGATTTGGGTCGGTATCCGACCCGTCATTTATCGGCCTTAGCAGTCACATAAGAAATTCTTACAAATCAACAATGGTAGCAATATTGCCCAACTTGACAACTTTATTGTCAAATACTATACTTGACAAGTAAGTTGTCAAATATAGGTAAACGGTATGCCCGCTGCACTGGATTCTTCGTCATACCAGGTGATCTGGTTGATCCGCCGATTGTTTCGCGCACTCAGTCAGAAGTCGAATGAGAATCTTGAAGCGTTCGGTATTTCATCTGCTGACAGGGCCGTGATGGAATTTTTATTTCCTGATCACGCGTTGTCTGTTCCTGAAATTGCTGAAAAGTACCAGGTGTCCCGGCAACATATTCAGGTCACTGTAAATGCACTTCTCGACAAAGTCTATTTGCAAACAAAAACGAATCCGCGGCATAAAAGATCATCCTTAATCGCGTTAACTACTAAAGGACGGCAATTATTCAAAGCCATTATCAAGAAAGATGAGACGGTCGTGGACGAGTTATTTTC
>Ga0316207_10004955_pt1 | contig 11269 bp, 12 predicted proteins | sample 6weekpyrite_MG_FD_204943 | JGI IMG/M metagenome (GOLD analysis project Ga0316207, IMG submission 204943) | Microbial mat bacterial communities from mineral coupon in-situ incubated in ocean water Damariscotta River, Maine, United States -... | ecosystem: Environmental > Aquatic > Marine >...
GCTCGGCTAAAAATTCGCCCCAGAGGTAATCACTGTCACCCGCCAGTAAGGTATTGTCGAGATCAAAAAGTGCTAATGCCATAATTAAAACGCCATAAAAATATTTATAAAGAAACCATTTGAGATAGATTTGATCTATAGTTTAATGGAAAACTCTATTGTAACGAAAACATTGCGAAATGCCCTGATTTTTGGAAGAATCAGTGGGGTAACTTTTAAAAAGGTAGTCGTAAGTGATTGATTCTGACGGATTTAGGTCTAATGTAGGCATCATTTTGAGCAACCCGGATGGCAAGGTCTTCTGGGCGCGTCGTTATGGTCAGAATGCATGGCAATTTCCCCAGGGGGGCATTCATAAGCATGAATCCCCTGATCAAGCGATGTTCCGAGAGTTATTTGAAGAAACCGGTTTAAGTCCAGAACATGTTGAAGTGGTGGGTAAAACCAGCAAATGGCTGCGTTATCGGTTGCCCAAGTGGATGGTTAGAAGAAATAGTCATCCGGTTTGTATTGGGCAGAAGCAAATCTGGTTTATTTTGAAATTAGTTGGTACTGAGAATGATTTTAACTTGAGCCGCATGGAGCGGCCCGAGTTTGATAACTGGTCATGGGTAGATTATTGGCATCCTATGGATGAGGTGGTGTTTTTTAAGCGCAAGGTTTATAAGAAGGCGCTGACTGAGCTAGAGCCCTTATTACTAGATCGGATCACAAACTAAGTTTCATGAGCGACTACCCGTTGTATTTGTTGGTGGGCTAAAATAAAGGTTTAACCACCACTAATATCACGATTGCAATTAATACCAATACGGGAAATTCGTTAAACCAGCGATACCAGATATGGTTATGCCTGCTCTCATCATTAGCAAAAACTTTTACCAGATGCCCACAGTAGAAGTGATAAGCCACTAAAAAGCCAACTAAAACCAGCTTAATAATCATCCAGATAGAATTGTACATCTGCCACTCAATCATCAGCCAAATACCCAGCGCAAGCGAAATGACCATAAACGGGGTAACAAACCGGTAGAGTTTTCGTTCCATTATTTTAAAGCGCTCACTACCGGCCTCGTCATCTGTCATCGCGTGGTAGACAAACAGGCGGGGTAGATAAAATAAACCAGCAAACCAGCTGACCATGAAAATAATGTGAAAGGCTTTAACCCAGAGCATAATGTTCTCAAATTTGAAATTGTGAGGGCATAATAGCGCGTGTGGACATTTGCGCAAGGTTTTGCTCTCTGGGTGTGGGATGTGCTGTTAGTATGGGGGCTCAGCAATAATCGAATTTGTCTTTTGCTTCGTCTGATTATACTCGGGTGGCTATGATGTCCGTCTAATTCAGTCTATACTAACGCAAATATTTCAATCACTTGCTCATACTTATTAATATTTGTTTGAGCTTTGTTATTTAAAAAGGGTTTTCACATGATTAAAACCGGCATAGTCGGTGGCACCGGTTACACAGGCGTTGAATTGTTGCGCCTGTTAGTGGCACATAAAGATGTTGAGTTATCGGTGATTACTTCACGCTCTGAGGCGGGGCAGGCTGTGTCTAGCCTGTATCCTAATTTGCGCGGCCATGTGGATATCAACTTTTCAGAACCAGACCTTGAATCGCTTTCAGCTTGCGACCTGGTATTTTTTGCAACGCCTAATGGCACTGCGATGAAAATGGTACCCCAGCTTATTGAAGCGGGTGTTAAGGTCATTGATTTAGCCGCAGACTTTCGCCTGAAAGACACCGCACTCTGGAAACAATGGTATGGGATGGATCATGCCTGTCCAGATATATTGGAAGAAGCGGTATATGGCTTGCCTGAATTAAATCGCCAGGCTATTAAACAGGCCAGGATTATTGCTAACCCGGGCTGTTACCCAACGGCGGTTACCCTGGGCTATATTCCGTTGATAGAAAATAATCTGATAGATGATGCGCATTTAATTGCCGATGCCAAATCAGGTGTAAGTGGTGCAGGGCGAGGTGCAAATGTTGCCTTTCTACTGTGTGAAGCCACCGAGAGTGTGAAGCCTTATGGGATTGATGGTCATCGTCATTTGCCGGAAATTCGTCAGGTATTGGGTGAAGTTGCCGGTCATGAAGTGGGGCTTACCTTTGTGCCCCATTTAATGCCGATGATTCGAGGCATTGAAGCGAGTTTATATGGTGTGCTAAAAACAGATGCCCATGACTTGCATAAGCTTTATGTTGATCGTTATAAAGATGAGCCATTTGTAGATGTGCTTCCCTTAGGCACCTTGCCTGAAACACGTAGTGTTAAAGGTTCTAATATGTGTCGCATTTCTGTGTTTCGCCCCCAGGATGGTGATACAGTTGTGGTTTCATCGGTTATTGATAATCTGGTGAAGGGTGCAGCGGGCCAGGCAGTCCAAAATATGAACTTAATGTTTGATCTTGATGAAACCACGGGCATAAGCCAGGTGGCCTTACTGCCTTAAGTCTGGATTGATCAGGCTAGAATTAACAAAGATGTAGAGTTAAAAAAAGAAATATATGGCTTCTGATCCGGTACACAGTAAACACCTCATTTCTATTCATCAACCCAGGTTATGGTTTGCCAGTGCGTTAGTTTTTATACTGGTTATTGCAGCTGGTATATGGGGCTCATTTGAATATGGCCGTTATGTGGCGGGTTTTGATCAGGCAGATTATGACCAGGAAATTGATATACTACGCTCGTCACTAAGTGAGCAAACCAGGAAGAAAGAATTTGCTCTGCGGGAAAATGCTCGTTTATCTGTGGGTAGTGATATTCAGAAGGATGCCAGCAGTAAAATTAATGACACACTGGCGGAGTGTCAGGATGAAACATTAAAATTGAAAGAAGAGTTGACCTTTTATCATAATATCGTTGCACCGAGAAAATCTAAACGAGAGATACAGGTAAATAAAGCAATTATTACTTCTAATAGTAAGGGTGGCTATAATTATAAGATTGTTTTAATACAGGTAGGTCGTCATGACTATGTGCAAAGGGGATTTATTGAGTTGTCCATTCAGGGGTTTAAAGATGATGGTACTGAGGTGCGATTAGATCTACCTACGGTTTCGATAAATAAAGTAAAAAAGCGGCAGAAGTTCGGATTTAAATATTTTCAAAACTTTGAAGGTGGTATCAGATTTCCCGAGGGATTTGAGCCATTGTCACTTTACGTGAAAGTGCTGCCAAAGAGCGCGAAAGTCCCCAGAGTGGAAAAAGTTTTTCCCTGGGGTGATTTAATTGCTAGAGGAAATGAAGCGAATGTGGGGCAAGAAAAAATCTAATTCAATTAAAGTAGAGACTCTGATCGGAACAGCGATGGAGATTCAGGGTGATCTAATTTTTTCCGGCGGCTTGCATGTTGACGGAAAAATAATAGGCAATGTTATTGCTGATGAAGACTCCCATTCAATGCTGGTGCTGAGTGATCAGGGGCAAATTGAGGGTGAAGTACGTGTGCCCTTTGTGGTACTAAATGGCCAGGTGAAGGGTGATGTGTATGCCAGTGAGCGAGTTGAGCTTTCCAGGCATGGACAGGTAAAAGGTAATGTGTATTACAATCTGCTGGAAATGGCCATGGGTGCAGAGGTGAATGGTAATCTGGTTCATTGTAAGGACGAGAAAAAACTCCTTGAATATCAGGTAGATAACAGTCAAATTGACGGTGAAGAAGAAGCCAGTTCTACAGCCACTTAGTTGGTCATTCTATGGGTTTTGTGCTTGAACCTAAAAAAATCAGTTGACCGTACATTTATAGCGCAATCTCTTGACGCGCCTAGCAAATTCAAAAAAAGGCTTATCACCAATAAGGTGGTAGAAAATTGCTCCTGCATTTTCTACATACCCACCATCCATGGTGATAACTGCGCATTTTTTGAATTCACTATGCACATCAAGAGTTTACACTCTAAACGCACTTTCAACTGATCTTTCTAGGTTGAAGGTTAAAACTTGACTAAATTACTCAGGTAATGCAGAATTTGTCAGGTGATAGATAGATCGAATTTTGGAGAGAAAGTAATGACTGCTGATATAGTTGATAACGCAATGCCAGATCCACTGGATTTTACCGATGCGGCAGCAGCTAAAGTGAAGGGCCTGATTGAAGAAGAGGGTAACCCTAATTTAAAGCTACGTGTGTTTATTTCTGGTGGCGGTTGTTCTGGCTTCCAGTATGGTTTTACCTTTGATGAAGAAATTAAAGATGGTGATACCGAAGTTAATAATGACGGTGTGACTTTATTAATAGATCCGATGAGTTTCCAGTACCTGGTCGGTGCTGAAATAGATTACAAAGAAGATTTACAGGGTGCGCAATTTGTAATTCGTAACCCGAATGCACAAACCACCTGTGGTTGTGGGTCTTCGTTTTCACCGGCTTAGTTTTAAGTTATTTTTGTTCGTTTAAAAAGAGACGCTTTTGCGTCTCTTTTTTTGTGTGTGGATAAAAGAAAGAGCATAGGTAATTGCTAGAGTGTTTTTGTCGGTGCTTCTTTAGGTGCACAAATCAGGTGCTATGAAATCAACCCGTTAACAAAAATAATTTTATGTTTAAAGTGTATTGTGGCCAAAAAAACTTGGCCACTTCAATTATCATGTCATCCTGTTCGTGACATGAGTTGGGGATACCTACCGCCATATAATCACAGGGCACGCCGTAAAACCCTCCCTGGTGGCTCGACACCCGCGTCCATGCGGGTGACGGTCTTAGGCAGATATCCCCACCAACTCATGTCTCTAGTGATTAACGGAGCAGCAGTGTGATTGCATGTAAAGTTGATTCATTAAAACCAGAACGAAACATACAGGCGAATGACGCCTGCAGTAAAATTATATAAAGGTTCAGTACCGGGGGTGGTTTTTACTCTGGCATCCCTGAAATTTTCATAATCATAGCTCATATAGGTGTAATAGAAATTGGCAGTGCCGCGTTCAAAAAAGTACAGGCTTTCACCGTCAAACTCATAGGTGACACCCAGGCCCAGATTAATATCAGTAAACGTGCTGAGTTCTTTATCGCGGCCATATATGTTTTGGGGGTTCGGTCCTGGGAATAAATCAGCATAAAAATTAGCCTGGGTTTGTGTGTAATAACGCAGGGTGGTTTCAAAGGTCCAGTTTTCTTCTAATGGGTGCTCATAACCAATTTCATAGGTGTCTGCTTTTATGCCCCAGCTATCAGTGAAATAGCGGTAGCTGCCAAACAAAGCAGCTCGGTAGGGCAGGAAGTAGCGCAGGGCGATACTGGTTGCATTTGTTGTGCGTGTTTCGGGGTATTCTTCATCTTCCCAGGAGTAACCATCGTCAGCATTAGCATCTAAATAGCGTGTTTGACGATATGGGTTATTTAAAAAACCCTCATCGGTGATAATGTCATAGGTCAGGGCCATGATCAGGTTTTTGGATAATACTTGGGAGATTGAGGTGCGGTAATATTTAAAGTCTGAAAATTCTATGAAGTTAGGATCAGTTGATTTGGTGATAATATTATCACCAATAGAATAAGACAGGCTAATGGTTGTCATGCTACCAAACATTTCCTGGGTAATACCAAAGGAATTTGTAGTGGCGTCAAAATCATTTTCAACACTGCTCGTATAGCTGTAACTCAGGGTTGATTTTTCATTTAAATAATCCACCCCCAGGGATTGTTGCACTCGATTCTCAGTGTATGGACTTGCTTGAGTTACCGCATCAATCGAGGCGCTAGAAATATTATCCGCGTAATAATTAGCGGATATTGAAACTTTGTCTGCAAAACTTTTACGCACTAAAACTGATGGCCCATCAATGGTGATTCCGCCACCGTCATAATTATGATAAAGCACATCGACACGGTCTTCGGGCAACACCGCGGCATTTGCCGACTGAATGAGTATCAGCAAGCTCATGAAGATGTATAAAATTTTTGTTATTTTAGTTACAGCCACAACCACCACCTGCCGCTGTACCTGCACCCCGGGCACCTTCTCGTGCATCATGAACATGACCTAGATAAGAGCTGGATACCGGGTCTCGATCCATGAGCATAATCGGGTCTGCAAGGTTACCCCTTTCATAGGGTTTTACCCAGGGTTCAATACCACTACAGGCACTTAATAGTAGTACTATGCCTGGCAATAAGATTTTGAATAATAATTTATACGTAGACTTATTCATTCAACAGTTCCTCTATTACCTGCTGAGTTATTTTCTGTTGTTTGATTTGTTTCTCGTTAAGTGAATAACGTAAATAGCCATCTCGATCGATTAAAAAAAGTGTGGGTAAGTCGGATACTGAGTAAAGACGACTGACCTGATTTAAGGGATCTAATAACACGGGGTAATCAAAGCTACGCTTTTTTATCAGGCGAGTTGCTTTTCCTAGGTCATCATCAATATTAATAGATAGCAGGGTGAAGTCTTTATCTTTATTTTGCTGATAGTAGGCATTCAGTAACGGAAACTGATGAACGCAATTGCCACACCAGGTAGCCCAGAAGTTAAGCGCGATAACCTGTCCACGTAATTCTGATAACTTGATATTTATTCCATTCTGGCTTTTCAGGGTAAAGTTTTCAGCGAGTTTTTTTTCTTCCTCTTCGGCCAGTGTTAAGTTACTAAACAGGCTTAGAGAAAAAACCAGGCATAGCAATATGTTTTTTATAAGTCGCATCTGAAATGATAAATTTTGCATATTTATTAGTGTCAGTATCCGATTAAAAGTAAAAACCAATGCCAAAAGAAATTTCTTTATTGCTGGTGTTTTTAGCCTTACCGAAAAGATCTAGCTCGAAATTATGATCGCGCACATCTAAATAGAGGCTCAAAAAATTAGTCGTGAGAATGCGATAGCCAAAGCCATAACTAAAGGTGAAATTATCGCTACCTGCAAATTCGGTGTTACCCGCACCGGCTATGACATAAAAGGCGGAGTTAAACGTTGTATTGTCAGTAAGAAATGACTCACTATGCAAGTCATAGCCCACGTTAATCAGGTAATAGTTAAAATCTCTTTCCTCTTCGGACAGTATGGGGTTGCCGGGTAATAATAATTCAATACTGGTTTCACCACCGCTAGAGGTGCCTAACTCAAGGTCTACAAAAAAGCTTTCAGATACACGATAGGCCATCTTGGCACCTAAAACAGAATTTGTGCCAAAGTCTTCAATGTTTAAAGTGCCGAAAGAGAAGATAATTTCAAAATTATCCGGGTCAATTTTCGACTCATCAAATTCCATGCGTTCAATATTTGGCTCAACCACAGGTTTTGCGACCTGTTCAATTTCCAGCTCTTCTGCATGGGCGGTAATACTGGCTAATGCCAGACAAAAGTATATGCAGCTTAAAAGAAGACTGCTAATCCTGCCTTCCATTCTTTTATATCCTCGTTGTTATCATTATCTTTAGTGGCTGAAAAAATAATATATTGGGCGTATTCCAACCTAAAAATAATTTTTTGCGTTAGGTGGGTGCGCACACCCAGGCTGATATTTGAAAACTGATTGGTTCGTTCTGCAGGCTGTATGGTTGTAGATGACGGTTTGACGTCAATTATTCCCGTTGCCATTAGAAAATAGGGTGAGTATTCCCACTCAGGAAAAGGCTGCATAACCAGGCCTAGTTTAAATAACAGGCTGCTGGAAACATCACCAATAGATTGTGAAATACTGGTTTCAGCCGCAAAGCCCGGATTAAATAAATAGGAGCCATAAACACTTAGTGAAGGTGCGCCACCAAAATCACCGCCCATCACACCCCACTCCCAGTCACGTTCTGTAAATTCTTCCTGGGTAATCTGTGCAAATTTTAATGGCTCGTCATTGCTTGAGAGGGTTCTGGATAATTGATCGAAACTTACCCAGCCTTCTTTATTTTTTTCGGTGCGAATTTTATACCAGTCTGCACGCTGCACAATAATTTCGATTAATGCACCCCGTTCCATAACATGAAATATGGGATAACCACCTCCGGGCCCGGTGTGCATTTCGATGTATGGGTCAGCAATTTTTACTTGCTGCAATGGCTCAGAAGCAGAGTAAACATCCATACTGAACAGCTGAATTATCAGCATGACAGTCAATCTTATTTGCATAATACGTGCTAACAGCCCTGTTTATTTTTACCGGTAATTTTAGTTATATTAATTGTAATTTAGTTTTGGGGTGCCATTGGATCAAAGGGGTTATTGAAATACTGACCACCAATATCCAGATATTCTGCAATTAATCGTAATTCTGCAGGCGACAGCATATTAGCATGGTTCACGGTAGCAGGCGACAGTACACGCCCTGCATCCAGTTCAGTTTCTGTCATTTTTTCCATAAAGTAACTGGCACGTGCGCCATTGGCACTCATGCTTGGTGATAATATTTTATCTGGGTTGGGTACTTGTTCGGTTAGTTGGTTACCATCATTATCTAGTACCGGATTACCGTCATCATCAAATGCGGGCTGTGTAATAAGCTCATCGATTAACACGTTACCACTAATAATCTGGAAATTATCGTTAAAGAACAGTTCACGGTAAGACTCAATGTGCTGATTTTCTTCATCTGAGGGATCGGTAGCGGTTAAATCAAGTTGTGCAGCCGGTACCATTACAGCTCCCGCTGCGTTTACTGTTGAGTGACAGTTGGTGCAGGTGTTATCTGGATTTACATTGGTTATATCGCTTCGATCACGATCCCACAATGGCTGTATGTGCTCCTGGTAGTTTATAACGGTACGGCAGGTAGCCGTCCATTGTGTTTCACAGGGTGCGGTGTTCGGGCTGATTGTAGCCAGGCTGGATAACTCGTCGGTATCTACCCCGGTATATACGTTATTAAATGTAGCGTCCGGGTCACGAAAATTGGGGTCAGTCCATATATCCCTGAACCTTACATTAATGTCCGGGGTAGCTGGCCCCTGGGCACGGCCTATTACTTCAGCCATTGTGTCGCCAGCATTTACCAGGTAAGAGCCGCTTGTATTTGGGTATGTATAACCATCAGATGGCGCTCCCGTGTTAATGGATGCGGCTTCAGCATCGATACGGCCATGGGGTAAAGGTAATGGGGCATCATCACCCGTCGGGTGTGAATGACATCCTGAACAGGTGAGTGTGTCACCGGCATTAACCTGAAGCCAGTTTTCATGGCGTGGACCAATTCGTCTCGCATCTTTATCAAGAATATCAAAATAAAATGCTATATTTGCCGGGACTTTAACAAGTACTGAGCCATCAGGTTGAATAGGGCTATAGCCAATAATCTCTTTCATTCCAAGTCGACGACCACCACGGCCAAATGCGCGACCTGATAAGTCAGGTGGGTTTGCAAGATCCGGATCACGTCGGTTAGGTAATCCAACCGCTTTAACAAGTCGAATAAAGCGAGCAGGGCGTTGATCCGCCGTAGCCAGTGCAGGGTCACCTAATGACAGTACATCTGTTACAGTGGCATCAGTACACAGGTTAAAGAAGCAGCCATCAAATACACCGTTTCCAAAGTCATACACACTGCGTATATTGAGTAGCCCTACATTTTCGCTAACTAAAGTAGTATCAAGTTCGGCGAGTGATTTACCCAGATTAATAGTGGCCCTGTCATATGGGCGCATAACCACTGCATCGTTTAGAAACATGCCAGGCTGGCCTACTTCTATGGGTTTTTCAGTCTGGTTGCTACTGTCATATAACCAAATACCATAAGACGGGTAGCTTTCGACGGCATCCGGGTCAGCTAAATATTCTGCAGCATCCGCATCACCACACAGGTGAGTTTCTAGTGTGGGATTATCCGGGTCGGTACTGATATTTATTTCGGCTTCAAACTCAACCTGGCACAGGCCTTTACTAACTAGTATGCGGCTGGTGCCGTCATTTATCGGGTAGAAAGAGGAGTAGCGCCCCTCAAAGGCGATGCTTTCATCAAACTTAACATTAATGTTGGTGAGTTTCTGTACAGCGGATGAGCCCATGGCTCCTTGATTAGCGGTTGTAGGCTGATTTACGTCTATAAAATTCTCACCATCAACAGTAACGATTTCGCCACCTGCAAAGGTGTCAGAGAAGGGGCGTTGCAGCAGCATAATACGCCCATCAGACATCTCGCGTGGTTGGATAAACTGTACGTTATTATCATCAACATCGGGAATTTCATGGCTTTCGTCGTGGGTGCCATAGTATGGTTGCAAGTCAGAACCATCTTGTAAAACAGTATATAAACTAACCGCGTCATTGCGATTCATATTGTCCCAACGGCTAAATAAAATGCGGCCATTGTTAAGCACAACGGGGTCAAGGTCATGGCTTTGATTAAATGAAATTTGCTTGATATTAGTGCCATCCGCATCCATTACATGTAGCACCAGTGCTTTGGTTCGATTATCTTCATCCTGTGAAGAGAATTGAGGTTTACTCAGGTTTTCATCGAGTAAAATTGCACGGGATTTACTCTGGCGATTTGATGAAAAAACAATGCGGTTGTTGTTAGGTAAAAAATACGGCGCAATATCATCACCTTCATATGCGATGATGTCCGATGTAATGACACGTTTTAATTCCTGGGTCTCACGGTTATATGTGTAGATGTCCCATTTGGGATTGTCATCATTGTCATCCGGATCCGGGTCTTCTTCTAAAAGAGAAAATACCAGTAGTTTACCATCGCTTGATACATCCAGGTCTTTTACATCGCCTAGTCCGTTGGTAATTGAGCGGGTGATATTAGTCGCAGGCGCACTAAGGGTTGCGCCTGATTTTAAAAATATATCTCCGCCGGGGGTAGAGCGTAATGGACGGCGAATATCCGGTTGAATTATTTCACCGTCATCATCTACCAGAATAGCGCGCTTTACATAGGCGATGGGGAAGTCTTCAATGCCGGGATCAGCACCGGTTTCAGTGCCACCACAGGAAGCCAGTAAGCCAGCCCCTGCAATGGTGAGGGGTAGCAGAATTAATTGTGGCAGCCAGTTACTGGATTTGGCGACAAATGTATTTAATGCGTTGTAACTCATAAAACATAACCTGAATAATTTCAGCAACGAGCTGAATATTTACAATTTAAACGTGCTTAACGCATCTTAGGTGGCATTAAACCGCTTGAATAAAACATTTTGCCTTTAGCATCTATCACTACTGCTTCAATATCATCTAGTGAATTAATGAGCTTCAGGGCTTTTTCCGTACCCAGAACAAACAGTGTGGTTGATAAGGCGTCACTAGTTATTGCCTCATTGGCCAACACGCTTACACTCCATGTCTGGTCTGCCGACTGTCCCGTAGACGGCTTAATAATATG
>Ga0316207_10004956_pt1 | contig 11269 bp, 8 predicted proteins | sample 6weekpyrite_MG_FD_204943 | JGI IMG/M metagenome (GOLD analysis project Ga0316207, IMG submission 204943) | Microbial mat bacterial communities from mineral coupon in-situ incubated in ocean water Damariscotta River, Maine, United States -... | ecosystem: Environmental > Aquatic > Marine >...
TCCGCGAAGTGGGTAAGGCGATGGGATTGTCCGAGGATGTCACCAGCTCGCTTGCGCGAACCGTGTGGGGTGGAATGGGGCGCGAGATCGGGGAGGCGCATGTCGAGGAGATCGGCATGGATCTGTCTGATCCACATTTAAAGCGTGTATTGAAGCTCACCGAACAAATGATTGGAATGCCAAGGCATTTATCGCAGCATGTTGGCGGTTTTATCCTCACCGAAGGGGCGCTTACCGAAACTGTACCGATCGGCAATGGTGCGATGGCCGACCGCAGCTTTATCGAGTGGGACAAGGACGATATCGACGCGCTCGGCATCCTCAAGGTTGATGTGCTGGCGCTGGGCATGCTGACCTGTATTCGCAAGTGTCTCGACCTGCTCGAAGATCACCATGACCGCGCGCTCACGCTCGCAAGCGTTCCGCGCGAAGACCCTGAAACCTATGCGATGCTGCGCAAGGGGGATTCGCTGGGCGTCTTTCAGGTTGAAAGCCGTGCGCAGATGAACATGCTGCCGCGCCTGCGCCCGCGCGAATTTTATGATCTGGTGATTCAGGTCGCGATTGTCCGCCCCGGCCCGATCCAGGGCGATATGGTCCACCCCTACCTTAAACGCAGGCGCGGGGCAGAACCGGTGCAAATCCCCGCTCCTGCGCCGCAACATGGCCCCCCTGACGAGTTATCGAGCATTCTGGAGCGCACGCTTGGCGTTCCGATCTTTCAGGAACAGGCGATGAAGATCGCGCTCGACGCGGCGCAATTTTCCAGCGCAGAGGCAAATCGGCTGCGCAAGGCGATGGCGACGTTCCGTTCGCGCGGGATGGTGCACGAACTGGAGGACATGATGGTCGGGCGCATGGTCGCGCGCGGCTATGACCCCGATTTTGCCGAGAGATGTTTCAATCAGATCAAAGGCTTCGGTGAATATGGCTTTCCCGAAAGCCACGCGGCCAGCTTTGCCCATCTTGTCTATGTGTCGAGCTGGCTCAAATGCCATTTCCCTGCCGCCTTTGCGTGCGGATTGCTCAATTCGCAGCCGATGGGCTTTTACGCGCCCGCCCAGATCGTGCGCGATGCAAGAGAGCACGGGGTCGAGGTGCTGCCCACCGATGTGAACGGGTCTGACTGGCATTGCACGCTTGAAGCGCCCACCGCGCCGCCCGAGGGGCAACCAGCGGACAGTCCGGGCAATATCGCCCTTCGATTGGGCCTGCGCCAGATTGATGGTCTGCCTGAACATATCGCTGCGCAGTTGATCGCGGAACGCGCCGAAAACGGCCCCTATCGCGATGTTGCCGAATTGCGCGAGCGGACCAGATTGTCGCCTGCGCATATTGAACGGCTTGCCAGCGCGGATTGCTTCACCTCGATGGAATTGTCGCGCAGGCAGGCCTTGTGGGATGCGCGCAGCCTGATTGCAGCGCCCGACCTGCCGTTGTTCCGTGCTGCGGCAGAGCGTGATGAAGGGGCAGAGCGCGCGGTTACAAAGCTACCAACCATGCCGCTTTGCGAAGAGGTGGTGGCCGATTACCAGACCACGCGGCTTAGCCTGAAAGCGCATCCGATGGCGTTCCTGCGGCCTGAATTGGGCCAGCGCGGCTTTGTGCGCGCGTGTGATCTGAAGGAGCGCAAATACAGGTCCATGGTGCAGGTTGCAGGCGTGGCTCTGATACGTCAGCGCCCCGGCAGCGCCAAGGGGGTGTGCTTCATCACAATCGAGGACGAAACCGGCGTTGCTAATCTTGTTGTGTGGCCCGATCTGATGGAGAAACAGCGGCGCGTGATTATGGGGGCGCGGCTGATCGAGGTTCGCGGACGGGTCGAATATGATGACGAGGTGATCCACGTCATCGCGCACCACCTGACCGATGCAACCGAGCGACTTCACGCGCTGTCAGACGATACGCTCAACGCGCCTCTGGCGCGCGCCGATCATGGCAGCAATCCGCTGTCACCCAAATTTGCCAGAGGGCGCAATCTGATCGACGAGTTGCCGCCATCCAGTGGGCATCCGCGCAACCACCGGATCATCCCCAAATCACGCGATTTTCATTAAGAGCTAAACCGCCTCGAGCGCATAACCAGCAGACCGGACCGTGCGAATCGGATCAATCGCACCATCAATCCCGATTGCCTTGCGCAAACGGCGGATATGCACATCCACCGTGCGCAATTCGATATCGCTGCCTGTGCCCCAAACACCGTCGAGCAATTGCCCACGGCTAAAGACGCGTCCGGGGCTTTCCATAAAGAATTTGAGCAGGCGATACTCGGTCGGGCCCAATTGCAGGACCTGTCCGGCGCGCTCAACCTTATGGGCAACCGGATCAAGCATGATGTCACCCACTTCGATTGTCTCTCCGGCAAGGGCAGGGCGGATGCGGCGCATCACAGCGGCTACGCGCGCCAGCAATTCACGCGGAGAAAACGGTTTAGTCAGATAATCATCGGCGCCGGTTTCCAACCCGCGCACACGGTCATCCTCTGCCTCGCGCGCGGTTAGCATGATGATCGGGACGTGGGCTGTATCCTTGTCACGGCGCAGGCGGCGGCACACCTCGATCCCGCTGGTCCCTTCGATCATCCAGTCAAGGATGATGAGGTCGGGCACCTCTTCGCTTGCCAGAATCAGCGCTTCATCACCATCGCCGGTGCAGCGCACAGCATAGCCTTCGTTCTGGAAACGATATTCGAGCAGTTCGGACAGCGCCGGATCATCTTCGACAAGCAGCAATTTGGCGGCCGACATATCACGAGGCTCCTATCTGCGGTCAGACGGTTTGTGCGCGCTCAATCATCGGCATCGGGCGGATATGTGCCCGTTGCCGCGTAATGGACCATCTCTGCAACATTGGTTGCGTGGTCGCCAATCCGTTCCAGATAGCGTGCCACAAACAACATTTGTGCCGCGCTCGAAATTGTCGCAGGATTTTCAACCATGTGGCTGACAAGATTGCGGAAAATGCTGTTATAAAAGGCATCAACCTTGGCGTCGGTTGCGATCACTTCGAGCGCAAGGCCCGGATCGCGCGCAGAATAGGCGGTGAGCACGTCGTGCACCATTTCGCCTGCCAGTTCGCCCATCGCAGGGATAAGCGTAAGCGGTTCGAAATGGTCGCGGCCCTGGATCATGCCAACGCGGCGCGCGATGTTCTTGGAATAGTCGCCGATCCGTTCAACCACGCCTGCGATTTTGAGCGCGGCGATCACTTCGCGCAGATCGTCTGCCATCGGCGCGCGCAGCGCGATGATGCGCACAGCCAGCTTGTCGACTTCCATTTCGAGCGCGTCGATTTTCTTGTCGCGCTCCACCACCTTGTCGCCAAGTTCCTCATCACCGCGAACCATCGCGTCGAGTGCCTCTTGAATGGCGACTTCGGCCAGACCGCCCATTTCCGCGATCAGGCCGCGAAGACGGGTGATGTCTTCATCGAATGCTTTGACGGTATGCTCTGTCATTATCCGTAACGTCCTGTGATGTAATCCTTGGTGCGCTCCTCGATCGGATTGGTGAAAATCTCCGAGGTTGGACCATACTCAACCATGCGGCCAAGGTGGAAGAATGCGGTGCGCTGGCTGACGCGGGCGGCCTGCTGCATCGAATGGGTGACGATCACGATAGCATATCGGCCCGAAAGTTCGTCGATCAATTCCTCGATCTTGGCGGTAGCGATCGGATCGAGCGCGGATGCGGGTTCATCCATCAGGATGACTTCGGGATCGACCGCAATCGCGCGTGCAATGCAAAGCCGCTGTTGCTGACCGCCTGAAAGCGCGGTGCCGGAATCCTCCAGCCTGTCCTTCACCTCGTCCCACAGGCCAGCGCGGGTGAGCGAGCGTTCGACGATCACATCAAGATCGGCCTTCTTCTCGCCAAGGCCGTGGATCTTGGGTCCGTAGGCGATGTTTTCGTAGATCGTTTTGGGGAAGGGGTTGGGTTTCTGGAACACCATGCCGACGCGTGCACGAAGCTGCACCACGTCCATTGATGTGCCGTGGATGTCTTCACCTTCAAGCTCGATCAGGCCTGTCACCTTGGCGGCGGGGATCGTGTCATTCATGCGGTTAAAGCACCGCAGGAAGGTCGATTTGCCGCAGCCTGACGGGCCGATAAAGGCGGTCACATAATCAGGCGAGATATCGATCGACACATTATCGATCGCCATCTTGTCACCGTAATAGACCGAGACATCGCGCGCGCGCATCATGGCGTCGGGATTATTCTGGATGGTTTCGTGGACTATGGTCACCAGGTTTTCTCGAATTTGTTGCGCAGATAAATGGCGAGGCCGTTCATCAAGAGAAGGAACAGCAAAAGGACGATAATTGCAGCGCTTGTGCGCTCGACAAAGCCGCGGTCGATTTCATCCGACCACAGGAAGATTTGCATCGGCAATACGGTGGCGGGCGAAGTAAATCCGTCAGGCGGAGTCGCGACAAAGGCTCGCATTCCGATGAGCAGCAGTGGCGCTGTTTCACCCAGCGCGCGGGCCATGCCGATGATGGTTCCGGTCAACATGCCCGGCAATGCAAGCGGAAGGACGTGGTGAAACACCACCTGCACCGGCGATGCACCTACGGCAAGCGCGCCATCTCGGATTGACGGCGGAACCGCCTTAATCGCGTTACGACCCGAGATTACGATAACCGGCATCGTCATCAGCGCTAGCGTCATACCGCCGATCAGCGGCGCCGAACGAAGATTTGGGAACAGCGCCAGAAACACCGCCAATCCAAGCAAACCAAAGATGATCGACGGGACGGCGGCAAGATTGTTGATCGAGACTTCGATGAAGTCGGTCCAGCGGTTCTTGGGCGCGTATTCTTCCAGGTAGAGCGCCGCCAAAACCCCGATTGGGAAGGCCAGCAGGAAGGTCACAATCATTGTCAGCATCGAACCTTTAAGCGCGCCCCAGATACCCACCTTTTGCGGGCCGGTTGCATCTGACCTTGTGAGGAAACCCCAATCCCAGTTTTTCGCCAACATGCCATCAGCGGAAAGCTGCTGTGCCAGCGCCTGCATCTCAGGTGACCCTTCGCCAGCAAGACCCGATGCAAGATCGGTTGAGGTCGCCAGATCAAATTCGCTCGCACCATTGAGCAAGGCAGGGTCAGACTGGATCGCCGCGGCCACTTCGCGCCATCCATCAAGATCGACCTGGGCTGCGCCTTCTGCGCCAAGTTCAGCCTCTGCCGCAGCAGAAACAACCGCCGACAGGCCCTGCATTTCAAGCCGCTGCACTGCATCGATCGAGGTGAGCAATGCCTCATCAGCGACAATTCCGCTTGCCGCCAGATCAATCGGCACGGTCAATTCTGCGCGTTGAAAGCCTGCGACCCCGTTCGACAGCATATTGCCAAGCAGGAAGATCAGTACCGCGATCGAGAACAAGATCGCGCCAAGACCCATGGCGCGGAAACGCTTTTCAGCGCGGTATCTCTTGGCGAGCCGCTTGGCGAAGGCATCGGTGCGGGTCGGGCCGCCGGCCGTTTGGGTTTCAGGACTACTCATAAGCCTCACGGAAGCGTTTTACGACGCGCAATGCGATGATGTTGAGCACCAGCGTGACCAGGAAAAGAACAAAGCCAAGAGCGAACGCGCTCAACGTTGCCGGGTGATCGAAACTGCCTTCGCCGGTGAGCATGGCGACGATCTGATAGGTCACCGTGGTCATCGTATCGAGCGGGTTGGCTGTCAGATTGGACGATGCGCCAGCTGCCATCACAACGATCATGGTTTCGCCGATCGCGCGGCTTACCGCCAGCATGATACCGGCAACGATACCGGGCAGAGCCGCTGGGAAAAGCACGCGTTTGATCGTTTCGGATTGGGTCGCGCCCATTGCAAGGCTGCCATCGCGCATTGCGCTGGGAACGGCTGCCATTGAATCGTCCGCCATCGAGGAGACAAAAGGAATGATCATCACGCCCATCACGACACCAGCGGCAAGCGCGCTTTCGCTCGATGCGCCGGATATACCGACCGACACCGCCAAATCGCGCACAGCAGGGGCAACGGTTAGCGCGGCGAAATAGCCATAAACAACCGTCGGGATACCAGCCAGAATCTCCAACGCAGGCTTCACCCATTTACGCACCGCTGGCGCGGCATATTGGGTCAGGTAAATCGCGCTCATCAAGCCAAGCGGGATTGCGACAATCATAGCGATGATTGCACCGATAAAGATCGTGCCCCAGAAAAGCGGGATCGCACCAAAACGTGAACCATCTGGATTGTCAGGATTGCTCATCGGATCAGGACCCCAAAAAGTCCCGAAGAGGAAGTCAATCGGCGATACCATGCCAAAGAAGCGTACCGTTTCAAACACGAGGCTGGCGACGATGCCGAATGTGGTGAGAATGGCGACCAATGATGCCAGCAGCAGCACGATCATCACGGTACGCTCTACTCGCGTGCGGGCATGGAAATCGGGGCGGACACGCAGAAAGCCCCACGCACCCCCGCCAAAGGCGATCAGCACGGTCAGGACATAGCCGATCAGATTATACTGGCTGATGGCCTGCTGAAATGGCTCCACCAAAGGTGCAGCGCTCTGGTTGAAAACCGCAGGCGATGCGCCCGTGGCGACAGCGCGCGCTTCGGATAGCCATGCTTCGCGCTGGAAACCGATGTCGGGCAAAGCTGCTGCTGCTGGCGATGCGAGCACGCTTTGCAGAACAAGTTGCGGTGCGACCAGCGACCAGATGACAATGAAGACCAGAACCGGGATCACCACCCACAGCGCAACATACCACGCGTGATAGGTGGGGCGGGCGAGTGGCCGCGTTTCAGGCTCCGATTTCTTGAAGCTCCACGCTTTGGCGCGTCCGGCCAGCCAGCCTGCAAGCCCCAGCCCGATAGCAATCAGAATGAGAGTAATCGGCGACATGGGTTGAACCTGTTTCCCCTAAGTGAATGCCCGAAGGCCAGTTTGCTTTGCTGCAAAGTGGCCCTTAAGCCCTCATTGGTCTGTGCGACAAATCAACTCAACGGGCATGTCCGAGAAATAAGACACAACTAAGACTCAATCCCCAGTTTCGCGCTGCTTTCCTCAAATTTGTTGTCTGAACCTTTGGATTCGGGCGCATCATTGGCTGCTACCGGCAATCGAACGACAACACTGGTCCCCTTACCAAGATCGCTGTCGATATTGAGTCGTCCGCGATGACGCTGAACGATGTGTTTAACGATCGCGAGGCCAAGGCCCGTGCCGCCAGAGGCGCGGCTGCGCCCCGGATCGGTGCGATAGAAACGTCGCGTAAGGTGGGGTAGTTGTTCCGGCGCAATCCCTTCGCCCTGATCGATCACAGAAAGTCGCGCCATGCCATCGCGGCCAATCGCCAGTTCAACCTTTACCGACGTTTCCAGATTTCCGTATTTGAGCGCGTTATCAACGAGGTTGCGGACCATCTGTTCAAGCTGTTTTTCATCGCCCTGAACGCGCGGCGCAACGCTCAGATCAAGATCGAGCCGTTCAAGCCTCTCGCTGCCCGCTGCATCGTGTGCTGCACGTTCAATCAGAGCGCGCAGGTCAAACACCTCATGCGGCAGATCGTGCTTTTCCGCCTCGACGCGCGACAGGCTCATCAAGTCGCTGATGAGGCTGTGCATACGCTGTGCCTCGCGTTCCATCGTGCCGAGGAATTTTTGCGCGGTCGGCGTGGATAGGTCACCGCTGTCTTCGCGTAGCGTTTCTACATAGCCAAGGATGGCAGCAAGCGGGGTTCGCAATTCATGGCTGGCATTGGCGACAAAATCGGTGTGGGCGCGGCTGATATCGGCTTCTGCTGATTGATTGGTCAGCTCGATCACAGCCAGGTCTTCATCGAGCGACTGGCGGTTGATCTGCCAGATGTCCTGCCAACGGATAAGGCCGTGAATGGTCGCGTTGCCGCTGCGATTCTCTGAAATCAGCGCAATCGCTTCGGGGTGGCGAAAGGCAACGCGCGCATCCTGTCCGACAACATGCTTGCCCATCATTTCGCGCGCAGTGCGATTGGCGATTGAAATCACGTTCCTGTCGGTGACGAGCACCGGAGTGGACGAATTTTCGATAAGCTTGCGAATGGAACGGCGGCTGATCGGTTGCGGGGCAACAACGGTCGGCTCTTCGGGCGGGCGTCCGGTCGCGAGCAAAAGCGACCCGATCCAAAGGACCAGCACCGCAATCGCGATCATCGGATCGAGGCCCAGCGTCAGCATGGCGACAAAGGTCACCAGCGCGAGCAGGATACCGACATTTGGAAGAGTTCGGCTTGTTCCCATCGGTCACCGCTCTACCGCCCGTGGCGGGCAGGTCAATTCCGGTCTGGGGATATCGAGCAATGGTGGGGGAGGTGGTGACCCGTACGGGAATCGAACCCGTGTTTCAGCCGTGAAAGGGCCGCGTCCTAACCGCTAGACGAACGGGCCACGCTCGTTGCGAGGTCGCGCATCTAGTCAGGCGTGATCGAAGGGTCAAGCCCTGTCTGCCTAGGTTTGCGATAAAAATTGTGCGGCGCGGTAATCGCACGGAGGAAAAGCGGCGCCTAGTCGGCGAAGGCTGCATCTTCCAAGTGCAGTTCTGCTGCGGGTCTTGGGCCCCAATCGTCGATTTTTACCCTACCTGCGAGATGGAATGCGCGACCCCTGCTGCGATGCATCAGTGTTTGGGCCATTTCTGTTTCGGCTGCGCGAAAGGCGATAGCCTTGAATGATCGTCCGTCTGCTCCGGCAGCGATCACGCGCAAATGGTCTTTGCCGACGATATCGGCCTTTACGATTCTCACCGGACCCACTGCGACTCGCGGAGCGGGCCAGCCAACTCCGTATGGGCCAGCCCCTTCGAGCGTGTTGACCAGATCAGGTGTCAATCCACCCGGCGCAAGCGAGAGGTCGAGCTTCATTACCTGTTCTGTGCGTGCGCGCTCGACATCACGCGCGAGGCGTTCATCGAGAAATTCAGTGAAGGCTGCGAGTTTGCCTCCTTCGATCGTCAGACCCGCCGCCATGGCATGACCGCCGCCTGCAACGAGCAATCCCGATTCGCGTGCAGCGATGATGGCAGCGCCAATATCGACCCCGCTGATCGAACGTCCTGACCCCTTGCCTGTGCCATCGCTTTCATCAATCGCAATAACGATAGAGGGCTTGCCGGTTTTTTCCTTGATCCGGCCCGCAACGATCCCAATCACGCCGGGGTGCCAACCGCTGCCTGACAAGACTTGAACCGCCATATTGTGCTGGCCGTCCAATTGCGCTTCGGCGGCGGCTTGGACGTCCGCTTCGATGGCGCGGCGTTCTTCGTTGAGAGCAGAGAGTTGTTCGGCAATATCGCGCGCTTCTTCGGCGTCGCGGGTGGTGAGCAATCGCACCCCCAGCGTTGATTCACCGATTCTGCCGCCGGCATTGATGCGCGGACCCAATGCAAAGCCGAGATCCGATGCGATCGGCGATCGTTTGAGCCGGCTTGCATCCATCAGCGCCGCCATTCCGATCCTGTCGCGCCGGGCGAGCACTTTGAGCCCTTGTGCAACAAAGGCGCGGTTCAGCCCGTGCAGCGCCGCGACATCGGCCACCGTTCCCAAGGCGACCAGATCAAGCAGCGCCATCAGGTCAGGCTCATCACGGCTTTCGAAATACCCCTTGTCTCGCAGCGTGCGCACCAGCGCGATGCCAAGCAGAAAAGCAACCCCGACCGCTGCGAGATGGCCGTGCGAGGCAGCAAGGTCATTTTCATCGAGCCGGTTCGGGTTCACCAAGGCAGCCGTTGGCGGAAGGTCCGCTGCGCATTTGTGGTGATCGACCACAATCACATCGACGCCTGCCTCCTTGGCCATTGTCAGCGCCTCGAACGCCATCGCGCCGCAATCGACCGTCACAATCAGGCTTGAGCCATCCTTGGCAAGCTGGACCAAGGCCTCTCCGGTAGGACCATAACCTTCGAGCAGGCGGTCAGGGATATAATAGCCCGCATCAACGCCTAAGGCGCGCAACAGCTCTACCAAAAGCGCAGCACTGGTCGCGCCATCGACATCGTAATCGCCATAAATCGTGATCTGTTCGCCGGCGGAAATCGCGCTCGCAATCCGTTCTGCGGCGCGGTCCATGTCGCGGAATTCAGACGGGTTGGGAAGAAATTCGCGCATGGTTGGTTTTGCATGCTTTGCCACATCTTCTTCGGCCACCCCGCGTGTCATCAGCAATTGCGTTGTGATGTCGCGGTCCAACCCTGCAGCGTCATCGCCCAGTTCCATATTACCACCACGCCATTGCCAGGCGCGTCCGGCCAATGACTGTGAAACTCCAAGCACATGCGAAAGCGAACGGGTTGCCATCGGGCGGGTCTAGCCCATTCATTTCGCTTGCGACAGACGCGCGCTAAGACAATCGACAATTGACACAGCGCGCCAGCAATGGCGTTGATCTGGATCTATGAGCGATGCTTCAACTCTCTTAGTGATCTGGCACAGCCGCACTTGCGCGAGCGAGGCGATGGCGAAGGCGGCGGCCAAACATGATGCAGCGCGGTTGATGCGCGCACGCGATGTTCGCGCAGAGCATTTGCTGTCAGCATCGGGCTATCTGTTTGTGTGTCCTGAAAATCTCGCCTCGATGAGCGGCGAGATGAAGGAGATGTTCGACACCAATTACTATCCCGTCCTAGGGCAGGTCGAAGGGCGAGCCTATGCCACGATCATTGCCGCCGGATCAGATGGGGAGGGCGCCCAGCGCCAGATAGATCGGATTGCGACCGGATGGCGGTTGAGACGTGTTGCTGACCCGCTTATCGCAAACTTCTCGGCGCAGACGCCCGAAACGATATTGGCGAAGAAACACCCCTCTGACGATATTCTGACACAGTGCCGGGATATGGGATCAGCAATTTGCGAGGGACTGTTAATTGGACTGTTTTGATGTCGCGGCTAGCAATATGTTTAGATTGTACATTCGGGACTCGACGCGCGCGGGAAATGCGGCCAAGTTCCTGGACCAGGAGTTACCGAGGGTCGCGGTAATGAGGGGATCGTAGCCAATCGCACAATCATCGGATTCCGATAGCAATGGGCTGTACCTGTTGTTTGCGAAGGGCAAACGACCCGATCGCGCTGCGATTAACGGCTTTATTGCTACCCACCATTCGCTCGCCGTTTCGCACGATCCATCGAGAGATACACCACTGCACCTTGTCGCTGCCGATGGCGAGATGATTGAGCCTGTAGTCGAAAAGGAAGCGCCTGATCGCGATATGGTCTGGCTTGAATTGCTGCGCGAAGGGCTGGTCTTTG
>Ga0316207_10004957_pt1 | contig 11268 bp, 8 predicted proteins | sample 6weekpyrite_MG_FD_204943 | JGI IMG/M metagenome (GOLD analysis project Ga0316207, IMG submission 204943) | Microbial mat bacterial communities from mineral coupon in-situ incubated in ocean water Damariscotta River, Maine, United States -... | ecosystem: Environmental > Aquatic > Marine >...
GGTAATAGCATAACTCAAAATGCAGACCGGAGTACGTGTGTTTACAGCCCCAATGTCGGCCATAGAGGGTGCTTTCACCTAATAAATTAAATGTGCCTGCGACATATTCACCATCATGTTTTGCGAGTACTAAAATAACTTGTTCAGGCATATCCTTAGACAAGGCTTCAAAGAACTCACGAGTCAGTGTTGCATAACCACTTTTGCGAGCAAAGGTTGAAGCATAAAAGTTGTAAAAAACATCCCAGTGATGGGGTTGTGTTTCGGTGCCATGAAGCAACTCAATTTCGAGGCCACTGGCTTGTACGTCGCGACGTTCTTTACGGATTTGTTTGCGTTTTTTTGACGAGAGCGTTGAAAGAAAATCATCAAAATCCACGTAAGTATTGTTTTGCCAGTGAAACTGACAGCCAGTACGGCGAAGTAAACCTGACCGTTCTAATTCCTGAGTATCAGTTTCATTGGTGAACAAATAGTGTAGCGACGACACATTGAGTTCCTCGGCATGAGAAAGCGCGGCATTTACCAACTCTGTACGTAGTGATGCATCAGTATTATCTTGGTGTATTAATAAACGCGCACCAGTTGCAGGTGTATAAGGGACGGCAGCAACAAGTTTTGGATAGTACCGCAATCCACTGCGTGCATAAGCATCCGCCCATGCAGAATCAAACACAAACTCACCATATGAATTATCTTTCAGGTACATTGGTACAGCAGCAACTAAATCATCTTTTGCATATAAACAGACAAATTGCGTTTGCCAGCCCCATTTTGAAAGACAATCATGGTTTTCTAGTGCGGATAAAAATGGGTACGCAAGAAAAGGATTCCCGTTAGCTTGAAGCTTACTCCACTGCTCTTCAGAAATAGAACTAATAGTGGTGATAATCCTGATTTGATGCATGAAAATAAACTCTTAATTTACGTAGTAGTGTTGGTGTATATATAGTTAAGACTCTTGCTATACTATGGCTGAGTCGCACTGAATACAACAATAATAGGTTTTGTTTTATGAGTGGTCGCCGCTTTCCTTTTTTGAATTATGGCATGAGTATTTTGTTTTTACTTGGTGTCGTGACTGAAGTGCAGGCATTGCCAAAATGCTTGCATGTGATGTCGTATCATCAAGGTTATGAGTGGAACGATGGCATCGAAGTCGGTGTTGAGAATGTGTTAAGAGGGAAGTGCCAGCTCAGAAAAGTGTACATGGACTCCAAGCGTAATACTTCACCGAAATTCATCAAAAAAATGGCACGAGAGGCGAAGTCGGTGATTGAAGATTATAAGCCGGATATTGTTATTGCCTCGGATGATAATGCCTCGCGTTATCTTGTGCAGGTATTTTATAAAAACTCCAAAATACCTTTTGTATTTAATGGTGTGAATTGGACGGCTGATGTTTATGGTTATCCATATAAAAATGTCACCGGTATGGTTGAAGTTGCACCGGTGACGACGATGCTTGAAATTGCACAACGAAATGTTGGCACTGTACGAGAAGTGGCTTTTGTATCAGCGGATGTACTAACAGAGCACAAAGATTACAATCACTATGAGCGTATATATGGACGCATGGGCATTAAGGTGCGACCATTTTTTGTAAAAAGTATGCAGGAATGGAAAGAAGGTTTTATTAAGGCACAAAAATCCGATTTTATTATTTTAGGGAACAATGCGGGGGTAAATGACTGGGATAACAGCAAAGCATTAACCTGGGTTAATAATTTAGGTAAAAAGCTAACAGTTACAACTTACCAGTGGATGATGCCATTTACTATGCTGGGAGTAAGCAAGGTTGCATCAGAACAAGGCGAGTGGGCAGCGGAGGTTGCCTTAGAGGTGCTTGATGGAACTAATATTGCGGATATACCAATCACTATTAATCACCGCTGGTTATTTTATCAAAATAAATTGCTTTTATTAAAGTCGGGCATCCAAATTGATGATGCGACACGTCATAAGGCAATTTCTGAAAAGTGGTCGTATGGAAAGAATTAGTAATCCAGAGTTGCGCTCTAAATATTTGGTTATGCTCGTTAGTGTCGGGCTAGGGTTAAGTTTGTTGGCATCGGTACTGGGATTAAAGGTGGCCATTGACGAGTCTGAGAAGGAGTTCCAAAGGCTTGTAGAACAAATGTTTTCGCAAGTTGAAAGTCGGTTCCGATTAGTGACGCAAATCGATGAAGACTTGGCGCAATTTTTTTACGCTTCCAACGAAGTAACAGAAAAAGAATTCAAACAATTCACAAGAGTTGTTGTCGAGCGAAATAGTTTTCTGCGCCGAATAATGTTGGCGCAAGTTGTGAATGAAAAAGACAGGGAGGAATTTGAAAAAGAGAAGAATGAGAAAGGCTACACAGGATATAGTATAGGTAGCTTTTCAGAACTGCGGAACAATTCTAAGTATACATACCCAATTGATTATTATGAGCCTAAAACGGTTAAGGCGAGCCTTTGGTATGGTAAAGATCTAAGTTCGCTTCCGGAAACACAAGCGGCCTTTGCTCAGATACATCGAGATACGTTTTTAGCAGTTTCAGAACCTATTAAAATGGCTCAAGGGTCCGTTTTATTGATTTTGCGCGCACTGGTTTCTGGCGGTGATGTGTTGCCAGCCAGCTATTTAAATCATAATGATGTTTATGGTGTGCTTGCATACATGGTTGATATTAATACGTTCTTCAGCTTTGTTGATAAAGAAACTGATAGGTTTGCTTACAATGTATTACTCGATGGAAAAGAGATATATGTTAAATCTCCTTCGGGGATAGCATCATTTGTACCATCGGTACTATTAGAGTCTGAACGGGATTTTGTTTTTTCAAATATATCGCTAAACTTTAGTGTCAACAGAGAGCTTCTTTGGACAGAGATCAACCTATTATTACCCTTTTTTGTTTTTCTCACGGGCTTATTGGTGACCTTGTTTCTTTATGCCTCCTCGAAAGCCGTATTCCAGCGAACAGAGTTACTTGAACATCAAAAAGACGAGGTAAGTCGCCAAGTAAAAAATCAAACACGCCAGCTTCGACATCAGGCTGCATCTCTTGCTTTAACCCGCGATCAGGCGTTAAAGGCGAGCCAAACAAAATCGACCTTTCTTGCTAATATGAGTCATGAGCTGCGCACGCCGCTAAATTCGATTATTGGCTTTTCTGACATATTAGGGCGGGGCATGAGTGGTACGGTCAACGAAGAGCAGAAAAAACAGTTGGATGTCATTCTGGTTAATGCCAAGGGGTTGTTGTCGCTTATTAATGACGTTTTGGACTTATCAAAAGTTGAGTCTGGTAAAGTTAATATTGAAATTCAACAAGTGAATATTGCGACTCTTTTTTCTGAATTAGAAAAAACATTCACGCCATTAGCTCAGGAAAAATCACTTCGATTTGAATTGATTTCTGGTAATGAAGAAATTGAAGTAAACACAGACCCTGAGAAACTGCGTCAAGTTTTAGTGAACCTTATTGCAAACGCGATAAAATTTACTAACGAAGGTGGTATTACCGTTGAATTTTTCTCACATTTGGAATATTACTGTTTTCGGATTACTGATAGCGGGATCGGTATATCAAGAGATCGGCTGCGAAATATTTTTGACGATTTTTATCAGGTAGAAGGTGGTTCATCACGTAATTATGAAGGGACGGGTTTAGGTCTGGCAATTAGCCAGCGTTTTGCAGAACTGTTGGGCGGTTTTATTAATGTTGAAAGTACAGAAGGTGTCGGCTCAGTTTTCAGTATCTATATTTCGGATATGAAGTTAATTAATAAGGATTAAGGTTAAATAAAAAAGCCCAGTGAGCATTAGTCTCACTGAGCTTTGAAAGTTATTTTTTGAGATTATCGAGATAACGCTCGGCATCAAGCGCTGCCATACAACCGGAACCGGCTGAGGTAATGGCTTGACGATAAATATGATCGGCAACATCGCCTGCGGCATATACACCTTCAACACTGGTCATGGTTGCATTACCGGTTGAGCCACCTTGCACACTGAGATAACCGTGTTCCATATCCAGTTGATCAACAAAAATATCGGTATTAGGTTTGTGGCCAATCGCAATGAATACACCATGTACATCAATCTTTTTAGTTGTACCGTCTTGTGTATTTTTAAGTTGCAAGCCATTCACACCTGCATCATCACCAAGCACTTCATCAAGTTCATGATTCCATTCAATAGTCACGTTGCCATTTTTTGCTTTCTCAATTAGCTGCTCAGCAAGAATTTTTTCTGAGCGAAAACTATCACGGCGGTGAACAATAGTGACGTGATCGGCTATGTTAGCAAGGTAGAGTGCTTCTTCAACGGCTGTATTACCACCACCGATGACGGCGACATTTTGGTTCTTATAGAAAAAACCATCACAGGTTGCACAAGCAGAGACACCACGTCCTTTGTAGGCTTCTTCAGACTCTAAACCGAGGTATTGGGCTGATGCGCCCGTGGCAATAATCAGTGCGTCGCAGGTGAAACTGCCTGAATCACCAGTCAGTGTGAAAGGGCGCTGCTTTAAATCGACTTTATTAATGTAGTCAAAGATGATTTCCGTGTTGAATCGCTCAGCATGTAAACGCATTCTTTCCATTAATTGGGGGCCTTCGACACCTTCATTATCACCTGGCCAGTTATCGACATCCGTTGTGGTCATTAATTGACCACCTTGCTCAAGGCCTGTGATCATCACAGGGTTAAGGTTTGCGCGGGCAGCGTAAACGGCGGCGGAATAGCCTGCAGGGCCAGAACCGATAATAATAAGAGGACAGTGTCGTGCTTCGCTCATGAAAGTTTTACTCCGAAATTACGCTATTAATGACACCCTTTGAGGCGCAAGCTGTTAAATAGTTCAAGATATTGTCGCTATGGTACGCAAAGGTATGCGGAGGGTAAAGTCGGCGCCAGAAACGCAATAGAGGCACATTGAGAGGTACTTTTGGGCCCTTATGTGGAAGTTAAGATGATTTTTAGGTTATTTGCCGTAATGCGAGCTAAATAGTCTATTTGAAGATGAAAAACACAGTGAATGAGGGGAAAAAATCAGTAGTATTTGATAAGGTTATGTAAATAGTCTTGCCGCGTTGGGCTCTGAATACAGCGTAGGCAACATATACAGTGTTCCATAAATAAACGGTTATTCCATTGGCTCAGGCAAAAAATAAGAAAACAGCAAAAACAACAGCCCCAGTTCAGCCGCATACGCACCGTGGCTTACGAGAAGGTAGCTTACTCATCTTTATGGCAGTGAGCGTGTACCTTTTACTTAGTTTGCTAAGTTACAGCACGGCAGATCCGAGTTGGTCACACAAGATTGATAGAGTGGGTGCGATTCATAACCTGGGAGGTATATCGGGCGCATGGTTTGCCGATGTATTCCTCTACTTGTTTGGTTTAATGGCCTATTTATTCCCCATCATGTTGGGTTATAGCGGTTGGCTACTTTACCGAGGAAAAAAAACAGAGACCTTTGATGCATGGCATCTTGGGCTTCGTGCAACTGGGTTTTTAATCACCTTGGTTGCCGGTGCGGGGCTCGCTAGTTTGCATGTGCAGCAGCCAGACTTACAGTTGCCGCTTAATCCTGGTGGTATTTTGGGGCAGGTTGTCGGTGCGGGCTTGTCTAATGCGTTTAGTTTTTTAGGTGCAACTTTATTTCAACTAGCATTATTTCTTGCCGGCATTACTTTATTCACAGGACTTTCTTGGTTCTGGTTAATGGATGTGACAGGTAAATACAGTATTTTATTGGTGTTGAAATCACGCCAACAGTTGAGTGCTTTGCGTATCTATCTTGCTGGCCGACGTGCAAGACAAGAGCGTACCGAGGTCGTTGAAAAAGCGAAACAAATATCACGCACTCGTAAATCACCTGTGATTGAGAAAACAATTCCTGTACCTAAAGTGAGCGCACGTGCCGAGCGTGAGCGACAAGTTCCTTTATTTGATACCGCCGATGACACACCACTGCCACCGTTGTCGCTATTGGATGAGCCGGGTGAAAGCATTCATAAAGTATCGAATGAAGCGCTTGAAGCGATGTCGCAATTGGTAGAAATTAAATTGCGTGATTTCGGTATTGAGGTTGAAGTTGTGGCGGTACATCCGGGGCCGGTGATCACACGGTTTGAATTACAGCCAGCAGCGGGCGTGAAAGTGAGTCAGATTAGTAATTTGGCAAAAGATTTAGCGCGTGCCTTAGCAACCATCAGCGTGCGTATTGTTGAAGTTATTCCCGGTAAGTCGGTTATTGGTTTAGAAGTACCGAATGAAAATCGTGAAATGGTGCGCTTGAGTGAAATTATTAATTCACAGGAATATGACGATAATAAATCCGGATTATCAATCGCATTAGGTAAAGATATTGCGGGCTATCCGAAGGTTTATGATCTTGGCAAAATGCCGCATATGCTGGTTGCAGGTACAACAGGTTCAGGTAAATCAGTTGCAATTAACGCAATGATTTTGAGTTTACTATATAACGCAACACCACACGATGTTCGTTTGATTATGGTCGATCCAAAAATGTTGGAGCTATCAATCTACGAAGGCATTCCGCATTTGCTGACACCTGTTGTGACCGACATGAAAGATGCAGCCAATGCCTTGCGTTGGTGTGTGGTGGAAATGGAGCGCCGCTATAAATTAATGGCAGCACTGGGTGTGCGTCATCTTAATAGTTATAACCGCAAGATCAAAGAAGCGGAAGCGAAAGGGGAACCTATTCCTGATCCGCTGTTCAAACCAGAGGAAGGGCTTGAAGAAACGCCTCCGAATTTAGAGCATTTACCTTTTGTCGTTATTATTATCGATGAACTTGCTGACATGATGATGGTTGTTGGTAAAAAGGTTGAGGAGTTGATTGCGCGCTTGGCACAAAAAGCACGTGCGTCGGGTATTCATTTAATTCTGGCAACGCAACGACCTTCGGTTGATGTGATCACAGGCTTGATTAAAGCAAATATTCCAACGCGAATTGGTTTCCAGGTGTCTAGTAAGATTGATTCGCGAACCATTCTTGATCAAGGTGGTGCAGAACAATTGTTAGGTCACGGTGATATGTTGTATATGGCGCCGGGTAGTGGCGTGCCAACACGTATACATGGTGCGTTTGTGTCAGATGATGAAGTGCATAAGGTTGTTGCAAGCTTGAAGTCTAAGGGCGCACCTGACTACATTGAAGATATTCTGACGACAACCAATACGGACAGTGTTCCTGGGATGGCTGGTAGTGATGGTTCATCGGGTGATGATGCTGATCCGCTTTATGATCAGGCTGTTGCAATTGTAACTCAGTCACGTCGTGCATCGATATCGGGGCTGCAACGTCGATTAAAAGTCGGCTACAACCGCGCAGCGAGAATGATAGAAGAAATGGAACGGACTGGCGTTGTCAGTGAAGTACAAAGTAATGGGATGAGAGAAGTGGTTGCACCACCTCCACCTGAGGCATGAATATGTTGAGAGTAAGTTTGATTGTATTTTCTGTATTGTTTTCTGGCTTGGTGCAGGCAGGAATAGGCGAAGAACGGTTGAAAAACTTTTTTTCGGATGTCACCGCTGTGCGCGCTGATTTTATTCAGCAGGTTCTAGGTGCAAAGAAAAAGATATTACAAGAAACTACGGGTGAAATGTTGTTGCTAAGGCCTGGTAAATTTCGCTGGGATTACAAAAAACCTTATGAGCAACAAATTGTTTCAAATGGTCAAAAGGTTTGGTTGTATGATGTTGATCTTGAGCAAGTCACTGTAAAAACGATTACTGGGGCATTGGGTTCTACGCCGGCATTATTGCTGAGTAGCGACACGCCAATAGAAGAAAACTTCTCCGTTCGTGAATTGGGCGAAGAGCAAAATCTCTATTGGGTTGAATTAAGTCCTTTGCAAAAAGAATCCAGCTTTGAAAAATTGGTGCTGGGGTTTGATGATACTAATTTGGTTAGTATGGAGCTGCACGATGCCTTCGGCCAACTTACGCGCTTGCGGTTTAGTAAAGTTGAGCGTAACCCCGTTATTGATCCTGTTCAATTCAACTTTGTTCCTCCACAAGATGTTGATGTCATTGGTGAGTAAGTAACTTTATTAGTCATGGATACGCATACTGACCTATTTGCAAATGATTCGGTTGATAAGAACAATAAGCCATTAGCAGATCGCTGTCGTCCCACTGATTTATCGACGTTTTATGGACAAACGCATTTATTGGCTGACGATAAACCATTGCGTATTGTGATTGAGTCAGGAAACTTGCATTCGATGTTGTTTTGGGGGCCACCGGGTACTGGTAAAACGACACTCGCAAGAATGATCGCAAATAACTGTAAAGCACAGTTTTTAAGTGTGTCCGCGGTGTTGTCAGGCGTAAAAGAGATTCGTGCTGCCGTTGAACAAGCACAACAAGCCAAAGGGGAAGGTCGACAAACAGTATTGTTTGTTGATGAGGTGCATCGTTTCAATAAATCGCAACAAGATGCATTTTTGCCCTATGTTGAAGATGGCACATTTATTTTTATTGGTGCGACAACCGAAAATCCATCGTTCGAATTAAACAATGCATTGCTGTCACGCTCACGTGTTTATGTATTAAAACAATTATCGATCGACGAGTTGGTAACTATTCTCCAACGTGGCTTGCATAATACAGAAGTCGGCTTGGGTTTGAGTGGACTTGTTATATCCGACGAACAATTAAAGAAATTAGCAACAGCTGCTGATGGTGATGCGCGTCGTGCGCTAAACTTATTAGATATATTGTCATCATTGGCACAGGCAGAACAAAATACGGGTGTGACTGATGCCTTGGTTGATGAGGTAATTAAAGGCGGTGTGCGTCGGTTTGATAAAGGTGGTGAAGCCTTTTACGATCAAATATCGGCTTTACACAAATCCGTACGCGGTTCAGCAGTTGATGCAGCTCTATATTGGTTGGCGCGAATGCTCGATGGCGGTTGTGAGCCATTGTACATTGCGCGACGGATTGTGCGCATTGCCTCAGAGGATATTGGTAATGCTGATCCAAGGGCATTATCAATCGCACTTGCTGCATGGGAATCGGTAGAACGATTGGGTAGCCCTGAAGGAGAACTGGCTTTAGCTCAGGCGGTTGGCTATCTTGCCGTGGCGCCTAAAAGCAATGCTATTTATAAAGCCTTTAATCAAGTAATGGCAGAGGTGAAGCAATCGAATAGCCTTGAGGTGCCATTGCATTTACGTAACGCACCAACCGCATTAATGGGTGAGCTCGATTACGGCAAAGGGTATCGCTATGCGCATGATGAGCCAGAGGGCTATGCAGCCGGTGAACAATACTTTCCTGATGGTATGTCAGCGCAACAATACTACCACCCAGTAAAGCGGGGCTTGGAAGACAAAATAGCGGATAAGTTGGCGCACCTACGTCGGCAGGATAACGACTACCTTAATAAAAAAGGGAAGTAGGCATCATGATGTCGCAATTATTGATTGTCGCAGCAGGTGGTGGAATAGGCGCTGTATTGCGGTTTCTGGTGTCGAACGGTGTTTATGCCACGTTTGGTCGAGATTTTCCCTATGGCACCTTAACAGTCAATGTACTCGGTAGTTTATTAATGGGTATGTTGTATGTATTACTGGTTGAACGGCTTGCTCTTGCGGTAGAATGGCGCGCGTTTTTGATGGTTGGCGTATTAGGTGCATTTACAACGTTTTCTACCTTCTCGATTGAAACCTTATTATTGATTGAGGCGGGTGAGCATCTAAAAGCATTACTGAATATGCTTTCCAGTGTTATCCTATGCGTATTGGCGACATGGGGCGGTGTTATTGGTTTTCGGCACTTGTATGGCGGCTAAAATAGTAAGCATTCTGAAATATTAGATTAAAATGAGATGTATCGATGCTAGATCCACAATTATTACGTAGTGAACTTAAGCAAGTAGCAGATAAACTCGCGCGGCGTGGTTTTGAACTTGATGTTGTTGCGCTTGAGGCACTTGAACAGCAGCGCAAGAAAATCCAAATGGATACCGAAGCACTGCAAAGTGAACGCAACAAAAGTTCTAAAGCAATTGGTAAGGCAAAAGCTGCGGGTGAAGATATTCAGCCGTTGTTAGATGAAGTTGCGTCATTAGGTGACAGATTAAAGGCCGCAGAACTTGAGCTAAGTGGTGTTCAAGAAAAATTACAGGCCATACATCTAGGTATTCCTAATCTTCCGTTTGATGATGTACCTGATGGAAAGAATGAAGATGATAATCTTGAAATTCGACGTGTGGGTGAGCCGCGTGAATTTGATTTCGATGCAGAAGATCATGTTGAAGTAGGTGAAAAACTAGCTTTGCTTGATTTTGAGGTGGCCGCAAAAATAAGTAGTGCGCGTTTCAGTGTGATGAAAGGCGATTTAGCAAGATTACACCGCGCGTTAACGCAGTTTATGTTGAACACACATATTGATGAACATGGTTATACAGAGGCTTATGTTCCTTACTTAGTAAACAGCGATAGCTTGCATGGCACAGGGCAGTTACCAAAATTTGGCGAAGATTTATTCGCAATAAAAGGCAATCATGGGCTCTACTTAATTCCAACCGCGGAAGTACCTGTAACCAATATTGTACGTGATGAAATTCTTGCTGGTGATGTGCTACCACTTAAATTTGTTGCGCATACGCCATGTTTTCGAAGTGAAGCGGGATCACATGGTAAAGACACGCGGGGCATGATTCGTCAGCATCAGTTTGAAAAAGTTGAACTTGTACAAGTCGTGCATCCCGATGATTCTGTTCGCGCACATGAAGAATTAACCGGGCATGCGGAAACAATTTTACAAAAATTAAACTTACCATATCGAGTTGTTGATCTATGCACTGGCGATATAGGTTTTAGTGCTGCACGCACTTATGATCTTGAAGTATGGTTGCCGGGGCAACAGAAATACCGTGAAATTTCATCATGCAGTAACTTCATGGATTTCCAAGCTCGCCGCTTGCAAGCACGTTGGCGTACACCCGATATGAAGAAACCGCAGTTAGTGCATACGATTAATGGCTCAGGGCTTGCGGTTGGCCGCACCTTGGTTGCGGTGATGGAAAATTATCAGCAAGCGGATGGTAGTATTGAAATACCGGTAGTGCTTCGACCTTATATGGGTGGGCGAGAAGCCATCAATCCGGTCAGTTCATAGCACCATAACCCTATGATGAGAAAGGCATTTGCTTTGCCGGATGCCCATCACACAGGTATAATGCCGCGCCTGTCAATTACATCGTCATTAATTTAGATTTGGACTTG
>Ga0316207_10004958_pt1 | contig 11266 bp, 8 predicted proteins | sample 6weekpyrite_MG_FD_204943 | JGI IMG/M metagenome (GOLD analysis project Ga0316207, IMG submission 204943) | Microbial mat bacterial communities from mineral coupon in-situ incubated in ocean water Damariscotta River, Maine, United States -... | ecosystem: Environmental > Aquatic > Marine >...
TTTTAGGGCGAGTATGAGGTGATTGGCTTGTTAGGTAAATGGCCAATAGTGGTACTCGGGAATATGTGGGATAATTAACAGGTGATTTAGTTGAGTCATCAAACTTAAACAAACCCCTGTAAAAATGTGTCGCATTAGTCGACGATTTTCTAGTAACAATCTCTGAAGGTTTAACATGAGCCAGCGTTTTTCTCTCCACTTTTCGCACCTGCCACTGGTACAACGTGTTCTCTATACCTGCGCATTGTGTGTGCTTGGCCTGGGTTATGCCTTTGCCATGATCTATATTTATGCCTCGCATCATGGCCGCGATGGCAATCCGATGCTGACGGTGAAGGATATTGCCATTGCCTATGGTGGCACCAAGAGCGGCACCAAGCTGGAGTCGGCGCTGAAGGGACCTATGTCGGGCATGCTGCCAGCAGATGAAAACCTGAAAATCATCGACTGGGTGCGTAGTGGTGCCAGTGAAAAAGAATACCAGGACAGTGTTAAGGTAATCTTTGATAATCGATGTATCACCTGTCATAACAATCGCAACCCACACCTGCCTAGTCTCGAGGGTTTTGAGGGGGTGAAGAATACTGCCGAAGAAGATCGTGGTATGGATATGTTTACCCTGGTGCGAGTTTCACATATCCATCTGTTTGGTTTGACCTTTATCTTCTTTCTGGTCGCCAGTATTTTTATCCATGCCTATATCCGTCAAGAGTGGCTCAAGATAGCTATCATTGTGATTCCGTTTATTTCGATCATTGTTGATGTGGCGTCCTGGTATATCACTAAGCTGTTTGAGCCTTTTGCCTGGGTGGTAATCGGCAGTGGCGCCCTGATGGGGCTCTGTTTTGCCCTGCAGTTTTTTATCTCGATTTATCAGATGTGGTTCTACAAGCTGCCTGAGGACGTGCACCTAAGGTTCTATTGCTCGGTTGAAGACGACTAGGTTTCAGCCTGAGGTGTATTGAATTGATGCGTAATTTAAGTTTTGTAATGTTGTTACTGGCTCTGGTGGGTTGTGATCAGGCCATTGCCTTTGACGGTGTCGTGGCTGAGTCCAGTGTCGAACAAACGGCGGTTAAATTGCCGTTGGTGGGCGATGTCAACAAGGGTAAGCAGCTGGCCAAACAGTGCGCCGAGTGTCATGGCCTGGATGGCGCTAGTGCCCGCAGTGGTGCACCATTTATCGCCGGACTGGAGCAGGAGTATCTGATCCGTTCCATGCTGGCTTATGGAAATGGCGCCCGTAACCATGCCGATATGAAACTGGTTAGTGAGTCTCTTAATACCATGATCCTGGCAGATGTGACCGCCTATTACGCCAGTCTTGAAACAGGTTGGCAGGGGGCGGTGGCGGGTCAGCAATCACGCTCGATTTTATGGGATGACAAGGCCCGCTCTGAGGCTCAGCATCTCGTCGATAGTTGCCGTTCCTGCCACAGTCAGGTGAATCGCTATCAGAAAAAAGAGGCCATCCCCAATCTGGATGGCATGCCGGCCGAGTATTTTATTCCGTCCCTGAAAAGTTATGTTTCGGGTGCTCGTAACAATGAAATCATGGCTAACTTTAAGAGCCGTCTGAGTGACAAGGATATCTACAATCTGGCTGCTTATTTTGCCGTCCGTACACCGAAAAGATCTCAGACGCCTGAACAAGGTGATCCCGTCAACGGTAAAATTGCCGCTCGTGCCTGCGCCGGCTGCCATGGCTATGATGGCAACAGTCTTAATCCCCACATTCCAAATCTTGCCGGGCAGTCTTTTCGTTATCTGGTTAAGGCCAGCAAGGATTATCGTGATGGTGCGCGGCAGTCGTTATTGATGCAGGCACCGCTTCAGCGCTTGTCAGATAAAACTATTATCAATATTGCTGCCTACTATAGTCGTCAGACACCGCAGTCGCAGTTGCACAAGGATATTGCCTCGGAAAAGGCCTTCAATCCACTTGCCGATGGCGAAAAGATAGCAGCCTCATGTAATGGTTGTCATGGTGAAAACGGAAACAGCAGTAAGGCAGGTGTGCCTAGTCTGACCGGTATGCATGTGAAATATATTGTCAATGCAACCCAAGCCTATCAACATGGTCAGCGCCAGCACCCGGCTATGCAGGACATGGTTTCGTTTTACAGCGACACGGATATTGAGAAGGCAGCCTATTTTTATGCCATGCAGGCACCTGAAATCCAGTCTGGTCAGAGCAAGGCCAATCTGGAAAAGGGTGAACAGCTGAGTGCAGCTTGCAGTAATTGTCATGGCGAACTGGGTGTCAGTGCTGACCCAGCCAAAACCCCTAGTCTGGCGGGACAGGATGAGGCATATCTAGTCGCGGCGACCAAGGCCTATTCCAGCGGCAAGCGCCAACACGATGGCATGCAGGGTGTAGCGCAGGAACTTGGTGAACAGGAGGTTAAAGACCTGGCTGCCTATTATTCTGCTCAGGCAGCACAGCAGGTGGAAACCTATTTGCCTGATGATCCAGCCCGTCTGGTAAAAGAGCGTTGCAGCCGTTGTCATGGTGAACGTGGTTATAGCGACAAGCCTGGCGTGCCGCGGCTGGCTGGGCAAATAGAGTCCTATATAGTTCATGCCATGAAGGAATATCAGGGCGGGCTGCGCAAGGACAAGAGTATGGTGGCCATGGCCAATGTGCTCAGCCTGCTTGAGATTAAGGCAATCGCCGCCTATTACGCCAAACAGTAATCAGGCGGAATAAAAGAAAATGCAGCAGGAGTTTTGGCAGGCACGTTATTCGGAGCCCGGCTTGGCTTATGGTCTGGAACCAAATGCTTTTCTCAAGCAACAGGTCGACCGCCTGCCGCCGGGCTCGAATGTGCTGGTGGTCGGTGACGGCGAAGGCCGCAATGGTGTCTGGCTGGCGCAGCAGGGCATGCAGGTTACTTCGGTGGATTATGCCCAGGCTGGTGTCGATCGGGCCTTGGCTTTGGCCGGCGAATCTAAGGTCGAAATCAATGCAATTTGTGCTGACCTGAATGACTGGCCATGGCCTCAGGCCGAGTTTGATGTGGTCGTTTCGATCTATCTGCATTTCCCGTCTGCGCTCCGGCCGCAGATGCATCAGCGTATGCAGGCAGCACTTAAGCCTGGTGGTCAAATGATTTTAGAGGCCTTTAACAAAGCCCAGCTTGGATATTCCAGTGGTGGTCCGCCGCAGGCTGATGCCCTGTTTTCAGCCGAGCTGCTAGCTCAGGATTTTGCCTCGATAGATATCTCTCTGTGTCAGGAAAGCGTGGTTGTGCTTAACGAAGGCAGGTATCACGTCGGGCCGGGGGCAGTTGTCAGGCTACTGGCAACCCGTTTGAATTAACGCCTCTAAAGACCTTTTTATTTAAATGGTTAAAAGACCCTAAAAAAATTCAATTATTCTGCTGTTTCGCTTAGATAAACGCGCTAGAATGGGACTTTAATTTCGCGTTGGATGACACTAAATTCTTATCATATTAATAGGTTATTCATGTGTTTCGGTGTGAGATCATGTTTGGATTGTGATTGATTAGTGAGGCAGAAAAAATGAAGAATATGCTGTTTGTACTGGTGGCCAGTCTGATGACACTGGTTGGATTGACAACCGCGTTGGCAGATAACGGCTCCGCCTACAAAGGCGGGGCCAAGGCGTTTTACTGCACCGGTTGCCATGGTTACAACGGTATGGGGAGCAAATCGCTGACGGCTTTGGCTGGCCGCGATGAGGCTGAGTTGCTTGCTAAACTGGGGGCTTTCAAAAAGAAAAAATCCTCGATCATGGGGCTGCAGCTGGCCAAGTTCAGCGATGAAGACCTGAAAGATCTAGCGGCCTATTTTGCATCATTGAAAAAGTCTGCCCGTGGTGAAGCCAGTTATGCTCGTGATATCGAGCCAGTCATCCAGTGGCGCTGTGTTTCATGTCATACCACCGGTGGCGAAGGCACGGACAAGAGTGGTTTGAACCTGACCAGCTACGATGCCTTGATGGCAGGCACTAGCCAGGGGGGGGATTTGATTGTGCCAGGCTCACCGACTAGCAGTAGTTTTATGGTGATGGTGACACGTAAAGACCATCTGAGGATGCCATTTGGTGCGCCGCCATTGTCTGATGATGAAATCAGGGTAATTCGGACCTGGATAGAGCAAGGCGCAAAGAATAATTAGTATTAAATAGATGAATTAAAAACGGAGACCTCGGGTCTCCGTTTTTTTTGGCTTAAATAAAGAAAGCTAGAAGTAGCAGTGCAAGCAGAATTACAGATATGGTTTCTTGTGCTCCAAACGATGATCCTTTCATAGTGATGCTCCCCTAATGTTGGTGGTGTCCTTCTCCCCAGATTGAACCGTTCCATCAGTTGCATAAAAAGGATAGGTGGAGTTTTTGCTGAATAAAACCATGGCTTGTGTATGGGAAGTGCTATCAAAGGGTGATAGTAACTAAATTATTATGAATTTAGCCGGCCCAGCTTGGGGGCATAAACAATATGTTTGTTGGTCAAAGGGGGCGGGGGGCTGTCCAGACGTCGTTATTTCAGGTTGTAAATGGCCATAGCACTGCAAAGCGCAGTGCTTGTGAGGTAGGCCTAGGCGTATATCGGTTTTGATTCGCCCTGCCCCCCTGAATCAAGTAAAATGGCCGCCTTTCTCAGCCACTGATTCAGGAATAGGCAATGCTTCAACTGCGCGGTAATCCAGCTTTATCCCCATTTCGTCTGCAAAAGCTGACTGAAACCATCCAGGCTCAGCTGCCTGGCGTGGCCCATGTCTATGCCGAATTTGTCCATTTTGCCGATTTGGAACAAAGGCTTAGTGCGGAAGAGGAGTCTTTGCTGGGGTGCCTGCTGGAGTATGGGCCTAAGTTGGAAATCGAAGCGCCTGAGGGCGATTTGCTGTTGGTATTGCCGCGCCCTGGCACTATTTCTCCGTGGGCCTCCAAGGCCACTGATATTGCTCGTAACTGTGGTTTGAGTGGTATCCACCGCCTGGAACGTGGTGTGGTTTATTACCTGGCCAAGAGTGATGGCGCAGCGCTGAATGATGCGGAGTTGAATACCATCTTGCCGTTGCTTCATGATCGCATGACTGAGGCGGTGTTTTTTAGCCTGGATGAGGCCGAAGGCCTGTTCAGGGTCGAAGATCCCCGCCCAATGCGCAGTGTCGATATTCTTGGTGGTGGCCGAGATGCTTTGGTAGTGGCCAATAGAGAGCTAGGCTTGGCCTTGGCGGAAGATGAAATCGACTATCTGGTGGAAAACTTCATTGCGCTGGGCCGCAACCCTAACGATATCGAGTTGATGATGTTTGCTCAGGCCAACTCCGAACATTGTCGTCATAAGATCTTTAATGCCGACTGGGTCATCGACGGAAAAGAGCAGCAAAAATCCCTGTTCAAAATGATCCGCAACACCCATGAGCTGCATTCAGAAGGGGTGTTGACCGCCTATTCTGATAATTCGTCAGTGATTGAGGGGGCTAGTGCTGGTCGTTTTTATCCTGATCCAGAGACGAAACAGTACGCTTACAATCAACAAGATATCGCCATACTGATGAAGGTGGAGACCCACAATCACCCTACCGCCATTTCGCCTTTTTCGGGGGCGGCCACCGGTTCTGGTGGTGAAATCCGTGACGAGGGTGCTACCGGCCGTGGTTCCAAGCCTAAAGCCGGTCTATCGGGTTTTAGTGTTTCCAATTTACGCATTCCAGGTGCTGAGCAGCCCTGGGAGACCGATTTTGGCAAGCCTGGGCGCATTGCCTCAGCCCTGGATATTATGCTCGACGGTCCGATAGGTTCCGCGGCATTTAATAATGAATTTGGTCGTCCCAACATCAACGGCTATTTCCGCACCTATGAAGAACGTGTGCCTGGCCCTGATGGTGATGAGGTGCGTGGTTACAACAAGCCGATCATGCTGGCCGGAGGTTTGGGCAGCATTAGCACTGAACATGTGGAGAAACACATCATTCCGCCCGGTGCGCAGCTGGTTGTGCTGGGTGGCCCGGCCATGCTGATTGGTCTGGGTGGTGGTGCGGCCTCATCGATGGAGACCGGTTCCTCGGCAGAAAACCTGGACTTTGCCTCGGTGCAACGTGGTAACCCTGAAATGGAGCGTCGCTGTCAGGAGGTCATCGACCGCTGTTGGCAGTTGGGCAAAGACAACCCTATCGTCTCTATCCATGACGTTGGTGCCGGTGGCATCTCCAATGCCATGCCGGAACTGGTCAACGACGCTGGCCGTGGAGCCAAGTTTGAACTGCGCGCCGTGCCCAATGATGAGCCGGGTATGTCACCGGTAGAAATCTGGTGTAACGAATCCCAAGAGCGTTACGTGATGGCGGTGATGCCCGAGAATATGGCTAAATTCACAACCATGTGTGAGCGCGAACGGGCACCGTTTGCAGTCATTGGTGAAGCCACTGAAGAGCAACACCTGACCGTGGGTGATGGCCATTTCGATAACAGTCCCGTCGATATGCCCATGGATGTGTTGCTGGGCAAGCCGCCAAAGATGCTGCGCGATGTGCAGCACAAACCGTTCCAAAAACAAAAATTTGATACCTCAATTATCGATATTAAAGAAGCGAGCTATCGTGTCATGCGTCTGCCCACCGTCGCCAGCAAGAGCTTTCTGATAACGATTGGCGACCGCTCCGTTACCGGTCTGGTGGCGCGTGATCAGTTTGTTGGCCCATGGCAGGTGCCGGTGGCCGATGTGGCTGTTACTGCGACCAGTTTTGACGTCAATAGCGGTGAGGCGATGGCCATGGGTGAGCGTACCCCGATCGCCCTGGTGGATCACGCTGCTTCAGCGCGTATGGCCGTGGGTGAGGCGCTGACCAATCTGGTCGCTGCCCGTGTGACTGAATTGAATCGTGTTGTTTTGTCGGCCAACTGGATGGCCCCTGCTGGACACCCCGGTGAAGACGCCGGTCTCTATGAAGCGGTGAAGGCGGTTGGCGAGGAATTATGCCCAGAACTGGAAATCTGTATTCCAGTAGGTAAGGACTCCATGTCCATGAAGACGGTCTGGAACGAGGATGGCGAAGACAAGTCGGTCACCGCACCGTTGTCGCTGGTCATCTCGGCCTTTGCCCCGGTGGAAGATATTCGCAAGACCCTGACACCTGAGTTGAAAACAGATCAAGGCGAGACCGATCTGATCCTGATTGACCTGGGTAAAGGCTCCAATCGCATGGCTGGCTCCTGTCTGGCCCAGGTATATAAACAGATCGGCCATCATGCCCCGGATGTGGACGATGCCCAGGCGCTGAAGTCATTCTTTAATGTGATTCAGTCACTCAATGAACAGGGTTTAATCGCTGCCTATCACGACCGTTCTGATGGTGGCCTGTTGGCAACGATTGCCGAGATGGCCTTTGCTGCCCACATCGGTGTCACCATCAAGCTGGATGACTTGGGTGAAGACAGGGTCGCTGCGCTGTTTAACGAAGAACTGGGGGCCGTCATCCAGGTGCGTAATAATGAACTGGATAAGGTCTTGAAGGTGCTGCACGAAGCAGGCCTGGGCAATTATAGCCATGTGATTGGCAGTCTCAACGACGATGATGTGGTTGAGGTGCTGGCCGCTGGTGAATTGATCCTGAGTGAGTCGCGCATCGAGCTGCAACGGGCCTGGTCAGAGACCTCTTACCAGATGCAGTCGATCCGTGATAATTCTGAATGTGCCCAACAGGAGTTTGATAGCCTGTTGGACGAAGAAGACCCAGGCATCCAACCTGTTTTAAGCTTTGATCAAAATGAAAATATAACCTCGCCGATGATCGCCACAGGCGTGCGTCCACGCATGGCCGTGCTACGTGAGCAAGGTGTCAATGGCCAGGTTGAAATGGCGGCAGCCTTTGATCGTGCCGGTTTCGACAGTGTCGATGTGCATATGAGTGATGTCGTCAGTGGTCGTGTTTCCCTGAAAGATTTCAACGGCCTAGTAGCCTGTGGTGGTTTCTCCTACGGTGACGTGCTCGGTGCCGGTGAGGGTTGGGCAAAATCGATATTGTTTAACCCGCGTGCTCGTGATGAGTTTGAGGCCTTCTTCCAGCGCGATGACAGTTTAAGTCTTGGTGTCTGTAACGGTTGTCAGATGATGTCGAACCTGCGTGAACTGATTCCAGGCACCGAACTATGGCCACATTTTGTCCGTAATGTCTCTGAACAGTTTGAGGCGCGGTTCTCACAAGTTGAAATTATCAAATCGGCATCGATATTTCTTCAAGGCATGGAAGGTTCACGTCTGCCAATTGCCGTGGCCCATGGTGAAGGTCGGGCTGAGTTTGCATCGGCTAATGGCGCACAACAAGCGCTGGATGCCGGCGTGGTTGGTCTGCGTTATGTCGATAATTACGGCAACGCCACTGAAAATTATCCAGCCAATCCAAACGGTTCGCCACTGGGTGTGACAGGGCTGAGCAATAGCGATGGTCGCTTTAGCATCATGATGCCGCATCCAGAGCGTGTCTTCCGTGCGGTACAGTATTCGTCTCGTCCAACGGGTTGGGGCGAAGATGGTCCATGGATGCGCATGTTCCGCAATGCCAGAGTCTGGTTGGGATAAATAATCACGGTGCAGTGTCGGTGTGATTTTAGGTATGTTTTGATGAGTCGTGTTATGCAAAAATCGCTGGCTGTTGCTTTCCCTTTATTGGTTGCGCTGTTGTTGACGGGATTTATTCCGCTGCAACAGCAGAGTGTTGATACGCGTCTACATCTAAAACGGCTGAATGTTGTGACTGCCGCTGAGCTGGAACAGGTCTTTGCCGAGCTAGCTTATGCTTGGCCGCCGCAAGCCGGTGACACTATTCCTGCTATTGAACTGACTACCTTGCCACATGATCTGGCACAGGTGCTGGATGTGAAAAAAAAGAAGGCTCTGTTTTTTCGTGCTCTGTTACCGATAGTGCTGGCAGAAAATGAAAAGGTTGCTGAGCTGCGCAGTCATGCTTCAGTATTACTGAACAAGGGTGTCATGCAACTTAGTGATGCCGAAAGCCGTTGGTTGAAAGCCATCGCTCAGCAATACAAGGTTAAAGATAGTATCAGCGGTGTGAACTTTCAGCGTGAACTGTTGCGCCGCGTCGACGTGGTGCCGCCTGCTTTAGCCTTGGCGCAGGCTGCCAACGAGAGTGCCTGGGGCACCTCGCGCTTTGCTCGTCAGGGTAATAATTTGTTTGGCCAGTGGACCTATCGTCAGTCGGAAGGCATTGTGCCTTTGGGGCGGCCGGAAGGGGCAACCTACGCCGTGCGCGCCTTTACCAGTGTTGATGCCTCTGTGCGGGCTTATATCCAGAATCTCAACAGTAATGCAGCCTATGCAGAGTTACGCCAGTTGCGTCAACAGATGCGAGACAATGGCGAGGCCCTGGACAGCCATGTGCTGGCTACTGGTCTGATGGCTTATTCTGCTCGCGGTGAAGAATATATCACCGAGCTGCAGGCGATGATGCGTAGCAATCGTTTATTGACGGTGTTGGAGTCGGTTAGCCTGCAGCATTTGTCGCAGTTATAAATATTTTTCAATAGATAAAGCAGAACTACCAGTAATGATGAAGATTTTTTTATAGTAATAAATTGTTTTCAATACGATGGTAGATGTCAGCAGAATCTATAAGAGCGTTGGCCGTGAGCGCTGGCACACCATAGACTTCGGCACTGACCGAATAATCCTTTCTGATTTTTTGTAGTAATAAATTAAAGTCACCATCACCGGATAGTAGTATTACGGTATCAACATCTTTTGCGGTATCCATAATGTCAATGGTAATGCCTACATCCCAGTCACCTTTGGCTGATCCGTCACTGCGTTGAATATAGGGTTTGAGTTTTACTTTGAAACCTATTTTTTTGAGGGCGTTTTGAAATTTTAATTGTTGTTCATCGCCACGATGAATCGCATATGCGGTTGCTGAAACTATTTCACCTTCAGTGCTTATTTGTTGCCATAGTTTTCGATAATTAAATTGGCGGCCGTAGGTTTGGCGGGTGGTGTAATAAATGTTTTGCACATCAACAAAAATAGCAATTTTTTTCACAGTGTTACCTGTTGCTGTAATGACAATATTAAAAAGCCAAATATTTTTAAGCGTGATTTAAAGTCCGTAGTCACATGTTGAAACGCTCTGTGTATCATAGGCTGATTGTTAGTTTATAGTTTCTATTCCGCCGGGTCTGATCCAAAGCTGGCTAAACCAATAATAGCGTCCTGGTCTGGTTGAAGGGGCAGTGCAGTTGTAACGGCTGCGGCCAGCTGGTAAATCACTGTGGGCTTGAACCGTAAAGCTTGTATCATCTAACCATTGCACCTGAATTTTTCCCTGACCACTGGCGTAGCAGTTTAGTTGTGTTAGTGGCTGTTTGAGCTTCACTTTGAGTATGGGCCGCGTTTCTGAAATTAGTGGGTTGATTTGTGGTGTCTGTTGCAGTGGCATGGCCAGGCTCGTTACCTTGTTTTTGAAATCACTCATCTCGCCAAATTTCTCGTTCATGGGAAAACGCGGCAAAAAGCGAAAATCAGATGCAGGGCCAATGGCGCCTGAGTGTTGGCCCATGCCGGCTAAGCCGAGTTGCTGGGTGATAGAGGCGATTTTCAAGTTGTATTCACCGTAAGGATAGGCGATGACGTCGATGGGGTTTTTTAGTTCGTTTTGCAGGCGCTGCTGGGCGTAACTAATATCATCACTGACGCGCTGTTGCCATGCTGCTGGTGTTTCATTATCAAGGTGACGGGTTAGGTAGTCATGGCTGCGGGAATGATTGCCAAAACTTGCGCCATGCTGTTCCATCTCTCGCATTTGCTGCCAACTCATGTAGTTGGAATAGCCCTTGTCGATGTAATCGCTGGAGACAAAAACGGTAAACGGCCAGTCGCGTTGTTTCAGGCGCGGATAGGCTTCGCTGTAGACACTGCGATAGGCATCATCCATGGTAATGACCACGCTTTTGTCGGGTAAGGCTTGATTGTTTTGTATCGCTTTGAGAGCGCTAGCCAGGGGTAATACTTGAAAATTATTTTGTTCGAGAAATTGTAGGTGTTGATCAAATTGTTCGATGCTGATATTGGTGCTGGGGTGATTAGATTCACCGAAGTGGTGATACATCAGTGCAACAGCAGAGTTTTCAGTTGCCAGGATGGTGTTGCTTATTGCCATCATGTAGGAAAAAAAAGCTGTAATGAACGTTTTTTTTAAGATTAGTTTCATCGCTAACAATAGGGCAGTCCATTAGTGATGGACTGCCGATCGAATGTTATTTAATACAAACGGCTCTGACATTGGG
>Ga0316207_10004959_pt1 | contig 11266 bp, 11 predicted proteins | sample 6weekpyrite_MG_FD_204943 | JGI IMG/M metagenome (GOLD analysis project Ga0316207, IMG submission 204943) | Microbial mat bacterial communities from mineral coupon in-situ incubated in ocean water Damariscotta River, Maine, United States -... | ecosystem: Environmental > Aquatic > Marine >...
GGTAATAGTTACACAGGAGCATGGGAACCAGTGTGCAGAGTGTCGTGAGGATGTTGAAGGCTGGATGTACGTTACTGGCTCAGCTCATCTAATAACTGCCGTATCATCTGTTGCGCCTGCGGTAGATAGCCGCTACCAAATAGATTGAGATGGTTGAGGATGTGGTAAAGGTTGTAGAGTATTTTGCGGATTTGATAGCCGCTGTTTAGTGGATAGGCATTTTGATAGGCGCGATAGAACTCGTTATTGAAGCCGCCAAAGAGTTCAGTCATCGCGATATCAGCCTCGCGGTCACCGTAGTAGCAGGCGGGATCGAAGATCACGGGCGCGCCATCTTTATCGAAGCAGTAGTTGCCCGACCATAGGTCTCCATGCAGCAGTGACGGTTGTGGTGTGTAGCCATCAAATAGTCCGCCAAAACAGTCCATCAGTTTTACCCCTTCCATTTGCAATGAGTCACCAAAGCCCTTTTGAGCCGCGAGTTCGAGTTGATAGCCGAGGCGTTGTTCACGCCAGAAGTCGGTCCAGTTTTGATAGTGTGGATTGGGTTGTGGGGTTGAGCCAATGGTGTTGTCCTGTTGCCAGCCAAAATAGTTAAAACGTTTGCGATGCATGGCGGCTAGCTGTTCGCCTAATTGCGCATGATTGCTTGTGCTGCCAGCGCTATCGATAACACTCATCACCAGAAAAGCGTTGCCACCCGCAATACCGCTGCAGAGTGGTTGTGGTGCTGCGATTGTCGCGGTATCGCGGATCGCCTGAAGTCCAGCGTGCTCGGCTTCAAACATCGCCAGGCCATCGGCATGGTTGAGTTTGATAAAGAAACGTTGCCCGTTCCCTTCTAATAAAAAGGCCTGATTGATACAGCCGCCACCAACCGCACTGCGTTGCTGAATCTTGAAGGGCTGGTCGCCGTTTTCAGTGATGTAATCTTCAATACTGTTCCACATCAGATCAATATACGCGCTGTCACGACTGAGTGGTATAGTGGGTAACGGTAACGGGCGGTATCATTACGGTTTTAGTGGTCTTGGCGGGTGTTTTGTTTCGCGGATGTCCGCGTTATGATGCATGGGTCGGACGATTTTTCAGGTGGCATGACAAGCGGAGAGCAGCGTGGACAAGATTCTTCTACGGTTTATTGATATCTGTCGCCTCAGGGCGGGCCCTCAAGACTTGCCTACTTCTAAATTCCTGATGACAATCACGCTGCTCGCCTATGGCCTGCTCGTGGTATTGCTAACGGCAGGTGATCAGGGGCCGGGTGTCGCAGTGCAGGTGGCCGTTGTGGCGACACTGACGTTGGCGGGCCTCGCTTATATCGTATTGTGGGTGCGTGACTTCACGGAGCGTTATGTGCAGCTGCTCACTGCGATGGCGGGTTGTGGTGTCCTGTTAGAACTAATACGTTGGCCGCTCGTATTGATGCAGCAGTATGGCGCAAACGATGGTGGCAGTTTCTTTGTGGTGACTGCGGCGATATTGTTGTGGGGGTTGCTCGTCTGGGAGGTGGCGATCATTGCCAACATCTTTAAACATGGGCTTGATACCTCTATGTGGATGGCGGCGATCATTTCGTGTTTTTATGTTTTCCTTTCATTTCGTATCATGCGCACGCTGTTTTTTAACGCAGAGGTTGCGGAAGTCGCGACGGCGGTACCTGTTACCTGATCTGAACTCCTTTGGCGTTAACTGTGTAAAGTGGGAATCAAGATGCATATCCATATTTTAGGAATCTGCGGCACCTTCATGGGTGGCATTGCGCTATTGGCGCGCCAGCTCGGTTATGAGGTGAGTGGTTCGGACGCCAATGTCTATCCGCCGATGAGTACCCAGCTGGAATCGGAAGGGATCACGCTATCTGACGGTTACGACCCCGCTGCACTTGATCCTGCGCCTGATCTGGTGGTGATCGGTAATGCGATGTCGCGTGGTAACCCAATGGTCGAATATGTGCTGGATCGTAATCTACCCTATATCTCTGGCCCCGCATTTCTGGCGCAATATATCCTGCGTGATCGCTGGGTACTGGGTGTTGCCGGCACGCACGGCAAGACCACGACCTCGAGTATGCTGGCGTGGATTCTTGAGTATGCCAAGTTAAAGCCGGGTTTTTTGATTGGCGGAATCCCTAAAAACTTTGGCATCTCGGCGCGCCTTGGCGATGCACCATTCTTTGTGGTGGAGGCGGATGAATATGACTCCGCCTTTTTTGATAAGCGTTCCAAGTTTATTCACTACCAGTCACGCACGTTGATTCTGAACAATCTCGAGTTTGATCACGCCGATATTTTTGATGATCTCGATGCGATCAAACGCCAGTTCCATCATCTGGTACGTACCGTGCCGCAGAACGGCTTGATTGTTGCACCCGGCGATGATGACAACATCAAAGATGTACTCGAACAGGGTTGCTGGACACCGGTCGAAGCGTTTGCCACATCGTCTGGCTGGTCGGCGCAAAACCTCTCTGAGGATGGCGCTAGTTTTGATGTCTTTTTCAAAGATGGAAAACAGGGGCGTGTCGAATGGGGTCTGATGGGGCAGCACAATATCAATAACGGCCTCGCGGCGATCGCAGCAGCACGCCATGCCGGGGTGATGGTGCATCACGCGATCGATGCACTGGCCGAGTTTCAGAATGTGAAACGGCGTATGGAGAAACGCGGCGAAGTGAACGGGGTTCATATCTATGATGACTTTGCCCATCACCCCACGGCGATCACGATGACACTTGAAGGGTTGCGCCGCCAGGTTGGCAGTGAACGTATCGTTGCGATACTGGAGCCACGTTCAAACACGATGCAGATGGGGGTGCATAAAGAGATACTTGCCGCCGCCTTTGCCACCGCCGATGAGGTGATCCTTTTTCAACCTGCAAATAGTGAGTGCTCGATGCAGGAGATTGCTGCCGGTATTGGCAGCAATGCGCAGGTGTTTGACGGTGTCGATGCGATCGTTGAACAGGCGGCGGGTGATGCTAAGCCGGGAACCCATCTACTGGTGATGAGTAACGGTGCCTTCGGTGGTATCCATCAAAAATTGATCGATGCACTTGAATTAAAGGCAAGGAGTTAAAATGAGTCGCAACTCAATCACACTGGCGATGACCGGTGCCTCGGGTGCGCAGTATGGCCTGCGTCTGTTGCAGTGTCTGCTGGATGCGGGCGAGCAGGTCTATCTGATGGTCTCGTCTCCTGCGCAGGTGGTGCTGGCGATGGAGACGGAATTAAAGGTGCCGGGTAGTCCAAAAGAGATGCAGGCCTTTTTCACGGAGCTTTATAACGCTAGCCCTGATCAGTTGAAGGTCTACGGTAAAGAGCAGTGGTCATCTCCGGTGGCGAGTGGCTCTGGTGCGTCGCGTGCGATGGTGGTCTGTCCCTGCACCAGCGCGATGTTATCGGCAGTGGCGACGGGGGCGAGCAGTTCGTTGATGGAGCGTGCTGCCGATGTGGCGATCAAAGAACAGCGCAAGTTGATTCTGGTGCATCGTGAGACCCCGGTTTCGGCGATTCATCTGGCGAATATGTTGAAACTGGCGCGCCTGGGGGTGACGATACTGCCGGCGAATCCCGGTTTTTATCAGGAGCCTAAAACAATCGATGATCTGGTCGATTTTGTCGTGGCACGTATCCTCGATCATCTGGAGATCGAACATACCTTGTTACCGCGCTGGGGTGATGAGTAATTGATTTTGATTTAAGACGCCAGCCCCATTGCAGGGCTGGCGTTGAGAATGACAGCCTATTTAACGTGTGAAAGATACTCGCTCATCCGTTCAGCACCCATCGCCATGCCTGCGGTGAGTTCATCCGCCGCTGCTTTGGCTGCTGCCAGGTTCTTCGCTTCGCCAACCTGAATCACACCCACCATGCCGAGGAATTTGTGCAGATCACACTCGTAGAGGTAAACACCCTCTTTATCGACCGTGATGGTGACATCATGGCTTACTTCACCCTTCCAGCCTTTTGCTCCTTCAGGGGTGTGGCGTGAGATGTTGTTGTGACCAATGTCGGTTGAGACAAATTTGATGGTGTCACCTTTGTTGGCCTTAACGAAGGCTGGTTCGAAAACCATGATGTTGCCATCTTCGCCGGTATCGAGCATCTTGATAACGTGTTCTGTGGCATTGGCAGAAACAGTGAATATCAGCGCACTAGACAGTGCGAGGCCTGAAACGATTTTACGCATGAAACTTCTCCGAGGGGGATTGAAAGTATAAGGCTGATTTTATCGTTTATTGCCCACTGGCGGCAATGTCGTCGGTGATGAATATGGGGTTAATTTTCGAATTAGAGCAGATCAATCAGTTTTCCGCTGGTCTGACGTAGTCGCAGGCTCAGTAGCTGGGAAAATTTCCACAGAATTTTGACCCCGAGACGCGGGTGATCTTCGGCGATTTTGGCAAAATTTTCCTTGGTAATCAGGATTAGCCTGGAATCAGCAGAGGCTTTGACCGTGGCCGAGTAGGGCAGGCCATCAATCACCGACATCTCGCCAATGGTTTTGCCGGGGCGCACATCGACCAGTTTTTTACTTTTTTCGCCATCGGCCTCTTTGAGGACGCTGAGTTTTCCTTCAACCAGCAGGCAGAGATAACTCGACTGCTCACCTTCGGTAAAAACGATGGTCCCCAGTGGGGCAAGGTAGGCCTGGCAATAATCGCTCAGTGTGCGCAATTCCTGGCGCTCAAAGTCGGTGAACATATTATTGCTCTCAAGCATCGAGACGATTTCACCTTTGAAGTTACCACCAAAGCCAATTTGTTCGAGTTTTGGTGTCTTGCCTGTTGCCATTGTTGTCACCTTTCTTTCGAAGTCGTTAAAGTTTTAGTTGCCGAACTTGCTGTTGTAGATTTTTTATCTGTTGCTGAGTATGACGCGGACGATATTTAAGTGCAATATAGAGATCGTTGATCTGGTGTACCTGTGGTGCTAAATCGGGTCGCAGCGTAATGATACGTCGTGCAAAATCAACCGGCCCTTCATGTGGCAAGCGTTGAATACCAATAGCCGAAAATTTTTGACAAAAGCGTTGGTATGTCGATGAGATAACGTCTTGCTGTTTTCTATCGCGATGCATCGAGAGTAGCAGTAATAGCGTTAGTGCGGCAACGGTGGCGATGACCATTGCGATCGCCATCTGTTTGATTGAATCGACGCCGAAGCGTGATAGTAGTTGCGACTGCTTCAGTGTGTCGTAGCCGATGACCCACTGGTTCCAGCTATTATTCAGGCTGTCCCAGCCGTAACGAAGTTTGAGCCAGTTATTGGTTAAGAAAGTACTTTCAAATTGTAATGTTGACTGGCGATCAAACAGTTCAGCGAAGGCCGTTTCAGCACCCAGTTCGACACGTTCGGGTGCGACTGCCGCAGTCGGATCTATTCGTACCCATCCTTGATCGGCAAGCCATACTTCTGTCCATGCATGCGCATCGCGTTGACGAACAATAAGATAGTTACCAACCGGATTGAAATCGCCACCCTGATAACCAGTGACAATTCGGGTTGGAATGCCTGCCGCGCGCATCAAAACCGTGAAGCTTGCGGCGTAATGTTCACAAAATCCCTGTTGTGTATTAAACAGAAACTCATCGACAGGATTGTTTCCTAATAGTGGTGGCTTTAATGTGTAAACAAAAGGTTGTTGGTTAAAATACCGCAGTGCCCGGTTTACGATCGTCTCTGGGTCTTGCAGCTGTTGTTGCCACTGCTGGCCGAGTGCAATGGTGCGACTGTTTCTGTTGGCGGGCAGTTGCAGTGCTCGTTGTATTTCATCGACTGTTAACGGGCCGGTTTCATACTCACTGTAAGAGGTCATTTTGTAACGCTTCAGTTCCTTTACCTGTGATTTTGTAATCAGTTGAAAGTCTCGGTTGATGGTGGCTTGCAATGGTACCGTTGCTGGCAGGTCCAGCCCATAAAGCCATTTTTGATTATGTGGCTCAAGCGTAACGGTGTAGTTGATTGGCTTTCCTTTTGGGCGATAGCTTAGTGTGCGATTGATGCTGGCCGCCTTGCCACTGCTCCAGTTTTTTCCATCGGTTTGCCATAACACCGGCCCACGCCAGTAACTGAGCTCGTTATCGATCACTCGATTATCAAACGCAACACGAAAGGCAATCTCATCGGACTGGCTGAGATTGCTGATGCTGCCCATCGACATCTCATCGCTAATCCCGGTGGTGCCACTGTGTGCATCATCGGGCAGCGACCAAAGTGGCCCGGGAATACGCGGGAAGAGAAAAAAAAGGATCAGCATGATGGGCGTTGCCTGCACAAAGAGTTTTGCAGTGAGTTTTAAATTGGTCTGAATAGATCTCTGTTCTTGTCGCAGGTTGAGGTCGATCAGTGTGGCGGTCAGCATAAATGCAACTAAGATCATGTAGGCCGCCATCGGCAGGGTTTGGCTATAGAGCACGAGTGTAATCGCCAGAAAATATCCGAGTAGTATCACTATCACATAATCGCGTACCGTGCGCATCTCCAGTAATTTAAGGGCCAACATACAGGCGAGTAGCGCAATACCCGCTTCGCGTCCCAGCAGTGTGCCGTAATGGAGGTAGACGATAATGAGGGTGATGCAGAGAATAAAGGTGCGGATGATCGGATGTGGCAGTGTCGCACCGCTGCGCCGTTCAATGGTGAAACGCCACAGGCCAAATAACAGGCAGAGCACGGAGATGGTCATTGGCAAGCGTAGTGTGTGCGGTGCAAATGCAAGCAGTAGTGCGGCGAGCAGCCACAGGGTGGTGTCGCTTGAGGTGGTGATATGGGCGAGATGTTTTTTCATCGCAGTGCCGTTATGCCAGCTCAAACAGCGCCAGTATTTCAAGGCAACGGTGTTGGTGGCCACTGCCCTGGCCTAATGGAATGGTGGTACCTGGCACACGAAGACCGTATTGGCTACCGCTCTGTTCCGCATCGATCACCCAGCGGCATAACTGACTGAGGCGTGCCTCGATATCGAGGTCAGGTCGTGAATCCCAGTCAAGCCAAAGTTCGCTTGATTCATTATCACCAAAGCGTTTGGTGAGTAGATCATTACTGTGTGCCGCAGCCTTCCAGTTGACGTGACGCGGTGAGTCGCCGGGCTGGTAGCTGCGGAAGCCGATGAAATCATCGCCGCCATTTGGCGTGTTGTTTTTTCCGGTGCCGCTGCCTTTGCTGGCGGGCGGCAGTGATTGTTCTGCGGGTTGTGGATAGACCAGGCATGATTTGGGTAGTGTGAAGTGAGACCACGCGCGAAATAGCCCTAATGGAAAGACGCTGTCGATGGTGATCTGTTCCAGTGGCTGCCAGCCGCGCCGCGTGGTGGGGCGCGTTAGCTTGATCTCCGCAATCGCATCGTCGCTAATGTTGGTGATGACGGGAGGTTCTCCCTTGAAGCGAATACAGATGTTATAGCGTGAAGCGCTGTCTGGTTTTTCGAGCTGCAGATAAAAGGTCGCGACCGATCCACAAAAGACCGCACTTGCCTTGCCTGTACCTATCTTGAGATGCAGCAGGTTGCGATAGGTGTGAATGATCGATACCAGACCGACACTGGCGAGTAGAAAGGTTAAGACAAAACCGAGGCTGTTGTTGTAGTTAGTTGAACCGACCAGTAGCAGCATCAGTAGCATTGAAAAGAGCACGCCGTAATAGGTTGGCAGGATGTAGATGCGTCGCCGAGTTAAAACGATGGAGTCACTGCGATCGTTACCACTGCGGCGTTCAAGGTTGAACAGGCGCGAAGCGAGGTGTTCAATCGAGGGGGGCAGGTATTTCATCTGTTATAAAACGAGACGCTGTTTAGCCAGCTGATTTAATCGAGTGGTACGGTCAGCAAGTGTGACACGATCTCGTCATGTCCCTGGTCTGAAAATTCTACTGAAGGTAGCAGGCGATGGTTAGTGGTTGCAGGCAGGATGGCCTGAATATCTTCGGGTAGCAGATGGTCGCGACTGTCGAGAAGCGCCCATGCCTGTGCGCAGCGCAAAATCGCGATGCCTGCACGTGGTGAGAGGCCGTGGCGATAATAGGGGCTGTGGCGGCTGAAGTTGAGGATCTTTTGCAGATAATCAATCAGCGCATCGGAGACATGAATCTGCGGTACGATTTTTTGAATTTTCAGCAACTGCGCTGGCGCCATCGTTGCGTCGATCTCTTTTAAAATATCGCGGCGGTCGCGTCCTTTGAGCAGTTCTTTTTCGTGGGCCTGGTCGGGGTAGCCCATCTCAAGGCGCATCAAAAAGCGGTCGAGTTGCGATTCCGGCAGCGGAAAGGTACCGATCTGGTTGCTGGGGTTCTGGGTCGCAATCACAAAAAAGGGTGACGGCAGTGGATGTGTTTCGCCTTCGGTCGTGACCTGGTACTCCTCCATTGCCTCCAGCAGTGCGCTCTGTGCTTTGGGGGTGGCGCGGTTAACTTCATCTGCGAGCACCAGTTGCGAAAAAACAGGGCCGGGGTGAAATTTAAAGTGGGCACTATTTTGATCGTAGACTGAAACACCGAGGATGTCGGCGGGCAACATGTCGCTGGTGAACTGGATGCGTTGAAAATCGAGATCAAGCACTCGGGCCAGCAGGTGAGAGAGGGTGGTTTTACCCACACCAGGTTGATCTTCAATCAACAGGTGGCCGCGCGCGATCAGGCAGGTTAAGGCGAGCCGTAGCATCTGTTCTTTGCCGAGGATGACCTGATTCATCGACTCGAGTGTTCGCTTGAGCAGCGCGCTAGGTTTGGTTGTGCTCTCTGTGGTTGTCAAAAGGCCTGCGGCGGTTTGGCTCATCTTTTTTCCATGAAAATCCTGGGGGTTACGTGGCCCCGATAGAACAGGTTTGTGTAAAAGATTAGCGGCAGGAAAAAGGGATGATTTAATCCCGTTGTTCAGTAAAAGCGGGGGGATAAAGCGGCTGTGTGTGTGCGGCGATTAAAACGCCTGGCTATGGTTCAATTTTACTGCTGGTGGAACCTGGATCTCGACCGCGAGTGGCAGGTGATCCGAAAGTGATTCATTAATCACTTCAACACTGCGGATCCTGACCGATTGCGTGGCCAGAATGTGGTCAATATTACGAACTGGACGCCAGCTTGGGTAGGTGTTGTGGATAGTGCTGGGGTGAGAAAGATTGGTGTCGCGCAGCAGCATCTCCATCTCTTGGCTGCTCGGCTGGCAGTTGAGGTCGCCCATCACCACCACATGTTCGAACTGGTTAACCAGGGTGCTGATGAAGTTGAATTGATAGGTGCGCGCCATTTTGCTGAGTGCGAGATGGGCCATCAAGACAATCAACGGGTTTTCGGGGGTGCCGTAACGCGCCTCCATTACCCCGCGGCCCGGCAGCAGGCCGGGTAGTTTGTGAGTCGTGACCTGATAGGGTTTGTACTTACTGAGCAGCCCGTTGCTGTGCTGAGCGAATTTACCGAGGTTGCGGTTGGTCTGTTTGTGCCAGTGCGGGAAATCAGCCTTTTTTGCCAGATATTCCACCTGATTGATGAAAAAGCTCCGCAGGCTGCCGCCATCGGCCTCTTGCAGTGCAACCAGGTCAAATTTACTGATGACATCGGCAATACGATCGAGATTATCGAAAGAGCGTGTATGGGGGAGCAGGTGTTTCCAGCATTGCGTCACATAGTGATGCATATGAATTGATGCCATGCCGACCTGAATGTTGAAGCTCAGGAGCTTGATGCAGTTATCGTCCAGTTCTGGAAGGGAGGACGCGATCTCTGTGCTGTTAGTGGTTGGCATTTAGTCTATTTTAGTCATTAAATTTGTAATTAGTTTCTGTTCTTAATGGAGTTTTGGGGCGATGTGCCGCGCCATTCACTATTTATAGTAGCGGCACATCGCAAATTCAATGGAGAAATTAATTAACCTGATTTGCTAGGTGAATAATATTTATCCGCTTAATGTTTATGACAACGAAAAGGCTCAGGAGTTGCCTTCGATTTTAATTAAATGGTCTATCGTCTTGATGACGCCGCGGAAGCCCTGTTTGCCCATGCCAGTGTCGATGCGGTATTTGCCATTTACGACCACGGTCGGTGTGCCCTGAATGCCATATTTACTGGCGAACTTGTCAGCGCGTCGTACCTTGCTGTTAACGCTGAAAGATTTGAAGGCTTTGCGGAAGTCGTCATTACTGATGCCGTGTTCAGCAAAGAATTCCATCAGGCTTTTTTCGGTATTGAGGCGGCGCTTCTCGTTGTGGATCGTCTCAAACAGAGGTTTGTGGATCTCTTCCAGTTTGCCAAGTGCCTGTGCGGTAAAGAAGGCGCGCGCATGAAGTGCCCAGTTTTCACTCAGGATGACAGGGACGCGGATGAATTCAACATTGTCCGGCTTTGTTTTAAGCCAGCGATCAATATGCGTCTGGAAGCGATGGCAGTGAGGGCAGCCGTACCAGAACATCTCAACCACCTCAATTTTGCCACTGTGCTTGATGGGCGGCTGAGCGGGTTGCACGAGCTGGTAATTGACCCCTTCAGTCACTTCACCTGCGGCATGTGTCGCGGGGGCAAAGGCAATAAATAGAAACGGTATTAGGCTCGCTAGCACTTTTTTCATCGATGGTACCTCAATCAATATTGGAATCAATAACGGAAATTTGTTTTTGGAATCGTGTGGTTATTATTTTATGAGAGTAGTTCTCAGTATCAATAAGACTATTCAAATTTCGATTCGTTCGCAATATCTACAGTGATTTTATCGGCCTTTGCTGGTGAATGCGGTATCATGCGTGACACTTTAGTCGAACAACGGCACCGCCCGACTTGAATAGTCGGCAGTTAATATTTTTGCAGGAGAGATGTTGATGACAACAAAACCTTTCGATTTGGCTCAATTCCTTAATCAACAGCACCTTTGTGAATCGCTAACGATCAAGGAGATTCAGACACTGCTCGACTACACTGAACTCGTGGTTCATAAAAAGGGTGATGTCATTACCGATATTGGCGAAGTAGGGGATGCGATCTATTTTGTGGTCTCCGGAGAAACGGCGTTGGTATATGAAGAGCGCGGAAATGAGATGGAGATCGGCCGCATGACTGAGGGCGAACTGGTCGGCGAGATGTCCTTTTTTGATCGCCAGCCGCGCCTGTTGCGGATGCGTGTCGCTACGGATGACACACAGCTGATGAAACTGTCGCGAGTGATGTATGACCGCCTGAGGGTCGAACACCCATATCTGGCGGTGGTCTTTCTTGAACATGCAATCATCAGTCTTGATCATCTGGTGCGCCGCGTGAGCAGTGATGAGATGAGCCTTAGTCGTTAC
>Ga0316207_10004961_pt1 | contig 11262 bp, 14 predicted proteins | sample 6weekpyrite_MG_FD_204943 | JGI IMG/M metagenome (GOLD analysis project Ga0316207, IMG submission 204943) | Microbial mat bacterial communities from mineral coupon in-situ incubated in ocean water Damariscotta River, Maine, United States -... | ecosystem: Environmental > Aquatic > Marine >...
AGTTTGCAGATGCACTTGTGGAGCTTAGAGTAAAAGCCGTAACTGTGATTAAGTAATTGGTATTAGTAAATCAACTATCGACGCTAAACAAACATCACAATCAAAACAATCCCAAGCACAAGGCGATAAACAACAAACGGCATCATCCCCATACTTTCCAGTAACTTTAAAAACCAGTGAATACAGGCATAAGCAACAACACCGGATAACACTGCACCCAGTAGCATGTCACCCCAGTTAACAACATGCTCATCTTTTATAAGCTGCAAAGACTTATAGCTACCCGATGCAAGAATCGCAGGAATAGATAAAAGAAAAGAAAACCGTGCTGCTGCCGAGCGGGTTAAGCCAAGTAACAAACCGGCTGTCATGGTAATACCAGAACGGGACGTACCGGGTATAAGTGCTATTGCCTGAGCAATACCAATAATAATAATATCTTTCCAGCTAAGACTATGTTCATCACGTTGTTGCTTACCACGCACATCGGCAAAAAATAATAAAAAACCAAAACCTAATGTAGTAGCTGCAATAACCAATGGTGAACGCAAGGTTGTATCGACAAAATCACTGATTAACAATCCTGCAAGAACTACCGGTAACGTTCCAATAATAACTGCCCAGGCCAGCTGACTTTCACCAATACGTTGCCTCTTTACACATGAAAGCGTCCAGTCGACAGCCATAGCACCAATTTCTTTTCTAAAGTAGTAAACTACTGCTGATAAAGTACCAATATGCACAGATATATCAAACGCCAACCCCTGATCTTGCCACCCGGTTAAAACCGGAACCAGAATTAAGTGCGCCGAACTAGAAATAGGTAAGAACTCTGTAAAACCCTGAACAATAGCCAGAACGATTATTTGTATTAATGTCACACTACATCCAATATGTGTCTTCTAAAATATGTGCTTATTATAGTGGATTCCCGCCTTCGCGGGAATGACAAATTAGAGAGGCGTTAATAACAATTCTAAACTGGAACAACACATCTTAAAAAGATGACACAGTTCATAAATGATCACGCATATCTTTAAAATAAAATGCATTTAAACTTACATCACAGCTTTTACTAAAGCCTATCACTTTTACAACTTCACCCATTTCATATGGCATCGTCAATTTTTTAATTTGATTCGCTGTTTCTATTTGCGTAACAACATCATCACTGGCATTTTGTTCTACCAGTTGCGCAATACCCGCGCCAAATAAAAAACTGGATTGAGTCGTATAGCCAATTAAATTTAAATCATTACTAACTCCACTGTCCGCTATCGCGGTAAAATCAATATGTGCAGTTAAGTCCTGCAAACCTGGATAAATAAATGGATCGTTATGATGACGATGTCGATAAAAACAGTTTAATGTTCCTTCGTTGCGCTGTGCATGATAATACTCATGTTGTGGATAGCCGTAGTCAATTAAAATAATAATACCGCTGTTTAATTTATCACTGATACTGCTTATCCAGTCCTCTGCATTAAAATTAACTTCTGATATAAAACCTGTTTCTAAAGCGCCAACTTCTTCTTCGATTTTATCTACTCTTTGTTTGGTCCGCTGGTAAAACGGTAAGGTTTCATCCTGTTTAAACTCAGCTTGGTAGTTATTGTTTTCTTCGATTACATACTCAATTGAGATAGTTTTTATTTCTTTTCTAAAGCGCACTACTGGCATTGCATCGAGTAATTCGTTAGCAAGTACAACTGCATTTAGATTATCTGGAATTTGATCCAGCCATGTAACGCACTCAAATAAGTCAGGTGCTTTTTGCTTGATCAATTGCTGTTGACGCATACGCAAATCCGCACTTAACTCTAATATATAGTAAGTTTGTGGCAGTTTGTTTAATGCTTCAAGTTGCAACAAAATATCTGTCGCCATTTGGCCACTTCCTGCGCCTACCTCCAGAATGTTGCAAACTTCAATTGACTCAAGAACTGGCAGGATAGCCTGTGCAATACTTTTAGAGAAAAACGGTGAAATTTCCGGCGCAGTAACAAAATCGCCCTGTTCGCCCAGCTTGGTGCTACCGGCACTGTAATAACCTAAACCCGGTTCATATAAAACCGTTTGCATATATTCTGTAAAAGAAATGCCGTCTTCTTGGGCAATTTTTTCATTTATGCATTGTTTAAGCTTTTCACTGTGTGCAGCTGCATCGGTATCAGGTAAGGGCAGGCTGTTAGCAGATTCTGGTTGATCTTGTTGAGTCATATATATTTATGTCAGTTCAGGTTACAATACCGCTATGTCGGAAAAGGATTCTAACCAGAACACTACAAACAAGGTAGCCCTAATTACTGGTGGGGTACGCCGTATCGGTGCTGAAATAGCAACTACCCTGCATAATGCCGGTTATAACCTGGCACTACACTACCGTAATTCCCGTGAACAGGCACATGCTTTACAGGAACAGCTTAATGCAATACGCCCGGATTCAGTCATCCTTATTCAGGCTGATTTGCACATAACCAAAGGCTTAAACTCCCTGATTCATAGCACGGTTGAACGCTTTGGTCAGCTTGATGCAGTTATTAATAATGCATCCACTTTTTACCCCACTCCGGTTGGCGAAGCAACAGAGGAGCAATGGGAAGATTTATTTGGTAGTAATTTAAAGGCGCCTTTTTTTCTCGCCCAGGCTGCTGCTGGTGCTTTAACTAAATCCAGTGGCTGTATTGTGAATATTGTCGATATTCATTCTGACCGGCCATTAAAAGAACATCCTATCTACTGTATGGCCAAAGCCGGACTGGCAATGATGACCAAGTCATTAGCAAAAGAACTTGGTCCAGAGGTAAGAGTTAATGGTGTCGCACCGGGTGCAATTTTATGGCCGGAAAATGATATGGATGAACTTACTCAACAAAGAATCGTATCGCGCAACTTTCTAAAACGTCAGGGGCATCCATCCGACATAGCACAAACCGTTTTATTTCTAACCTCACAATCACCGTATATTACCGGCCAGGTTATCTCTGTGGATGGCGGGCGCTCATTAAATAGTTAAGCTGTACTTAAAATATTTTATACGCTGTCATACTAAGATTGGTTTTATCAAAGTCTTTCCATAATTCTGATATGGTCTGCTCAAGAGCAGGATGAATATAATCAGGAATCAGTTCAGCCAATGGTTGTAACACAAAAGCATAGCGTGTTATTTCATTCCGTGGAATGGATATTGAATCCGAATCAAAGATCTCATCACCATACAAAAGCAAATCCATATCCAGAGTCCGCGGACTAAATTTAGCTGCATCACGTAATCGCCCTTGTTTGGCTTCAATATCATGCAAAGTATCGACAAATTCAGGAATAGACTGTTCCGTTTGCAGCCCAACAACTAAGTTTAAAAAATCATCACCATCAAAACCAACTGCACTGTTTTGATAAATAGTTGAGATAGTCAGCTCACCATAAAGAGATTTTAATGCTTTGATAGCCGCACGAATATTCGTTTCGGCATCAACATTACTTCCAATACTAATATATACAACTGGCATTGCTTAACCCGAACGCTGTCCACGCTCAATTAAAATACCCACATCACGTGCACCTCTAAGTGCGCCAGGTTTGTTCAATTTCAGTTTGACCCAGGCAACATCAAACTCACTTTGAACCAGATCGCAGACACGCTCGGCCAATGTTTCAACTAACTGAAATTCACTTGCTTCAACAAAAGCAATTACTGCTTTGGTTAAAGACTTATAGTCAATAGTGTCGTCAATATGATCACTCTGCGCCGCTTTTCTAATATCGGTTGCAAGCTCAAGATCCAGCACCACGGTTTGTTTAATTTGCCGTTCCCAGTCAAATATACCAATGACGGTCTCGATGCGTAGCTCACTAATAAATATAATATCTTGCATGGTTTATTGTTTTGCCCAAATTGTTTTCGTATTTAACTCTAATTTAGATAAACTAACTATACACTGCCAGAGCAAATCACTCTATAATTCATGCTTAATTTAATCAGGAACATACAATTCAATGCCACTAATCGATATTGTATTAATTGTTATTGCTTACCTTTTAGGTTCTATTTCAACCGCAATAATAGTATGTAATCTTATGGGGTTACCCGATCCACGAACACAGGGTTCAGGCAATCCCGGCGCAACGAATGTAAAAAGAGTGGGCGGTAATAAACCTGCCGCGATAACACTTTTTTTCGATATGTTAAAAGGATTGGTTCCTGTACTCGTAGCCCATTATTTAGGTGTTGAACCACTAACACTAGCACTGGTTGGCGCTGCAGCATTTTTAGGCCATTTATTCCCTGTCTTTTTTGGCTTTAAAGGCGGCAAAGGCGTTGCCACCTTACTGGGAGTATTATTTGGATTTTCCTGGCTTGTTGGCTTAGCCACGGCTGGGACATGGTTGGTTATAGCTAAAATATTTAATCTTTCATCTTTAGCCGCTTTGATTGCGACCGCCCTTTCTCCCGTATATATTTATTTTTTGATAGGTCCTGATCAGCCACTCATTATAACGACCATTATTATGGTCATTATTCTTTACTTTCGACATCATGAAAATATTAAAAAAATTATCGCCGGCAACGAAAGTAGTATTGGTAAGTCTTAGTTTTACGATTACGACAACACGGTGTTAATTTATTTTCTTATTTACTATCACAAGGACGTTGAAAATAACATGTCAGCACACATGTTGTAGAAGTAAGCAACCAGAACAAAAAGAAGCCAATTGTATAACCAGCCATCCTGGAAATGTAACCATAACCACTAACCTGCATAAGCAACTGTGGATCAAAATAGGCAAAAAATAATATTGTCGCCACACCTGCAGTTAAGAATGATGGCCATAAAACTGCAATAATTTTCTGAATCATCGGTATTGCTTTTTCTTCAGCTTGATTTTTTTCTGACATTCCCTTCCCCCCCATTAGTCCGCATACAACGGAATTTCAATAACACTCTTTTTAACTTTGCCTGTTAACTGCCATTTTTTATCTGTCGGTAATAGCTGGATATTCCATGCCGTATTTCTTAAAGCGTTTACATTTTTTAACTCTGTTCTACTGATATAAGACTGACTAGCACCTTGAACATCAACTACTACACTTCCTGATTGTATTAATACGATTGATATATCTTTACTTGCCTGCGCTGGATGTATAAAAAACAAATCTAATGCTGGAGGAAGTTTTACAGATTTGTCCTTCGCATTAAAGCTTAAACGTAGTTTGTCTTCATTTAGCGTTAGCTTAGCAGTCAAACCTAAATTTTTAGCCAACTCAATTTTGCTTAAGTCACGATTAATTTGTAATGCTTTTTTGTAGTAATCATCCGCAACAAGACTGTCTGCATTATCTACTGCAATAATGATTGTAATAATACTTGCAACTACAGCTGAGCTGGGTAAGGCAATTAAGAACCAGGGCCAGAACTGTTTATACCAGCTTGTATTTGCATCAACTGTGTTAGAAGTGTTTGTCATAATAATCTACTTTATCGAATAAGAGGCCCAATAAACCGACCGGTTTCCTGCACTGCTATCTCCGAGTTGCTTGTTGATTGCAAACTAAACTCAAGAGAATTTGCTGTTTTACTCAGGTTTGCCGGATCAATCTGTATACTCAGCGGCACATCTAATACCGCACCACTCGCAACTTTTATCTGCTGCATTTTCTGTACAACTTTAATATCGTTAAGTCCTGATATATTCAGTTTATAGGTATGCTCATTGTCATCCATATTAATAACTTTTAATGTGTAAATATTTTCAATCAAGCCTTCATTTGTTTCTCGGAATAAGGCATTCCTGTCCCTGATAATATTTAGCTCCAGCGGAATGCGTACAGCCATGTTATAAATAAGCGCTGAACTAATACCAAGCAATAAAACTAAATAAATAATGATTCTTGGGCGAATGATTCTGGATTTAACACCATCAATTGCATTTAACGTTGTATAACGAACAAGATTTTTTGCATATCCCATCTTGCCCATCACTTCGTTACATACATCCACACAGGCAGCACACCCAATACATTGATACTGTAAACCTTTTCTTATATCGATACCTGTCGGGCATACTTGCACACATAAAGTACAATCAACGCAATCACCCAGACCAACTGAATCTGAATCTACCTTACGTTTGCGCGAACCGCGTGGTTCGCCACGCTTGTCATCATAAGAAATTATCAACGTATCATTATCAAACATAGCACTTTGAAAACGTGCATACGGACACATGTAAATGCAAACCTGCTCACGCATCCAGCCGGCGTTGCCATAAGTAGCAAAACCATAGAAGAAAACCCAGAACGTTTCCCATGGACCCAGGGTCCAATCAATAAAAGAAGAACCCAGTTCTAATATTGGCGTGAAGTAACCAACAAAGGTAAAGCCTGTCCATAATGACAGCAGAAGCCACAAACTATGTTTAGTCGTTTTACGAATAATTTTATGTTTAGTTAAAGGACTCTTGTCCAGCTTCATTTGTTTATTACGGCTGCCTTCTACTTTTCTTTCTATCCATAAAAATAATTCTGTCCAGACAGTTTGTGGACAGGCATAGCCACACCATAAACGCCCTGCAAGTGCAGTAAAGAAAAACAAAGAGAGCGCTGCAATAATTAGAAGCGCAGCCAGATAAATAAAATCCTGTGGCCAGAAGGTAAGCGAGAAGATATAGAATTTACGTGCGGGTAGATCAAACAAAACTGCTTGATGCCCATCCCACTGCAACCACGGCACAAAGTAGTAACCGCCCAGTAAAATTGCAACACCTAGCAAACGAAAGGTAGCAAACAGTCCATGTACTTCACGTGGATAGACTTTCTTATGTTTGGCATAAGGTTCGTCTGATTCGATTTCTTCCACTACATTTTTTTTTGAGTTCATTTACTACCTGTTATTAATAATAAATGCAATTAAGGAATTTAAATTATTTGACCTTACTAAAACATCACTCCCGCGTACAAACATATTATGTCTGTGTACACGGGAGTGATTAATTAGTAACTACTGACTTAAGCTATAAATGTAAGCTGCCAGAAGATGAGATTTATCTTCTCCAAGGAAGTTTTTATGTGCAGGCATTTGTCCGGTACGCCCTTCTGCAATGGTTTTCTTGATAACACCAGCAGAACTACCATATAACCAGATTTTATCAGTCAGATCTGCCGCACCAAGCGCAGGGTTCCCTTTACCGGAAGCCTGATGACATGCGGCACACATCGCTTCAAACTTAGTTTTGCCTGCCGCTGCTTTTGCAGAATCAACCTTACGGCCGCTCAAGCTCATCACATAGTTTGCAACTTCATCTACGCCTTTATCGCCACCTAAAGCTGCACCCATACCCGGCATCACACCAGTACGACCATTTAAGATTGAAGTTTTAATTGCAGCAGGCGAACCACCATACAACCAGTCATTATCTGTTAAATTTGGAAAGCCGTGGCTTCCTTTTGCATCAGAACCATGACAAGTTGAACAATAATTTAAAAACAGGCGTTGACCAATTTCATTTGCCTTTTTATCTTTAGCTAAATCTTCAATTGATGTTGCAGCGTACTTTGCAAACAAAGGGCCATACTGTTTGTTCGCAGCGGCTACTTCTTCTTCATACTGACTTGCCTGGGACCACTTAAAACTACCTTCATAGGAACCCATCGCAGGATAAAAGAAAAAGTAAATAATTGAAAAAATGATGGTGATGTAAAATAACCATAACCACCAACGAGGCAGAGGATTATTTAATTCCTCGAGGTTATCATCCCAGACATGTCCGGTTACATCACCTTCATTCGCTTCACCCTTACGCTTTTTACTCGCCCACTTTATTAGCCACAGGCAACCAACAATATTGAGTAAGGTTAAAATAATAATGTAATTACTCCAGAAACTACTCATAACTTTTCTCCACTGTTGTCATTGGCGTTAGCATTTACTGCTGCAGGTTGTTCGGGTTCTGTAAACGGCAAGTTTGCGGCTTCATTAAAATCCCGCGCTCGCTTCTTGCTCCATGCCCAAACATAAATACCAATAATGACGATAAACATAATGACGGAAAATGCTGCTCTTAAATCATTTATATCCATATTCATACCCTCACTAACGTCTTGTCTTAATGCTTGTACCAAGCACTTGTAAGTATGAAATTAAGGCATCCATCTCGGTTTTGCCTTTGACTGCTTCGGCAGCACCGTCAATGTCTTTCTGTGAATACGGCACACCCAGTGTTCTCATTGCGCTGATCTTCTTCGGTGTAAGCTCAGAATCGATTACATTCTCTTCCAGCCATGGGAAGCCCGGCATATTTGATTCCGGCACCACATCGCGTGGATTGATTAAATGTACCCGGTGCCAGTCATCACTGTATCGGCCACCTACGCGCGCTAAATCAGGTCCTGTTCGTTTTGAGCCCCATTGAAAGGGATGGTCATAAACAAACTCACCCGCTACCGAGTAATGACCATAGCGTTCTGTTTCTGCTCTGAATGGACGAATCATTTGTGAGTGACAGGTATAACACCCTTCACGGATATAAATATCACGCCCTTCGAGTTGTAACGCAGTGTATGGTTTTAAACCTTTAACTGGTTCAGTTGTATCCTTTAAGAAAAACAAAGGAACAATTTCAACCAGACCACCAACACTGATAACCAGAATTACAAACAGTGCGAGTAAACCTACATTTGTTTCTATCTTTTCGTGACTCATGCCTGACCTCCTGCTACTTGCGCATTGCCGCCATTAACATCCGGCATCTTATCCCTGATAGGCGAACCATTTATTGTTTTGTAAACGTTGTAAGCCATTAATAACATACCAACAAAGAACAATAACCCGCCGAGTAATCGAACTATGTAATAAGGGATTGTTGCTTCCAGACTTTCAACAAAACTATAGGTTAATGTGCCATCGTCATTAACTGCGCGCCACATTAAACCTTGCATTACACCCGCTATCCACATCGCAGCAATGTATAAAACAATGCCTATTGTAGATATCCAGAAATGTGTATCGATTAATTTAATCGAATACATTTGCTCACGATTAAATACTTTTGGAACAAGAAAATAAATTGCACCTATTGAAACTAACGCAACCCAACCTAATGCACCTGAATGCACATGGCCGATAGTCCAGTCAGTGTAGTGCGATAATGCATTTACAGTTTTAATCGACATCATTGGTCCTTCAAAGGTAGACATACCGTAGAAGGAAAGTGAAACAACAAGGAATTTTAGAATTGGATCCTGACGCAATTTATACCAGGCGCCTGATAGCGTCATAATACCGTTGATCATACCACCCCAACTTGGAGCTAACAGGATTAATGAAAAGGCCATACCAAGAGATTGCGCCCAATCAGGTAACGCAGTGTAATGAAGATGGTGAGGCCCAGCCCACATGTACGTAGAAATTAATGCCCAGAAATGTACTACTGAAAGACGATAAGAATAAACCGGCTTACCAACTTGCTTAGGAATAAAGTAATACATGATTCCTAAGAAGCCTGCCGTTAAAAAGAATCCTACCGCATTGTGTCCATACCACCACTGCACCATCGCATCAACAGTACCAGCATAAACTGAATATGACTTGGTCATACTAACCGGAATCGCCAGACTGTTAATAATATGTAACACCGCAACTGTAAGAATAAACGCGCCGAAGAACCAGTTCGCTACATAGATATGCTTAACACGTCGCTTTAATAACGTTCCAAAGAAAACAATCGCATAGGCTACCCACACAACTGCAATTAAAATATCAATTGGCCATTCAAGTTCTGCATATTCTTTTGAAGTGGTAATCCCTAAGGGCAAAGTCACAGCAGCAAGCAGTATAACCAGTGTCCAGCCCCAGAAGGTAAACGAGGCTAACTTATCGCTAAACAACCTAACCTGGCAGGTTCGCTGCACAACATAGTAAGATGTTGCCATTAACGCTGAACCACCAAAGGCAAAAATAACCGCATTAGTGTGTAAAGGTCGTAACCTACTGTAAGTTAACCATGGAATGTCAAAATTGAGTTGAGGCCAAGCCAGCTGAGCAGCGATAATTACACCGACCAACATCCCCACAATTCCCCAAACTACGGTCATAACCGTAAATTGCTTCACGACCTCGTAGTTATATGTTTCTGGTGTTGCAGTTGAATCATTTGTCATCATTATTTTCCGTTTATTTTATTAACAAAAATAACTGACAGCACTAAGCCGCCATGAATATGCATTACACATAATGGCTCAAAATCGGCAAAAAAGAAAATGATCTGGATCAGGTGGAGAGCGAGTTATGAAAATATTATTATTTAGTTAAGTATTAATATTACTTATGCTTTCTGCTTAGCAGAATCCGCATCTGACTGAGACTGCTCACCGGAACAGGACTGGGCCTGTTGTTGTAGCCCTCCCATGTTAACTATCTCAATATGTTTTCGTTCAACCTGCAGGATTTTTAATTCCTGAAAATGAGTAAACAAACGACTCACTGTTTCGACAGCCAGGCCAAGTAAATTAGCAATATCGTTGCGCGACATGCTTAAATTAAATTCTGTAGCCGAATGCCCACGCGCAACATGTCGCTTGGACATTTCGAGAATAAAGTTTGCCAGGCGGGCTTCTGCTGTCATCTTGGCCAGTTGAGTTACATGGCATTGCTCATGTTGCAGCTCCTCACTCATAAGGCTCATTAAATGATGGCTTAACCCGGGAATTTCCATACTGAGTGATTCAAGTTTATCAAATGGAATTTCACAAACGCTGGAGGTTTCCAGTGCCTTTGAGTAACTTCGATGCTGCTCACCATGAATCGCATCCAGCCCAACCAGTTCACCCGGCAGATGAAAACCAATTACCTGCTCTGCTGAATCAGCTACAGGCGCATAAGATTTAAAAGAACCAGAGCGAACCGCATAGAGCGATTTTAATTTATCACCAGAATGGTAGAGGTAACTGCCCTTCTCGACGACCCGACGGCGTTTAATAATGCTTTCGAGCTTATCCAGATCACCTTCTTCCAAACCTAATGGCAAGCAAAGCTGGTATAAACTGCAGCTTTTGCATTTGGCTCTTAAATCATCGAGATTGACTACAGACTGCTTTGGCATGTTTGACCTAACCCACTTTAGAATACATCTAATATACCTAGAAACCTGCCATTTGAGAATAGTTTCTATACTATTTAAATAGTATAAACCCTTTTATTTATATCCACACTAATGGTAGGTAAATTTACTGGAAATAAGTAAATTTCTTAATCCAAAAAATCCTAA
>Ga0316207_10004962_pt1 | contig 11261 bp, 11 predicted proteins | sample 6weekpyrite_MG_FD_204943 | JGI IMG/M metagenome (GOLD analysis project Ga0316207, IMG submission 204943) | Microbial mat bacterial communities from mineral coupon in-situ incubated in ocean water Damariscotta River, Maine, United States -... | ecosystem: Environmental > Aquatic > Marine >...
GCGAATATGAGCCTCCTGTGCAGCTTTATCACGCAATGGTAGTAAAGCAACAGCAAGGAAAAGAAATTATTTTTTCCGGTAATAGATTGTTTGCTAAAGATCAATGGCAGTTGATGAGTGTAGAGCAGAATGATGAAATAAGAAAAATTGAGTTGAAATCTAAGCTGACAGATGAGAGTTATTTGCTTTGGAGTTGGTACAGAATTGACGGCAAAAATACGGGATCAGATATAAGGGCCAAGTGGCATGAGCTTCAGGGGTACCTAGCGGGGGATAATTCCGGTTCAATCGTTTATCTACTATCGCCAAAAACAGCAGATACAGAGAGGAATCTTAGCTTAATTTATAAGCTTATGGTGGGTTTATGAATTATGTAGTAACGTTTTTAATGGCGATGCGGGCGGTGTCTGGTTCTTCAGCGTTTACATTGAGCAATGCTTGTGCTGAGTGCATTTGACTTTTTAGTAGTAACGAAATTATTTAAATGATTATAAAGAAAAAGATAAAGCGAGTTCTCGAATATTTTGCAGCATTTTATGGCAAGCATAATCGTGATTTAGACGAGCCTGGGTTGTTGATTTTGGGCTACCACCGGGTTTTACCTAAAAAACACCCAGAAGATGAATTAATGCAACCTGGCATGAAAATACGACCTGAAACACTTGAAATGCATATTCAAGTGTTAAAGCAACATTTTCAAATTGTCAGTTTGAGTGAGTGGATTTGTAAGGCGAGAGCTGGTGAGGAGTTGCCAAAGAAATCGGTTGCACTCACTTTTGATGATGGGTGGATAGATAATTATGAATATGCTTATCCAATACTTAAGCGAGAGCAAGTTCCTTCGACCATATTTTTAGTTTCATCAATGATTGGGACTAATAAGCAATTCTGGCCTGAGCGTGTTTCAAAAATTATTTCTCATATTAGGAGTATGAAAGGCCAAGTGTTTGATGAAAAGCAGTTGGCATGGTTTGATTATTATAAGCTTGATATCACGAATTTAAGATCATTTGATGAAGATGTTTTAAGTGACTTTATATCTCGCTTGAAAGAATTCTCAGATGAGGATATATATGAAAGTCTAAGAGTGTTTTCGGATGTTGAACGCCAAAGCATATTTCAGCCACAAATCCTAAACAAAGAGCAGTTGTTGGAAATGAAAAGTTCGGGATTAGTGTCGTATGGCGCGCATACGCGTAGTCATTATCGACTTAATAAAATTCAAGATCAGCAATTACTAGAGAGTGAGACTTTGGGTTGTAAAAAGGATCTTGAGAGTATGTTAGGTATAAATGTAAGTGGATTCTGTTATCCAAATGGTGATTTCAACGCCAATACAGTCGATGTCCTAAAAAAAGAATACCAGTACTCGTGTACAACAGAGAAAGGGTGGAATACGAGTAAAACGGATGTTTTTATGTTGAAGCGTATATTGGTACATGATGATGTGTCGAGTGATCCAATTTCGTTTAAGGCAAGGATTTCAGGATTGATATGACAAAAATTCTGCATGTAATAGATACAACTGGCCCTGGGGGGGCAGAGACTGTTTTTATTGAACTTCTTAGTAGATCACGGTCTGGTATGTATGAGCCTGTAGTGGTGATACGTGGGCATGGGTGGGTCTACAATGAATTGGATCGTAGGGGAATAAAGCCGTACGTGTTTGACGCAAAAGGCTCGTTTAACTTTCGATATCTTTTTAACTTGATTAAAGTGATACGAAAAGAAAAAGTTTCTCTAATACAGGCTCATCTATTGGGGGCTAGTGTTTATAGTGTTATTGCAGGTTTTCTGACTAGAATTCCGGTTGTGGTTACTTTGCATGGGATCGTTGATGTTGATAATGAACGTTTTCTTTCGGCAAAATTTTTTATTCTTAGTAAATTAGCCGGGCGTATTGTTTTGGTGTCAAAAGATTTGATGTGTCGTTTGAAAGCCTTGGTCCCCGTAAATAGCGATAAGCTTTCGGTAGTTTATAATGGGGTTGATCTCGAGTCTTATAAATTAGAGAAGCATAAAAAACTAAAGGAAGAGTTGGGATTAAAGGACGATGATATAATAATTGGTTCGGTGGGCAATGTCAGAAAAGCTAAAGCGTATGATATATTGTTGAAGGCCGCCTCTTTACTTGTTAGAAATGAATCTAGAGTAAAGTTTCTGATCGTAGGAGATAATGATAATGATTTATTTCAGGAGCTGTTGGCGTTAAGATTAAGGCTTGGGTTGCAAGATGCGGTTTATTTTCTGGGCTTTAGGCAAAATGTTCCTGAATTTTTGGCTGGCATCGATGTTTTTTTATTGAGCTCAATTTCTGAGGGCTGCCCTGTTTCCGTTGTTGAGGCTATGGCCTCTGAAGTGCCAATGGTTGTAACTGATTGTGGTGGCTTAAGCGAAATGGTGGAAGAGGGTGTTACAGCTGTAATGTGTGAGCCCGGTTCTCCAGTGGCATTGTTTGAGGGGGTGGCGCACTTATTAAATGATGCTAATTTGAAGGAGGTGTTGGTTGCAAATGCTAATAAAGAAGCAAGCTTGCGATTTTCAATGGAGGCAATGCTAGATTCGTATCGATCTATTTATGAAAACTTGCTGGCTAGATAGGTCAGTTTTCAAGGGTTATCTAAGTGCTTTAATATAGGCTTTTCAATTCATAAATAAAAGGTTGGATGTCACTTGGGCACTTTACTTTGTATTGGATGATTTTTTTGGGAAATTTCAAAAATTCAACAATTGCAGATAATTTATCCGGCCAGCTGAATTTCTTGTGATTGGGCTTTAAGGCTAAATATAAGTGATCAAAGTCACCAAGTAGCAGCGGCCAACAAGTAGGCAAAATCTGAGAAGTCTATGCCTGAGTAAATTCCTGGCATGGTATGTGCGGTGTCAGTCGACATTGCTGAGAAGTTTTTCTGATATATCTTGTGTTGTGGTGTTTAGGAGAGATCTTTCAATCTCACTGCACAAAGGGTAGCTGCAACTAGCCATTTTTTCAGAGTCGATTATGCATAGTAACTTGTAAGTGTGTGGTAAAATCTTTAGAAATTTTCTTTGCGAAAGAATGCCATTATAGTCATTAAATGCCGGTATGATAACGCAAATTGGAAGTAGAAAATCATAAATTATCCAGCAAAGATTTGCGGATTCCCAATTTTGATCAATGGGAGGATTTCGGATGCAACTTGAAGTTTAATCTTGTATGTTATTAATTTTCGAAAAACTTTACGATATTCTTGACACCCGGGAGCGCTGGCTCACATCGCTGGTGTTTGTTTTTATGATTCTCGTTGCGCTGCTTGAGACTGTGGGGGTGGCATCCATTATGCCATTCATGGCAGTTCTGGCGAACCCTAGTGTAGTTGAAACTAATCAGTATTTGGCTACCCTGTATACCTGGCTGGAATATGACTCTACAGATGCATTTCTTTTCTTTCTAGGCGTGGTTTTCCTGATACTTATTTTAGGATCTCTGGCACTCAAAGCGCTGGCATTTTGGATGCAAGTTCGTTTTGCGCAAACCAGAAACCATTCGTGGTCATGTAGACTGATTAAAAATTATCTCAATCAACCGTATGACTGGTTCCTCAATCAGCATAGTGGAACGCTCGGTGCGTCAGTACTGACCGAAATAAATAAGCTTGTACATGGCGTACTTTTCCCAGCTATCCAGCTTGTTTCCCATGGCTTAGTGGCGATGTTTTTACTGGTTCTTATGATTGCAGTAGATCCTGTTCTAGCATTGGTTACTGCTATGGTGCTTGGTGTAGCATATGCGGCGTTATTTTACTTTGTTCGCCATTACATTCAACGAATCGGCGAGGAAAACCGAATTGCAAATCGAGAGCGCTTTAAAATAGCGCAGGAGGCATTTGGAGGGGTCAAGGACGTCAAGGTGGCTGGGTTAGAGGAGACATTCGTGGAGCGATACAGGCTTCCATCGTTGGGAATGACTCGCCGTGAAATATCACTTAGGATGCTATCTGAATTGCCGTCATTCGTGATGCAGGCACTGGTTCTCGGTGGTATTATGATAATGTTGCTATATTTTCTTGCCAGTCGTGGTGGATTGCAGGAGGCGCTTCCGATCTTTTCTCTTTACGCATTTGCCGGCTATCGCATGATGCCCTCACTCCAAGCAATTTACCGCTTTCTTTCAGAGATACGCTATAACGCTGCGGTTTTGGAGTCACTTCATTCTGATCTAAAGCTTATACAACAAGGTAATGACTCCCAAGTGCAGAATGTTTCTGTATCAGGCAAGTCGGAACCCTTGGGCTTGCGTGAAACATTGGAATTGAATGATATTAATTATCGTTACCCTGAAGCTGATAGAAGTGCATTGAAATCAGTTAGCCTGAAGATTTCAGCGTGCTCAACAGTGGGATTGGTTGGGTCTACAGGATCAGGCAAGACTACTTTAGTGGATATGATCCTCGGTCTATTGCGGCCTGAAGGTGGTGTGATTTCGGTGGATGGATTGCAGCTGACTCCCGACCTGCTTCGAGCTTGGCAACTCAGTATTGGTTATGTACCTCAAAATATCTACCTTTCGGATGACACTATCAAAAGTAATATTGCTTTCGGCATTCCACATGATAGGATTGACCAAACTGCAGTCGAGAGTGCTGCGACAGCAGCCAATCTGGATAAGTTTGTAACCAATGAACTGTCATGTGGTTATGACACGGTGGTAGGAGAGCGGGGTGTTCGTCTGTCCGGAGGGCAACGCCAGCGTATTGGAATTGCCCGTGCATTGTACCGGAATCCAGATATTCTGATATTGGATGAGGCGACCAGTGCGCTGGATAATCTCACTGAACAGGCGGTGATGGATGCTGTGCATAATCTGGGTAAGAAAAAGACAATTATACTTATCGCTCACCGGTTGACAACGGTTCGTGAATGTGACCAGATATTCTATCTTGAACAGGGTCAAATTACTGCGAGAGGAACGTACAATGAGTTGTTGGCATCAAACCCCAAGTTTCGCCTAATGGCAGGGGATGGAAATTAATGGTACCAATTCGATCAAGAAAGTGATGATGTGAAAAATCTATATTGGACTTTGAGAGCCAATATTCAACGTGTATAGCTTTATGTAATGAAAAGAATGCGTGAGCTGTATTCGATGAGGGCTGCTGTGTCTAATCCTTACTTCCTACCTCGAGGACTGCGTTCGACTTTTTTAATGAGATTCTAATGAAAACATCCAAGGTTGTTTACTTGCTTCCAGGCGTCGGCAACGAAACATATACAGCTGTTCTGGCTGGTGAGGCGGCACGTGAGCGTCTTTTTGGCGCCGTTCAACTTATCGAACGTGGTTGGCCTGTTACTATTTGTGATGCTCAATGGGAAGGTTGGGCAACGCCCATTAGACGAAAGCTTGCCAGGTGGTTAGAACTGCCAGCACTTAAGACATGTGTGGCACTTTGGCAGGCGGATATTGCAGTGATTCAGGGCCGAATCGCCCCCCTTCTTTTGCTTGTAGCGAAAATTTTCGGCGCGAGGGTTATCTATGTTGACGTGATGTTCGATATGCCAAAGCGCAGCTTGAAACAGTGGTTAAACAAATTTTGTCTAAGGGTTTCCGATGCAGTTGTCTGCTATTCAGCATCGCAACCTGGCGTTTGGAGTAAGGAATATAATATTCCCATTAATAAAATGCTAAGTGCGCGCTTCCCTATGGATAGCGCATTTTATAGGAAGCCTATAATAGAGAACTCTGGTTCACCATTTGTCGTTGCTATTGGTCGTGATATTGGTCGTGACTTTAGTACGTTGTTGAGTGCCTCCAGCATGGTTGGGATAGATACTAAATTAGTTACTCTACCGTATCTGTTGCCACATTCATGGAACGAAAGTGGTCGGGTCGAGTTGTTTCAACAACTGAGTTATCCTGAGCTATTTAAATTATACGCGCAGGCTAGAGTGGCAGTTGTACCGCTGAAGCCAGGTATTTCATACCCTTCTGGGATTCGTGCCTGTTTGGAGGCAATGCTCCTCAGGACTCCACTTGTAGCTACCTACACGAGTGTCTTGGCAGAGGAGTTTTTCGATGGAGAGCATTTGCTATATGTGGATCCAAACAACCCAGCGCAGCTTTCATGTGCAATGAAGCGGATTCTAGACGAGCCTGGACTAGCTGAAAGGTTAGTCGAAAATGCGTGGCAAAAAGTAAATAGAGATCACACTGTAGATCAGTTTGCTGATGTTATTGAAGGTCTCCTTGAGAGATTGGGCTAATTCGCCTAAGGATTAGGTTTTGAAGATAGCATACATCATGAAAAATTACAGTTCAGTATCTGAATTGTGGTTGCAGCGACAAATTGAGATGTTGAAAGATAACATAACCTTTATTGCTGCTACGGATAACAAGCAAAATATGTGGGGTAATGCAATTCCAGTTGTTAATTTAAGCCATTACTCAGTATTTATGAGGGTTTTGGCAAAATTAACAATTATAAATAGAAAGCCTATAACAGAAAGATATTGCGAAACCCTTTTAAAAGCTCTGACAAAAAATGAAGTTGATGTGATTTTTTGCAACTATTTATCGCTGGCTTACGATTTAAAAGATGTTTTGCTCAATATTAATGTGCCCATCATCATTCATACCCATGGCTATGACATAACTTGGGACCTCATGTCTAGAGAGACAGGTGAGATGATATACGATGATTGTTATTTTGATTTCGCAAGAAAGGTATCTAAGAAGGCATTGATTATCGCGAATTCAAATTATAGCAAAAATAAAGTGATCGAAATTGGGGTTGCGGAGGATAGGATTGTTGTTAAAAAATTTGGTGTGGCTATAGAAAGGCAAAAGAAGATACATAGAAGTAAAACGTCTGCGGTAAGGATCTTGTATCTTGGTAGATTAATTGAATGTAAGGCACCTGATTTAGTCATTAGGGCTTTTGAACTTGCTTGCGAAAAAGGTTTGGACGGGGAGCTTTTTATTGCTGGCAGTGGCAACATGGAGAATACCTGTAAATCATTACGTGAATGCTCAAAGTACAAAGAAAAAATAAAATTTCTTGGGCATGTTAACGCTGAAGAAGGTGTCAGTTTAAGAAGCATGTGTGATATTTTTACCGCGCATAATTGTAAAAGTGTAGCAACTAATCAGATTGAGTCGTTCGGTGTATCAATTATTGAAGCAATGGCTGCTGGTATGCCTGTAGTGACCGGAAGAAGTGGCGGGGTGGTTGAATCAGTTATCGATGGTGTTACAGGTTTTCTTGTGACGCCTGGCGATGTTGGTGATCATGCCAATAAGTTCCTTGAGCTAGCAAATAGTCCTGATTTAAGAATGACTATGGGCAGAAAGTCTGTTGAACGTATAAAAGACTCATTTTCGTTGGAGGGTGAAAAAAAATCGCTTTTAGAGATATTGAAAAAGGTACGTTGACTTATTATTATATTCTTCCTTATCTGAGAATGACGGGTATAGCTGCGGTATGAAAGTCTTTCATTGTGCGACCTAGTTGGTAGTGTTCGATGATCTTGCGACGGGCGTTCATCCCTAATGTCGTCCGAAGTGTATCGCTGCTTGAAAGATCATGCAGTAATCCTTTGGCTTCATCTAACGAACCTTCTTGATAGATTAGTCCGTTGGATCCGTGTTCTATCGTCTGTGAAACAGATGGAAGGCTCGGTACGATTATGGGACGAGCTGCAGCCATGGCTTCTAGGATTGCTAGAGAGAGGCCTTCTCCTGCCGATGGATGAATAACTGTATCGACGCCACACAATATCGACCATACATCATCAAGTTTGCCTGTAAAAATCACTTGGTTTTTTAGATTAAGTGCTGTGGCAAAGTTTTCAAGGCGTGAGCGGTCAGGCCCATCCCCAACAATTATTAGAACTGGCTTAGTTTCTGGATTCTCCTTTGCTAGCTCAGCGATACATTGAATAGCAAAATCTAGCCTCTTGTAGGAGTTGAGCCTACCCACAGTACAAATGATATAGCAATCTGGCGCTAGTGAGAATCTCTCCAGTAGAAGTTTCCTAGCATTCGGGACTAGATCGTGAGCGATAATTCCGTTGGTGACTGTCGCGATTCGTGAGGATGGAATGCGGGCATTTAACTGATGGCGTTGGCGCATCAGTGGTGAGATAGCTATGATTTTATTGGCATTTATCCATGGTAGTGAGTTTAAGAGTTGTTTGAATAGGCCTCTAGGACCCGCAATCGTGGGGCGGTCGCCAGGCGTGTGATCATGTACAACGATCGATTTTACGCCTGAAATTCTAAGTAGGATATATTTCCAGCTACGAAAAGGGCGGTCTGTTAAGTAGATGCTTCGGATATTGAGGCGACGAATCAGGCGGTATATCGCAAATGTATCGCATAATGTCCCATTTGAAAGGAATGATTCCAGTCGGTTCGGGTTAAGCAAAGCCATTGTTAAGCCACCCTCTGTCGAGTTTTCAGGATAAATAATAATAGATTGCCAGCCTCGGGCTACGGCTGCATTTGTGATTTCTTCCCAATAACACTGCATTAGCCACCAGGCGTAACCTGTACCTTTTGGGTAATTGGCTATCATAGCAACTATAGGAGTGTCCTCATTAGTGGGCATTCTTGAATTAACCTTTTATTGGTGAAATTTTATTACGCAGGTTTATTAATAGATTTCATCTTAATTTTCGGTATTGTTTAGGTTCTAATAAAGGCTGTTCTGCTTCGACCATGGTTGCATGCTTAAAACCAACTTGAAAATAGCATGCATGCGTTTTCCTGGCCAGTGAACTGCTCGACGATAAGCTTTGCGTGCTTGCAAAGTATTTCCTGCATTAAGATGTGAGTTACCAAGGCTGTACATCTTCCGAGACAGGGCTTTTGCGATTTGCTGGCGGTATGGGGATTCAATCGGCTCTGCATTGTAGTGTGCTTCAAGCACTCGGATGTCGCCTTCTAATTGTTTAACAACATACGGGTGTGCATCATAGTTGATATCATGTAAACCTAAAATTGCTTGAACCTGGTCTAAGTAATGCAAAGGGAATTGACGGGCAATCCTTAATCCAAGGTCGAAGTCTTGGCATCGCCGGAACCGAGCATCCCAGCCGCCTACTGTTTGTATGACACTTTTCCTTATGAGTGCAGTACTTGGGAACACTGGGAATCCATCAAGCAGTAAAGAAAGTCCTAATGCTGGTGGTATTCTATACAAGCCTGGTATATCAGAACTGACTTCGTGGTTGTTGAGGAAGTTCCACATTCTAGGAAAAAAAGTGCTGTTTCTTGGTAGATAAGATTCAGGTGGGGAGCCTGGGTGTGCCCGTTGTAAATCGGCGAGTAAAAAGTCAACTTGCTCATGAGCCAGAATCAAACTACAAACCGATAACTTGTCGATTGGCCACCAGTCGTCCGCATCAAGATAGGCTATGAAGTCAGATGATGAAGCATCAGTGCCAGTTTGCCGTGCCACGGCAGAACCCTGGTTTGCTTGTGAAATGAGCTTAACTACAGTGCCATAGCTACGAACAATTTCTGCAGTTGCATCCGTTGAGCCGTCATCAACTACAATAACCTCTTCGGGAGGCCTTGACTGGCTGAGCGCACTGACAATTGCGGTGTTAATTGTCGACTCAGAGTTGAACGCAGGGATAACTACAGCAATGCTAGGGTGCATAGGATTATCGATTACAGTTACAGTGTGTTTTGTGATTAAGAGGATATAATAGCTTATTTTCCATGTGTATGAAAATTTGCTTCTTTGGAGGCGCGTATTCCAGTAAAATTAATCATTCATTCCGATAGGAAGAGCGTTGTTTACTGAGCGCTTACGTTTTAGGAGCTTAAGATCGGTAATGACCATTCGTAAAAGGTCATAAGTATTTCAGAAAAATAAATATTATTTTTGTTCATTATCATAGTTTTGCTGTGCTTTGATGACAGCCCCACCATGCTTATCACTCCACTTTTCAAGTGTATCAAATATAGGTACAAGGCTTTTCGCTAAGTCCGTGCGTTCATATTCAACACGAGGGGGAATTTCTGGATATTGTGTGCGTTTGACCAAACCATCACGTTCTAACTCTCGCAATTGCTGAGTTAGCATTTTTTGCGAAACATCTCCGATTGACCTTTGTAATTGATTAAACCGCATGTGGCCGTCTCCAAGGTGCCAAAGAATTTCAGGCTTCCAACGCCCTGCAAAAACGTTCAGTGCGCCTCCGATGGGACAAGAAAATAGATGCTTTTTTTTAGTCATGGGATCACTCAGGTATATTAGTTACTAAAAGGTACCTGCTTTACAAACAATTTGTACACTCCTATGGTATATCCAGCATCTTTTATTAATTGCAAGAGGATTCAGAATATGAGCATACAAATATTACATAGAGACGATCTACCTCTTGGAGGGTTTGCAGGGTTAAAAGAACATCGCCTTGTGGTCGACCAGCGTATTGGTGGTGGTAACGATACTTGGGATGGGTTTGGTCACTTCGTTTATTTGGCAGATGCGCGTTACCAGCCGAATGGTGAGACAAATATGCATTCTCATAAAGAAATTGATGTTATCTCAGTTATTGTGGAAGGTCACATCGACCATGAAGGCTCGCTGAAGCACGGTCAATCATTGGATACCGATCAAGCACAGGCTCAACGCGCAGGTGGTGAAGGGTTTAGCCATCACGAAATTAATCCTGATGATAAAAAAATCGCATGATACAGCTTTGGGTCTTGCCTGAGACACAAGGCGAGCCAGCAGGTTATAAATTTTATGACCTTGAGCAAGGCAAGATGACTCGTATCTATGGCGGTCCTAAATATCAGACCGAAACGCTGGATAACCATACCATTATGGAAGTGGGAATGTTGTCTGCTAATCAAGAAATTTCAAAGGATGGTGAGTTCTTGGCGTATGTCACCAGAGGGAGCGGCCACCTAAATGGTAAACCCGTAAAAGACGGTGATCTTGTGCGCGGTGAAAATCTGAATTTCCAAGCGGTCAATGATGATGTGCAGGTTATCATAATCACCACAGAAAAAATTGAATCGTAATATTAAGGAGAGAATAATGCCTAAATTAATGTTTTTTGCAGGAAGTGCGCGTAAAGAATCCATAAACAAGAAACTAGCAAAGCTAGCCCGGATTTCTCACCGATAGTATAGAAAAAGACTGCGTACTCTGGCATAACGGTTGTGCGAACAATCAGTTATGCAGCCAAGGAGCAGCAGCCTTATGAATACAGAGTGTACTGCAAATCAACTGGAATTTCACGGCCTTGGACGCCGTGTAGTGGAG
>Ga0316207_10004963_pt1 | contig 11259 bp, 4 predicted proteins | sample 6weekpyrite_MG_FD_204943 | JGI IMG/M metagenome (GOLD analysis project Ga0316207, IMG submission 204943) | Microbial mat bacterial communities from mineral coupon in-situ incubated in ocean water Damariscotta River, Maine, United States -... | ecosystem: Environmental > Aquatic > Marine >...
TTTAACAATCTACAGGGATGTAGCTATACTGTCGGTGTCTTACCCGACAATGACCACACGTGAAACTTAATAGTGATTAAAAGATTCCGCTAATAACGCTAATACACGCAAATGTGTTTACTGTACACCTTCGGCGTACAGTGTATTTATTTGATGGTGAGGCATTTCTCTTTATGTACGCCACCCTGCGTTTTTTGACCTTTCTGAAAAAGTGTTTTGCATAACCTCAATAAAAATCATAATCAACTGAAATTTGCTTTAGTGAATTTATTTTATTTGCGTGTATTAGCGTTATTAGCGGTGTAATTTATAAATCTACAGTGCATATATCCGCTAATAGTTTTTTTTAGTGTATATTGTCAAATTAAACATTCTATTTCGACAGCAATGCTGTACGTACAATATCAGAGAGTGATTTTGCCTGCATTTTGTGCATTATATTGGCACGATGTGCCTCAACTGTTCTTACACTAATATCGAGTTCATTGGCAATCACTTTATTAAGCTTGCCCTGGATGAGATATTCCATGATTTCTTTTTCACGCCTGGATAATTTTTCTATAAGCTTGAGGGCATTGTCCTTTTCTTCGGTTTCGTTTTTAAGGTTCTCGTCCTGCTCAAGACATTCGTGGATTCGGAGGATTAATTTCTCATTATCAACCGGTTTTTCTAAAAAGTCATGTGCACCTGATTTTATAGCCTGTACGGCCATATCTATATCGCCATGACCGGTGATTATTATTAAAGGTATTTTGTAGTTATGTTGATTAAGGTGTTGCTGTAATTCAAGGCCACTCATACCCGGCATGCGAACATCGACAACCAGGCAACCATGTTGCGTGAGGTCCGCGGTTTCAAGTAATTCTTCAGCGGAGCTATAAGTAGAGGATGATAGCCCTGAGGTTTTTATGAGTAGGCGCAGTGAGCTTCTAATAGCTTCATCGTCATCAATAATATGTACAGTTGCTTGCATTATGTTACTCTTCTATTACAGTTGGTAGCGAAAAATTGAATTTAGCTCCATGCGGTGTGTTCCTTTCAACCCATAAACGTCCTTCATGGGATTCAATAATGGATTTGCAGATAGAAAGTCCCATTCCCATGCCATTGTGTTTGGTTGAATAAAAAGCATCAAATACCTGTTCAGGATCTGAATAGGGCAGTCCCGGCCCGTTATCAATTACGTTTACTTCAATCATCTGGTCCTTATTGAGAAACGACTTAATGGTTAAGGATCGATCATTGTCAGGTACTTCGGTCATAGCCTCTATGGCATTTCTTGTCAGGTTTAGCAACACCTGTTCAATAAGTATTTTTTCTGTAACAATGTTTTCAAGGTCATCTCTTAATTCCAGGTTAAGCTTGATCTTATTCATGGAAATTTCTGATTTGACAAGTCGTGTCACAAGTCGGATTAATTCATTGATATCAGTTAAAGAAACAGAGGATTCACTTTTGCCGATAAAATCCCGTAAGCTATGAATGATTTCCCCAGCACGGTTTGCCTGGGTATATATGCCTTTGAGTGCTTCTAAAAGGTCTTCGTCGTTATGATTTTTAGCTGTAATCAGTGTATTGGCGACACTACTATAAGTTGAAATAGCCGACAGCGGCTGGTTGAGTTCATGTGCAAACTCAGTTGCCATTTCTCCCATGGTACTTAGTCTTGAAGCGTGCGCAAGTTCAATAAGACTTTGCCTTTCATTAATTTCCTGCTGTTTTCTTTGGGTGATATCTCGTGTGAATATGGCGGCGGAATTGTCTTTTTCGGTGGATATAAATGATAAACTGACTTCGACGTCAATGATGTTTCCGTTCTTGCAGCGGTTTTGAGTCTCATAGGATGTGAGGTATTTTTCACTAAACATTTTCATGCGATCGCCGAAACTTTCAGGGTCTAAATCAACTTCAATATCCATAATATTAAGGTCATGCATTTCTATAATGCTATAACCTAACATTTCGCAATAAGCAGGGTTCGCATCCTGGATTTTTCCCTGTGAATTTATGAGCAAAAAACCATCCATTGAGGTTTGCAGTATTTGCTCGTACCGAATCATTTGCTCCTGCAGCGCTTGCTCAATTATTTTTCTTTTGGTTATATCCAGCAGTGAGCCAATAATAGCGGGTTTGCCATTATAAGTTGTACTACTGCCATAGGTTTCGATATCAACTATTTTATTACTTTTGGTCGTGCACTGAAAAGTCGTATGAAAAGAGTTTTTATCATTAATCTCTTCTTTAATGTTCGAAATTAGAGCACTTCGTTCAGGTTTGTTAATTAGCCATATTGCTTTTGTATTTATAAGTTCATCTTTGCTGTAACCAAATATCTGTGAGAAGTAGGGGTTTACATAAAGAAAATTACCGCCCTGTATAAGGTATACGCCTACAAGAGACTTTTCAGTGAGACCCCTGAATTTATTTTCAGACTCTTTTAATGCTTTATTAGTATTAATGGTTTCAGTCGCATCTATTATTGTTCCGTCAATATGTAGTGGCAGGCCGTTTTCGCTATAGATAGGACGACCCCTGTCAATAAAATGTCTTATCTCACCATTTTTGTGTTTAGCTTTATAGCTAATTTCAAAGGTTTCGCGATTTTCTATAGCCTGGTTTATTTCTTTAAATACTCGGTTGCGGTCATTTTCATGTACAAATGAGTAACAGCTTAAATTGTTTTTACCTAGTTCTTCTAATGTATAGCCTGTCATTTTGTAAATCATGTTATTAAAAAATGATGATTTACAGCGCTGGCCATAGGGCGTGCTTCGGTATACTGCAGCGGGTATATTATTGGCTAAAATTCGATAGGAGTGTTCACTCTTTAATAATTTCTGTTCTGTGATATGCTGGTCTGTGATATCCAGGCCGGTACCAATAATATAATCAATGTTTCCATTTTCATCAGCCAGTGAAGTATTGGACCAGGAAATATAACGCTTAGCCCCAGACTTCGTGAGCCAGTGATTTTTATGTGTGTTTGGGAAGTTGCTTTGACACAGGTCCTTAAAGACCTTTCTGACACCTTCTATTTCTTCAGGAAGAATTAATATATCCCATATATATTTACCCGCAATCTCCCTGAAACTATAGCCGGTTGTTTTTTCACAGGTCTTATTAAATAATACAATATGACCTTCATTGTCCAGAACTATAACGAGTGCACCAATGGTTTCTATTAAGGCATTATTTAACTCGTTAGCCTTTCGCCTGGCCTGTTGGGCGTTTGCACGACCCTGAATTTCCTGTTTCAGCTGTGAGTTCACTTCTGACAGATGTTTGGTGCGATCCTGAATGCGTTCTTCAAGATATTGCTGGGCATTCATCAGGTCATTTAGCATGGACTTTCGTTCAGTAATATCAGAAAAAGTAATGACCGCGCCGTATATTGCGCCATTCACTTCAAGCGGCATTGAGCGATAGTCAACTGAAAAACTGCTGTTGTCTGATCGCCAGAAGGTATCGTCCTGTACATGTATGCGACGCGCTTCCTTTAGGGCCTTTAGAATTTGACATTCATTGTCGGGCAGGTGACAGCCGTCGAATTTTGTATGGTGAATAGCAGGATGAAGTGGCTTATTGAGTAGTTTTTTTTCATTTTTGTAACCCAGCATTTTTAAAGCAGCGGGGTTTATAAAAGTGCATTTACCTTCGAGGTCAATGCCAATAATACCTTCGCCGGCCGCATTTAGTAAATGTACTTCACGTTCTTTGCTTAGTTTTATTTCTTCAATAAATTTATTTCGTTCAATGGCATAACCAATTACACGTTCAAAAATAAGGCTGTTAAGGTCCTGTTTGTACAGGTAGTCCTGAACACCTAATTTCGCTGTTTTTCTCGCCAGCTTTTCATCGAACTTGTTATCAAGTGCAATAATGGGTGTTGTGGGGTAAGTACTGGATATAACTCTAATGGCATCTAGCGGGTCAGACTCGGGTGGGAGAGAGACGTCCAGCAGGATTACATCGTATTGTTCACCAAAGACCGGGTGCCTTATTTTTTCAAGCGTATCAATATGCTTTAATTCATAACAATGGCGCTTGATTGGTTGCAGTATGTTGTTTATAAGCTGGGCATCATTATGGTCATCTTCAACCAAAAGAAGCTTAATACATTTATTTTTCATTATTGATGCTGTGCTTAAGTCCTACTGCAAAATGTGCGATGTGAAAAAGTGCATATATATTTGTAGCAGACAACTGAGCGTTTTTCCATATTGTTTCTGCAAATCTATTTCTGCAATATGCGTCAATTTAAGAATATTTGATTAATATCAAAATTACATTAAGTAACACAAAAATACCAGTTTGAATATATAAAAAATAAACGCTGAAGCTTACGTATAAATACGAATATCATTTGACGCTCTGCCTATTAATATTAAGCATAACGAATAGTCTCAGTTAGATCGTTATGCATGTTTATGGTTTCTGGTCTAGCTACATATGAATCAAAGTAATAAGGGGTATGGATAGTGAAGACGAATAAAATATTACTATCAACTTTATACGTGTTAGGGTCAGCATTTTTTATCGCTGGCTGTGACAGGGGAGGTTCTAGTGATACTAGTACTGCGCCAGTTACAACTTCTGTTGGTATTTTTCTTGACTCTCCGGTTGAAGGATTGACCTATACGTCAAAATCCACTTCAGGCATTACCAATGCCGCGGGTGAGTTTAATTATGTTAAAGATGAAGAAATTACCTTTAGCTTTGGCCAGGTGCAACTGGGGGGTGCAAAAGGTAAGGGCGTAATTACCCCAATGGACCTGATGAGCGCAGACCACGACAGTGAAGTGGTTCAGGCGATGGCCAGTTTTTTACAGTCACTGGATAAAGATGGCGATCATAGTAATGGCGTGCAGTTAAATAGCCAGGTTGCATCTCTGCTAAATGGTCAACTAGGTACCGGAAATGTTGATTTTACCGAGATTCTTAATTTAGTTGGCGATAATGATCCAGCCACATCTGATCCGGTGACCGATGCATTAACTGCGCTTGATGTTGTGGTGCAGGATGTAGTGACCGCCAGCTCAACATTGGGTGTTGACTTTACATTAACCTATATCGATTACACAACAGCGGCCACTAACCTGGCAGCTGTCGTTGAAGATAGCTGGATATTTCGTAAGAACATTTCCAAAACCCAGGAGCTTACCAGCTCTAAATCCAAGTTTAATATTATGCCGGTATGGGTGCCTGCACGTCGTTCAGATGATACCTACTGGGTAGATGCTGCAAGCCTGACCATTATCGACAATACACCTGAAGACCCAGCCAGTGGCGATGAGTTTTGCCAGGTGGTTATGGATACGACAAATAAAGAAGCCATTGTGGGTCGCTACGAAAATAACCAGTGCTGGAGTAAGCCACTGGTTGCTACCTATACTGATATCGACTGGCGTCATACCAATTCAGAAGTTGATGCTTTCGGTGCGATTTCCCGTGACGATGGCCTGACCTGGAAGCGTGCAAATCTGTCCCGTACAGGTGACCGTGATGTACTGGCTCCCGCGGATAATTCAGATGGTTTTCCAACGGGTTTTAAGGGTGCATCCCGTAAGCCAATTACCCAGGTTAAAAATAATTTTATCCTGGTGTCGTGGACAGATTACTACTGCTCAGGTGGTCAACCAACTTACAGCTTAACTGAAGATCCAGCTGATCCATTGAGTCCTCGTTTATACGATGATTTTTATGGCGTTGCAGGTTCACAGGGCTTTGTTGATTACACCGAGCAATTACCTGCGGATGACCCACGTATGCCAAGTCCATCGGTTGTACCTTACAGTTGTGTATGGGCAAGTCGTGGCGTTGTTGATCCAGCAAGCGGTGATATTCAATGGTATTTACCCGAGCGTATCAGTTCAGGTCGCCGTGATGCTTACCAGATATTTGTAGGTGCAGCAGCAGGTGGTGGTTTTGCTATCACCTGGCAGGAAGACCCTGAAGGTTTACAGGCGGGTAGTGCCGCGGGTCCTGGTGATGGACTGAGTGGTGCCACTGCAAGTCACAAAACTGATATCTGGTATAGCTACATTACCTGGGGCAACTTCGATGATATCGATACTGATTTTGTGCCCGTTGCTGCTGACCCAGATCCAACGACACCGGATGGAGATGTAGAAGGTTTAGGTCGAGTAAAAGCCCTGTTCCCAATTCCCATGCCTGTGCGTATTACAGACAATGATGCCTGTAATGCACAGAACATGTTCTCCGATGGTCATAAGTGGTGTTTGTTAGCTGACCCTCAGCAAAACGGTGACATTGTTTATCTGGATGCGGTGTCTAAAGCTGAACTTGAAACACAGATCATTGCTGCAACAGATCCAGTAATTATTAACCCGGAGCCGGTTATTGATTTAAGTAATCTTAACCTGGTTAATTGTGATCGCTTAATTGACCTTAGCCCAGTGGATGACAATCTGGGGTATACCTGTCAAACCGCGAATGGTGTCATTCTGGATGGCGACACCGGAGCATCGCGTCCTAACCTGTTCCTGCAGAAAGATATCGAAGGTAAAACCTGGGCGATTCTTGCCTATGAAGAAACCAAAGGAAGAAATGAAATTTTCTTCAATGGTGAACAGGCGCTGGAAGACGAAGGTAAAAACTCGCTTTACCACAGCTTTATGTATAACAACCCCGTTGAAGTTGCTAAGGGTGATTACGTTAACCTGCCAGAACTGTATAACGACTTACCCGTTATTCGCTGGTGTATAGATGACCTGGGGGCATTGCATGAACGTGTTGATATAAACAATTGCCCAGCCAGCACAACCCCTGTTTATGCCAGGGAAAACTCACGCCGTATACGCTTTGCATTGCAGGGTGAAAAAGCGGTGAAAGATTCTGGCACGGTATTAGTCACATTCTACAAACAGGGCATGGAAGGTAAAGGCGCACCATCCGACATCATGATGAGACGTATGGAGTTAGGTGAAGATGCGGCAACGGGTGGCAACCCCTATGCATTTAAAAACTTCGTTTGTGAAGCAGCAGATGCCTATGGTGATTGCTATAAGGGTGCAAAAAACATGAGCAGCACAACGACTGATGCTTATGAGTTACCCACACAACTTGATCCCATTGGTGAGACTTTAACACTGTGTCCAAAACTTACCGCATGGCACTGGACTGCGGATAACTTTAATGACACCACCAGTGCAACCTTATGTGAAGATGCCCGTGCACATCGTGGACAACTTCGTGGTGACTTCCTGGCCATGGGTTATACCTGGACACCAAACTGGGCAGCCGCTCGTAATGGAAATGATAAATATGATTTTTATATTCGTCGTTCATTCGATGGTGGCCAGACCTTTACCACCAAAGGTGATGTAGAGCATCTGGCTTTTGTTGACCCAGACCCAACCGTCAGTGGTGATCAGTATCTGGAAAGCACTACAATTACCGCCGGTTCATTTGAGCCACCGCGTAATGTTTCGTTGCTAAAAAATAACTTCGAAAGTGCTATTGAACCACGTATCGTAGCCGTGCCCGGAAGTATCACACTAAAAGGTGATGCAAACCTGGATGGCAAACCTGACCTGTGTACCGCTGATAAGAAACCCTGTTTCCCAGCGGAAGATAAAGCAAACCTTAAAGTGTTTATTGCATCTTACGGCCTGGCCAACAATAACGATGATGACAGTGACGGTAATCTGGACACCTATCCTACGGATATGTTCTTTGCAAAAACTGTGGATGAAGGTGAATCATACCTGACGGTATCCAAGTGTACTGTTGATGGTGCAACGGTTGTCGGTGAAGACTGTGAAGATGTATGGCCATGGTTAGCCAAGCGTGCTGACATTGAAGAAGGTGAAGCGCAACTGCGTATTACTCCAGCGGGTGACCGTGCCTATGCCACCTGGTTACAGGAGTCAGCCTATGATCCATCAGATCACTTCTCAGGTAGCGATATCTGGTTCCGTAAAATTGATGACGATAGTTACAGTTGGGGACCACCTGCTGATGCAGAAGAAAGTGATGGAGGTGAGCTATGAAAACTTTAATTAAAAAAGCGATTAATCATAGCGCACTCTTCAAGGGTAACTTTGTGAACAGTGCAAACACGACTGGCATACACACAAACAGCGTAAATGTAGGGGTTAGAAAAGTGAAAAACTTAATGCTTCAGTCATTCATATTAACGGCGGCGATGGCGGCGGGTTTAGCTGGCTGCGATAGCGGTAGTAGTGGTGGCTCCACAACGGCTACTCCGGTTGCCGAGGTTTTAACCGGTCGTTTTGTTGATGCCTCCGTGGTGGGCCTGGGTTATAAGGCAACCAGTCACAGTGGCGCGACCAATGACAGTGGTGAGTTTAGTTACAGGTCAGGTGAAAACGTGACCTTTAACGTAGGTAATATTGTATTGGGTTCAACCGGTGGTAAATCACTGGTTACGCCTTTTGATATGTCTTCAAATGAAGATGTCGTTAATGCGATTGCGAGCTTGCTGCAAAGCCTGGATGATGACAATACCGATGGTGTTATCAGGCTTTCAGCGACAAAAGTGGCGGCCCTTAATGCGCTTATTGCAGAGCTAAACCTTGGCACGCTCCCAGAAGTTGATGTGCCAACAACACTGGCAACACTTGATGCGGCAGTTGTCAGTGTAGCCGGTGCAGATTATGTTGCACCGGATGCGGCGCTGGTTGCCATGTTATCTGACCTGGCACAGTTTGATTACATGAATCGAAACATTTCAAAAACGCCTGAAGAAACGAGTGATAAAGCGGGCATTGAAATTATGGGTACACCCGTGGCGGCACGCTCAGCAGCGGGTGATCTGGTTAGCGATCTGGGAAATGTGAAACCCATTATCTCTAGCTACTGGGATGCAAGTGATGCCTATATCGCGGTATCTCATGACAACGGTGCCAGCTGGAAACGCACCAACCTGTCACGCAATGCAAAAGCCAAAGCACCCAGCATGCATGTTGAAGGTGACTATGTACTGGTGAGCTGGATATCAACTGACTGCCAGGGCGGCCCCGAGTTTGTTGATGCGGGTACGATTCCAGCAAGCGTAGAGAATCCTGCTAAAGCGATTCTTGCCAATGAAACAGACCCGGCACTACATTATACCGCGGGCAGTGATACCGAAGTGGTTGATCTGTTCCAGGTGTTAGGTAACCAGGGCAGTGTTGATTACAGTGCAATTTATCCAGAGGTGGGTGTTGTGCCTTACCACTGTGTATGGAGTGCGCGAGGTGTACTGGATGTTGATGGTGCATTGGGTGCTAGCATTAGCGGCATTACTGAAGACACCACCGGCCAGTTTATCTGGTTTAAATCTCAGCAGATGACCAGTGGCACACGTGATGCAAAACTTAACTGGCCTGCGGGTCTTGAAGGTTTTGGTTTTGGTCTGGTCTGGCAGGAAGATCCAGAAGGTTTAATGCCGGGTGAAGGTGAAGGCCCAGGCGTTGGCTGGAGTGGTGCGAAAACACATCATAAAACCAATATCTGGTATAGCTATATCAAGTGGGATGATTTTGCAGTCGCCGACACGACATTAGATGCAGAAACGGGACGACCAAAATCATTGCTCACCATGAGTGTACCCATTCCTGTTTCAGACAATAACTCATGTAATGTAGACCAGACCACTGCGAAGTTAATGTGCACCACAGACGCTTTCTGTTCAGCACAGGCCACAGTGGATACATCCGGTGGTGATGACACTGCAACATTCTGTGTCGTGGACTACGATGGAAATGCTACGGCTTACGAGCCAGATGTTGATGCGGTACTTGATGGTGATACAGCAGCATCACGTCCTAACCTGCACTTTGCCGCAGAACTGGATGTTGATGGTGTAACCGTTATAGGTGCACGTGCATTAGTCATGTATGAAGAAAGCAAAGGTTTGTGTGAGCTAGGTAAAGGCTGTAAAGATTCAACCTTCTACCCTTACGATGTCGGCAAGTGGATTTTATATCACCATATGCCCGACTTTGCGGACCCACTGGTATTGCATAAAGGTGATGTAATTAGTTCGCCTGTGCAAACAGCATCAACAAACCCACTGGATGATACAGCGACATTTATTCCATTGCCTGATGACCCAGCCACTGCGTTTGATGAATCGGCACTGTATGAAAATACGCGTCGCGAACGTTTCGTGGTGAACGCAGACCCAACTCACGACACCAAGTTTGTCATGATTTACAAACAGGGCTGGTATAACCAGGGTGAGCGCGCCGATATCTTTATGCGCAGAGCCGTCGGTGGTTATGACATCTCCAATATGGAAGAAGATATCTGTGTGAGCTGCGTAACGCCAGCTTCCATTGGTGTCGATGATGATGACGGCACACTCACTGCGAAAGTTGAATCATGGACATGGGATGCTTCTAATCTAAATGATGAATCCTGGACGAACCCTTATGATGATGCGCGTTCATTACGTGCAAGCCTTGAAGGTGATCGTCTGCTAATTGGTTATGCCTGGACACCTAACTGGCAGCTGGCAACTAACCCGGGTTCGACGGGCACCTTTAAAGATAGTTATGACTTCTTTGTGAGACGTTCATTTGATTCAGGTGCTTCATTTACAGACACTGCGGGTGTGCCTGAAAAACCACGTAACACCTCTTACCTGGTGAATAATAAGGAAAACGTAGTTGAGCCCAGAATCGCAACAATTGATGGTACAAGCATTGATTGCCCAGATGTGGGTGGCTTCTTTACCGGTGGTGCATGTAGCCAGGTCGGTGGCGGACTCACCGATCCACAACTGGCACAGTTCTTCGTGGTGACTTACTGCACCGCGGCCAATGTTGAACGTGAGCCGATTGGTGGAATCCCAGTGCATGCACCGGGGCTGGATTGCTACTACAGCTGGACAATTGATAATGGCGATAGCTACATCGCACCACCAAAAGATGTTGAGGTGGTTGATGAGTCCGGCTCAACGGTGACTATCCAGGTTCCAGACTTTGAATGCCTGGCATGTTCAGAACAGGAAGAAGTAGAGCCAGAAGTTGTACTATCCGAAGGCTCTTCATTTGCCGACACGCTGTATGCCGCAGACCACCAGGACGTCATTGCAGAAATGCACGGTGCCTGGGTTGCCAATGGCATAGAAGATCCAAATACTGGAAGCGAAGTGCAAAATGGAAGTGATGCCTGGTACGGTCTATTCGAACTAAAACTGGACCCAATAACACCTTAACGATCAGTAACTCCTGTTGAGTGACCTTGAAAAGCGCGCCAGGGATGTCGCGCTTCTTTTTTGCCTGAAAA
>Ga0316207_10004964_pt1 | contig 11257 bp, 8 predicted proteins | sample 6weekpyrite_MG_FD_204943 | JGI IMG/M metagenome (GOLD analysis project Ga0316207, IMG submission 204943) | Microbial mat bacterial communities from mineral coupon in-situ incubated in ocean water Damariscotta River, Maine, United States -... | ecosystem: Environmental > Aquatic > Marine >...
GGGACGTGCGTCTGAAATTCAGCAATCGGAAGTTTCAACCGCACAAGCGTCTCAGTTGGAGGCCACTTTCGTCTATCAGCCACCTTTTGGGGCTTTCATTGCCAACGGATGAAATATTCGGGCTAGTGGGAAGGTTTTTTGCGGTCTGCAATAAAATCTCGCAGGGCCATGAAAAACAGGGAGCAATTGCGATCGCGAGGATCGAACCGGACGCCGGTGCGGTAGGTGGGCTTCGGTAACACTGTTTCTTTTCCTAAAGGGATTGGGTTGCTCCAGACGGTCGTGCCATTGACGCTGACGCTATAACTGCCGCTGCGGAGTACCAGTTTGACAGGGGTGCCAGGTTCTATTTCATTAGGTATCTGGATACCAGTGCCGGATATGGAGATGTCATGGATGCGATTGAGGACGTAGCGTCGGTCATAGACTTCAAGATGAAAACAGTCATTAGTGTCTTCATAGTTGACCTGTGTGCGTTCGTGTTTGCGATCTTCAAGTGCCATGATATTTCCTTGTTTTACATGCCTGTTTGGCAGGTAGCTGAAAATACGATTCTCTGGTTAGAGAATAATGCATCATTTATATTTGTTGGTTCTAATAGACTATCTGCCCAAACGCTCAAAACCTTTAGATAGCAGCAGGCATAATTGACAAAGTTTTTCATAGTCGACCTGGTCGAGGCCATAATCATTGCCGTAGCGATCAACATACACCACCCCCAGTGCTTTGCCTTTGGTGCGAATGGTCATGACAAAAAACTGATTGGTGTTGATAAATTTGTAAAATGCTTGTGGAATCAAGGGTGTAATTTTTTGCAGGTTTTCTTGGCGGCAACGAATCGCCTGTGGTTTTTCCAGCAGACGCTGAAACAGGTTGTGATTGCTAACCGGGATGCGCAGGTTACGCAGGCCTGTTTCGTTGCCAAAAATGAATCTGCAGGCCAGGTTTTTTTTATCCGGTTCAAGCATGGCAAAAAAGGCGCGGTTGAGTTTCAGGCCATCCTGAAAGCCGCGCTTAAGCAAGCCCATGAACTCGGCAAGATTGAATTCGCCGGCCAGGTGAGCCTTTAAATCCTGTACAACTTTGTCAAAGATGGCGTGATTGAGTGGTGAAAATAGCTCATCAGTAGCGGCTAGAGTGGCAGGTGGTGAGGCTTTAGTCTGTTTGTGTGGTGCAACGGTTATCTCGATTTCATCATCTGTAACTGTATCTTCATCTCGGTCTGGTGGGCTGAATGTTTTGAGTACATCTTCATCCAGGTCAGGCAGGCTGGCGGCGGCGGGGGTGACGCCATAGAAAACTGTTTCATCTGCCGAATGGATGGCGTTATCACGCACTTCCAATATGGCTTCCTCGATATCGCAGTGCAGATGCGCGGCAACCTTTTCAATCAGTGTTTCCATCTCTTCAGTTTGCCAGCCCTTTTCGGCGCTGATTGCCAGCTGACCGGCCAGTTGGACTTCGTATAGGCGCGGGTTGATACGCTCCTCTTCATCGTGTTTTTCAAGGCTCTGGATGATAAAACTGGAGAGTTTCCAGTGCTTGGCCAGTGCATGAGACAGCTGAGTAAGACTGAAACCGAGTATTTCTTTTTGTATGTCGAGATCATTGAGTGATGAGCACTGGCTAAGGACGCCGTTGCCATGAACCAGTAGCATCAAGGTGCCTATGCCATGCAGCATCGCTGCAGTAAATAATTCTTCCGGGGCCATATCGACACGTTCGCGAGCGAAGCCATAGGCCTGGTAAGCAGCGTGATAGTCGCGGGCGATAATCTGCATGTAGAGTGTTTTGGTATCTTCATCAACACTGTCTTCGAGAAACGACATTGCTTCGATGGTCTTGGTGATATTGCCGGCGCCAAGTTTCATGGCGGCGGCATCGACAGTGTGGATTTCATCTTGCAGTCGGCTTCTGGGCATGGCGCAGCCTGCGCGTAATAAGGCTAGGGTTAAGCCTGGGTCGGTAAGCGCGATATTGGAAAGCTTGGCCATGGAGACGTTTTCATACGCCCCCATTTCCTTTAGCTCCTGGCGTGAGTGTTTTAACAGCGGCAGCTCAAGCTCACTGAGGTATTCCACCCATTGTTCAAGTGTTTTTCTGTCTTCCATGTCCGTATTCATTAACAAAGGTATTCCCTTACTGAGTCAATTACGACCTTATGGATAGAATCTTTAATAAACAAAACAGAGTAAATTTATGGTTTAAGGAAATGGAGCAGGCGTCGATATGAATTGACGTAAGGGATAAACAAAGGGCAGGGTTAGCTCAAATGCTGATTATTATTGGATTCATTATCGTTATAGGTTGTGTGGCTGGCGGCTTCGTCTTGTCACACGGGAACCTTGGTTCTTTATGGCAACCATATGAAGTGTTGATCATCTGTGGCGCGGCCTTTGGTGCCTTTGTTACTTCCAACCCGGCAAGCGTATTGAAGTCTGCGTTTGGCGGCATGTTAGGGGCCTTTAAAGGCTCGAAGTATAACAAGGCCTTGTACCTTGAACTGTTGTCGTTGATGTATGAACTGTTACAAAAGACGCGCAAGGAAGGCATGATGTCTGTTGAGGCCGATATCGAAGAGCCGGCGGAAAGCCCCCTGTTCAGTAAGTATCCCAAGATTGTTTCTGATCACCATATTACTGATTTTATCTGTGATTACCTGCGTCTGATGGTCGGTGGCAGCATGAATCCATTTGAGTTGGAAAACCTGATGGATATGGAGTTGGCTGCTCATCATAAGGAGTCCGAGATGCCTGGTGAAGCGGTGACTGCTGTGTCTGATGCCTTGCCTGGTTTTGGTATCGTCGCGGCGGTGTTGGGTATCGTTATCACTATGTCTTTTATCGGTGGCGATCCGGCTGTGCTTGGCCATCACGTAGCCGCTGCATTGGTGGGGACCTTTCTGGGTATTTTGTTTGCCTATGGTTTTGTCGGGCCACTGGCGACCGCCATGGGGCACATTGCCCGAGAAGAGGCCAAGTTTTATGAATGTATCAAGGTTTGTCTGTTGTCTGCTGTGAATGGTTACAATCCGCAGGTGGCGGTTGAATTTGGCCGCAAGGTGATGTACTCAAGCATCCGTCCCAGCTTTAGTGAGCTTGAAGAGCATGTTAAGAATAGCGCTGGCTAGGTGCAGTCGGCGTGATCGATAAAAAACAGCCCATTATTGTCAAAAAGGTCAGCCATGGTGGCCACGGCCATCATGGTGGTGCCTGGAAGGTGGCGTTTGCCGATTTTGCCACCGCGATGATGGCCTTCTTCCTGTTGTTATGGCTGTTGGGTGGCACATCGGATGAAGAGAAAGCGGCGTTGTCTGATTACTTCACTAACCCAAGCATGATGGAAGGTACAACATCAACTCCTGCACCAAGTGCAGGGCCCGGCGGAGTAAGCACCAACTTGATTGAATTGAGCAGCATACCGGACGTTAAGAAGCACGACAAAGATAAAGATGAAGACTTCAAAGAGAAAGTCGAAGTTGATGAAGAAAAACAAAAACGCATCGAAGAGCAAGCAGAAAATAAGATGTTTGACGACTTGATGGATACGCTTAAAGAGGCAGTAGAGAAAAGCAAGGCGTTGGCACCATATAAGGATCAACTGCTGATTGATATTACTCCTGAAGGCATGCGTATTCAGATTGTTGATATGGCTAACCGGCCCATGTTTGAAAGTGGCAAGGCTGACCTTATGTACTACACCGTCGATATTCTGTTTGAATTGGCCAAGTTTATTCGTGAGGTGCCGAATCGCATCAGCCTCACCGGGCATACCGATGCCTCTGAGTTTAGGGGCCGGGAAGAATATAGCAACTGGGAATTGTCCGCTGATCGGGCCAACGCGGCCCGTCGTGCCCTGGTGGATGGTGGCGTGGCAGAAAAGCAGGTTGGACGAGTGGTTGGGCTGGCATCGTCAACCTTGTTTGATAAGGCCGATCCGCTTAACCCTATTAATCGGCGAATTTCCCTGATCATTATGAATAAGAAGACTGATGAGGCGATTGCTCGCGGCGAGGGTGTTAACGATCAGGTCTTGTCTGATCGCGACAAGGCCCAAGAGGGAGGCTTCGAAGACGTGCCTGCAAATGTGCTTGGTGCTGGTGACGTCAATATTGATATGGATGTTGGGACTGGTGAATCGGTTAACCCAAGCAAGCCACCAGAGTTGTCTGATTCTAAACAAGTCGAAGAAGTAAAACCAATTGAGCCGCCTATTAAACTTCCTAAGTTTGATGCTATTGATCTTGATAAGAAGGCCAAAAAGCCTGTTGGCGAGTCGTCCAGGCCTGTGCCGCCACAGGATCAAGATGATGATTTCGAAGAATTGCCTATGGAGCTACTTTGATTTGATATCCGCCAATCTTGATAAGGATATCTGTTAGATATCTGCTGTTGTTTCAGGTTACTTATTTTTATAGTGACCTATAGCGGATGGAGCGGCAGTGGCTATTTTATATTGCTGTGATCAGGCTAGAGAATTCTTGTTTTAACCCGATAGTTATCTTTGGGTTAGACTGGTTTGGCGAATGATTGTAAATTGCACAAGGCTAGGGAGAGCAAGTTTTTATGGGTTTGAAAGCATGGCTGGTGGATAAGCTGGTCAAATGGCTCAACACGGAAGATGGTCACTGGGATATCCCTCCCTGTGATTTTGACCGCCTGACTGTTGAGATCAAATCCTGCGATGTATTGCTGGTGGAAGGTCGTAACCGCATCAGCTGCTTTATTAAAACCATCACCCTAAGTTCGTGGACGCACTCGGCGCTCTACATCGGCCGGCTTGAGGATATTGAGGATGTCGAGGTGCGTGCTGAAATCCTGCGCCATTATGATGGCGATCCAAGCGAACAACTGCTGATTGAACCTCTGCTGGGGCAGGGCACGGTCGTCTCACCGCTGTCGAGTTATAAAAATGATCATCTGCGCATCTGTCGCCCCAAGGCCTTGTCGCATCAGGATGGCCAGCATGTGATTGCCGAGGCGGCTAAATATTTTGGTCATGAATATGATATCCGTCATCTGGTGGATCTGGCCCGATTTGTCTTTCCCTATGGCATCGTGCCACGGCGTTGGCGTTCGACCCTGTTTGAACTCAATGCCGGCGAGCAGGCCAAGACCGTTTGTTCCACAATGATCGCCGAAGTCTTTGCCGCGGTTCATTACCCAATATTGCCAGTGATCCATCGTGATGATGAGGGTGGGTTACGGTTGTATAAACGTAATACACGCCTGTATACGCCGCGCGATTTTGATTACTCCCCCTATTTTGAAATTATCAAATATCCGATTCTTGGTTTTGATGACGTTGAGCTTTATCGCCAGTTGCCCTGGGATAAGGACGGCGTGGTCTGTCACGGCAAGGGTGAATGTTATGCCGCGGATGGTACGCGGATTGAGCAACAGGATGTTGCAGTCGAAAAAAATTAGCTGAAGAAAGGAAGGCTTTTATGGCAATGCTTTTTTGTTTGGTAATGGTGGCGGCGATTTGGTTCATGGCCTATAACCGCTTTGCCCTGTGGCAGTGGAGTGCAGTGCTGGTTGGCCTGATGCTGGTGGCAACCTTGCTGGGTGTCTATTCATCGTTGGCATTGACGCTGCATTGGTTGGTGCTGCTGGTTGTGATTGTGCCGCTGAATATTTCGGCGTTACGGCGTGGCCTAATTAGTGATCGTGTCTTGCCGCTATTGCGCAAGGCCCTGCCGCCCATGTCGCAGACCGAAAAAGAGGCGCTCGATGCCGGTACAGTATGGTGGGATGGTGACCTGTTCAGTGGTCGTCCCGACTGGGACAAACTGCATGCCATGGTCTTGCCGCAATTGTCTGCCGAAGAGCAGGCCTTCCTCGACGGTCCGGTAGAAGAGCTATGTCAGATGCTAGACGACTGGCATATCACTGAAGAGCGTCGCGACCTGCCACCCGAGGTATGGCAGTTCATCAAGGACAATCGCTTCTTCAGCATGATCATTCCTAAAAAGTTTGGTGGCCTGGAATTTTCCGCCCTGGCCCATTCATCGGTAGTGATGAAGGTCTCCAGTCGTTCGGTTTCGACCGCGGTGACGGTGATGGTGCCCAATTCACTCGGCCCTGCCGAACTGTTGTTGCACTATGGTACCGAAGAGCAAAAAGATTATTACCTGCCGCGTCTGGCCAAAGGTCAGGAGGTGCCCTGTTTTGCCCTGACTGGACCGACAGCAGGCTCGGATGCTGCCTCGATTCCCGATAATGGCGTGGTCTGCACAGGCATGTTCGAGGGCCAAGAGGTGCTCGGCATACGCCTTAACTGGGACAAGCGTTACATCACCCTGGGTCCGGTAGCGACGGTGTTGGGCCTGGCCTTCCGTCTCTATGATCCGGATCACCTGATTGGTCAGACCGAGGACATCGGTATCACTTGTGCCCTGATCAAAACCGACACCAAGGGCGTCACCATTGGCAATCGCCATGCGCCGTTGAATATGGCCTTCATGAACGGTCCAAACCAGGGTAAGGATGTCTTTATCCCGATGGACTGGGTTATCGGTGGTCAGGCTCAGGTGGGCCAGGGCTGGCGCATGTTGATGGAATGCCTCGCCGCTGGCCGTTCGATCTCGCTGCCAGCCTTGAGTGTGGGGGCGGGCAAACTGACTTCCCGTGCCACCGGCGCCTATTCGCGCATACGCAAACAGTTCAACACCCCAATTGGTAAGTTTGAAGGGGTTGAAGAGCCGTTGGCGCGTATTGCCGCCAATACCTATTTGATGGATGCGGCGCGGGTGATGACTGCCGCGGCAGTCGACCTGGGAGAAAAGCCATCGGTGATCTCGGCCATCGCCAAATACAACATGACTGAAAGAATGAGAAAAGTGGTCAACGATGCCATGGATGTGCAGGGTGGCAGTGGCATCTGCATGGGGCCACGCAACTTCCTTGCTCGCGTTTATCAATCGATTCCGATCAGTATCACGGTGGAGGGGGCGAATATCCTGACTCGTACAATGATTACCTTTGGTCAGGGGGCGATCCGTTGTCATCCCTATATTTTGAAAGAGATGGAGGCGGCGCAGAATGAGGATCAACAGCGTGGTGCGATCGATTTCGATAAGGCCCTGTTTGGACATATTGGCTTCACTGTCAGCAATGCCGCCCGTACCCTGTGGCTGGGGCTGACCGGGGCGCGTCTTCAGTCGGCACCCAAGTCCGGGCCTGAGGCTTATTATTATCGACAGGCGACACGCATGAGCGCTGCTTTTGCCCTGGTGGCAGATGTGGTCATGCTGACCTTGGGTGGAGACCTGAAGCGCAAGGAGAAGTTTTCCGGCCGACTGGCAGATATGTTGAGCCAGTTGTATCTGATCTCGGCCAGTCTTAAACGTTTTCATGATCAGGGCAGCCCGAAAGAGGATCTGCCACTGCTGCAATGGGCCTGTGATGATGCCCTGTATCAGATGCAGGAGAGTCTGCGTGGGCTGCTGCGCAACCTGCCGTTTCGGCCGCTGGCATCTGTGTTGCGCTTCATGATCATGCCCTGGGGCAAGAGCTATCATCTGCCGGAAGATCGTTTGGGTCATAAGGCGGCGAGTCTGTTGTTGTCGCCATCGACGGCACGCGACCGACTGACACAGGGTATCTTTGTGCCCAGTGGTGAAAATGAAGCTCTGGGCCGTTTGGAGGTGGCGTTGCAAAAGGTGATTGCTGCCGAAACGATTGAACGCATGCTACGCTCGGCGGTGAAGAGTGGAAAACTGGCTAAATTGCGAGAAGATGAACTGGTTGATTCTGGCTTGGCTGAGGGTGTGATCGAAGCCCATGAGGCTGAGCTGGTCAGGGCCGCCATTGCCGCGCGGCGTGAGGTGATCAAGGTCGACGATTTTAGCCCGGATTATTGGAACAAGGAGTCATAAGATGGTGACACGGAATAAGGGAAAGCCGGTTTTTGTTGTTGATGGCGCACGCACACCTTTTATTAAAGCGGCGGGTAAACCGGGCTTGTTCAGGGCTTCTGATCTGGCGGTCGCTGCTGGCCGTCCATTGCTGGCCCGGCACGGTTTTGACCCGGCTCAGCTGGATGAGGTGATACTGGGGTGCGTCATGCCCGGGCCGGACGAGGCCAACATCGCCCGCATGCTGTCACTGCGATTGGGGTGTGGAAAATCAGTACCGGCCTGGACAGTGCAGCGTAACTGCGCATCGGGTATGCAGGCGCTGGATTGTGCCTATGGCAACATTGCCTCGGGTCGCTCCAACCTGGTGTTGGCCGGTGGCGTCGAGGCCATGAGCCATGCGCCAGTGCTGCTGAATAATAAGATGGTGGCGTGGTTGGCCGGTTGGGCCAGATGCAAAACCATTGGCCAGAAATTGCATGCGTTGAGCAAACTACGTGGCGCTCATCTAACGCCAATCATCGGTCTGCTACGTGGCCTGAGTGATCCAATCGTCGGCTTGTCCATGGGACAGACGGCCGAGATTCTGGCGCATAGATTCAATATCGATAGAGAGACTATGGATGTTTATGCCATGGAGAGCCACCATCGTCTGGCCAAGGCTCAGGATGAAGGTTGGCTGGATGAGATCGAAGCGGTGTACGACACTCGCGGCAATCACTATCTGCATGATACCGGCCTGCGTCGTGACAGCAGTATTACCAACCTGGCCAAGTTAAGGCCGGTGTTTGATAGACGCTTTGGTCGTGTCACTGCTGGCAATAGCGCCCAGGTTACCGATGGTGCGGCGATGCTGATTCTGGCCAGTGAAGAGGCGATTAAACAGCATCAGCTGCCAGTGATGGGGCGTATCGTTGATAGCGAATGGGCCGGTTGTGACCCAAGTCAAATGGGCTTGGGGCCGGTGCATGCCATGACGCCAATCATGAAACGTAAGCGCTGGAAGCTCGATAGTGTCGATTTCTGGGAGATTAACGAGGCCTTTGCCACCCAAGTGCTGGCTAATGTTGAGGCCTGGAAAGACAAAGACTATTGTAACGATGAATTGGGGTCACGTGCGGCGATTGGTGAGATTGACCGCAGCCGTCTCAATGTCGATGGCGGTGGCGTCAGTATTGGTCATCCGGTTGGTGCCAGCGGGGCGCGGATTGTCTTGCACCTGTTGCAGGTGTTGGAACGGACCAAGAGCAAACGCGGCATGGCCAGTTTGTGCATCGGTGGTGGCCAGGGTGGCGCCATGGCTGTTGAGAGGGGTTAAGTCATGACAGAACAACAATACAAAAATTGGCGCCTGGAACGTGATGATCACGATATTGCCTGGCTATATATCGACAAGGCTGATGCGGCTGCCAACACCTTATCTGCGGAAGTGTTGGAGGAGTTGAATGAGATTCTTAATCAGCTGAAAGAGGATAGACCACAAGGTCTGGTAATCCTGTCGGCCAAGTCGAGTGGTTTTATCGCCGGGGCTGACATCAATGAATTTACCACTCTGGGCGGCCAGAGTGATGCTGAAGCCCTGATTGGTCGCGGTCAGGCGGTGCTGGATAGACTTGCCGCCATGAATATGCCAACCGTGGCCTTGATTCAGGGTTTCTGTCTTGGTGGTGGCATGGAGCTGGCCTTGGCCTGTCGTTATCGCATTGCCGATGAAGACCCCAAGACCAAGCTCGGCCTGCCGGAAGTGAATCTTGGCATCCATCCTGGTTTTGGTGGCACTGTGCGTCTGCCTCCACTGGTGGGTGCGCCAGCGGCGATGGACATGATGCTTGGTGGTCGTGCCCTGAGTGCGCGGGCAGCGAAGAAAATTGGCCTGGTGGATTACGCGGTACCGGCTCGACGTCTGTTGGATGCGGCCCGTAACGTGGTGCTGACTTCACCGGCAGCGAAAAAACTGACTGGCTGGAAGGCCTATACCAATCACAAATTGGCACGGCCGTTGTTGGCGCGTTATCTGGAAAAGCAGGTCGCTAAACGGGCCCGCAAGGATCATTATCCGGCGCCTTACGCCTTGATCGATCTGTGGAAGGAGCACATGGATGATCCGCGTCGCATGATGCGTGAAGAAGCGGCTTCGGTGGCGCGTTTGGTGATGGGTGATACGGCCCAGAATCTGGTGCGGGTGTTCTTTCTGCAAGAGCAGATGAAGTCACTGGGCAAGAAGGATGAGATCGACGCCAAACATGTGCATGTGGTTGGCGGCGGTGTGATGGGCGGTGATATTGCCGCCTGGTGTGCCATGCGCGGCATGCATGTCACCATTCAGGATCGCAGCCATGAAACCCTGGCACGAGTGATGAAGCGTGCCCATGCCCTGTTTAAACGTCGCCTGAAACAGCCGCGTTTGATTCAGGCAGCGATGGATAGATTGATGCCCGACATCAAGGGCTCGGGTGTGCCCAAGGCCGATGTGGTGATTGAGGCCATCTTTGAAGATGTGGATGCCAAGCAGGCGCTTTATAAAGAGATTGAATCGCAGCTGAAAAAGGATGCGGTGCTGGCCACCAATACCTCTAGTATTCCGCTGGAGGTGTTGTGCAAATGCTTGAAGAAGCCCAGTCGTTTGGTGGGACTGCATTTCTTTAATCCGGTTGCCAAGATGCAATTGGTCGAGATTGTGCGCGGCAAGCAGACCTCTGAGACGGCAGTGAAGCAGGCTTCAGCCTTTTGTCGTCACATCGACAGGCTGCCCTTACCGGTCAAGAGTGCGCCAGGCTTTCTGGTCAACCGCGTCTTGATGCCGTATCTGCTTGAGGCAGTCACGCTGGAAGAAGAGGGGGTGCCGGGGGCGGTGATCGATAAGGCGGCGCTGGACTTTGGTATGCCGATGGGGCCGATTGAATTGGCTGATACGGTTGGCCTGGATATCTGCTTGGCCGTGGCGCGTACCCTGTCGCAACAACTGGATGTGCCAGTGCCTAATCGTCTTGAACAATTGGTTGCAGCGGGTCGTTTGGGGCGTAAGAGCGGTGAGGGTTTTTATCGCTATACTGAGGGTAAAAAAGTTTTTGCCGGTGATACCAAGGAGTATACTGCCCCGGCCGATGTTACCGATCGCATGATGCTGCGTTTTCTCAATGAGGCGGTGGCCTGTCTGCGCGAAGGTATCGTCGATAATGCCGACCTGCTTGATGGCGGCGTGATCTTTGGAACAGGCTTTGCGCCATTCCGTGGCGGGCCTATGAATTACATTGAGAAGACTGGTTCGGAGCAGTTGCGCCAGACGCTTGAAGTGTTGGAGCAAAAATACGGTTCACGGTTTAGGGCCGATGCCGGTTGGTCTGGCTCGGAGTGATTTGCTGATTTAGAAAGGAAGCTTTACCAGTGTCTGATGTGATT
>Ga0316207_10004965_pt1 | contig 11256 bp, 8 predicted proteins | sample 6weekpyrite_MG_FD_204943 | JGI IMG/M metagenome (GOLD analysis project Ga0316207, IMG submission 204943) | Microbial mat bacterial communities from mineral coupon in-situ incubated in ocean water Damariscotta River, Maine, United States -... | ecosystem: Environmental > Aquatic > Marine >...
TATTTGCACATTTACCTTAATATTGGAAAGAAAAATGATACGTAGATAGCGAGTAGAACTCGTGGTGATATTGCTATCTGAAACATAATGAATACATTCACTTATTTCACCATGGCCACGATTGAATTGTTGATACTGTACTAATTTATCAATTTCTTCTTTAGTTTATTTTCAGAAGTTAACTAACTTATTACCAATGACTGGTTTTGACTGAACTTTGTCTAATAGTGATTTTGTTTCTACGGCTGCTTCCGCTGATGAGCGGCTATAACACAGGATATTAATGGCGCATCCATACACAAAGCAGATATTTAGCTTCATGGTATGGTAGTCCGCAACAAAAAGCGGTCTGTTAGAGAAATCTAATATATGCCGGCTCCTATCGAAAAAACAGACGTTCAGGAATGAGGGGCCAGCCTCTTTTGTTGCTTTTATTTAGAAGGTAGCAATAGAAACTGTTGCTTTTTTAAGACCGTTAATGAGAAACTTTTTAGGCTCTGTATTTGGTTGCTAAATATATGATTCAAATACAGGCAGTTTAAATACCAGCCCAAAATCCGGATTACATTCCGGCTTTTGGGCTACCTACTTATAGTTATGTGTAAACAACTCTCATATATGGAGATTATATAAAATGGCGTACACAGGGATAAAAAGAAGAGTTTTTGTATCTCACTATCGTGGTGATAGAGATGAAGTTGATTCATTTATTGATGAATTTGCAAATAGACACAAGGTGTTTACGCCTTATGTGCTCGGAGCAAATGACAATGATGATTTCATTGATAGCAGTAATCCAGAATATGTAATGACACAGATAAGAAAGAAATATTTACAAGACACAACTGTTACTATCGTACTTCAAGGATCTTGCACTCATAGTAGAAGGTACGTAGATTGGGAGCTCAAGAGCTCATTACGACAAGGTGAATACACTCCTAATGGAGTAATGGGAATAATTCTACCTAGCCAAGGAACTTCCTGTTGGATGCCACCTCGCTTGGAGGCTAATTGGAACAAGGGGCATACGAATTGTTATGCAAGACATTGGATTTACCCATCCTCCGCAGATGAATTAGGAGGCTGGATTGAGGATGCCTACAATGCGCGTACAGCAAGAGCCCACTTGATTCAAAATTCACAAGACATGATGAAATACAACGCACAATGCAAAATACACCAGACAACTCATTAAAAGAAAGTAGTATTGATCTTATACGACTATCTTTTGACAGTGAGAACCTTATTGCTACGTTAGATGTCTCAGTTTGGCTGATTATTACTGTTGTGATTTTAATGCTGATCCTTTGGGCTGTTGGATTTAAACTAAAACGATACAAGCTTGTAAAATTGAACATATCTCTAGGTAAAATAGGAAAAGCCGAATTTAGTCCTAACGAAAAAGATATTCAAATCGCACATAAAATATGGACAGAGCTAGTAACTAGGAAGGCTGCATTGCCAATAGATCCTGAGTATGATGTCCTAGTTGAAGTATATGATTCATGGTATGCGCTTTTTACAAAGGTTCGGGAACTTATTTCTGATATTCCCGCAGATCTTCTTCGACATGAAAAAAGCACTCAAGAGCTTGTGAGAATATCTACTGCGACACTTAATGATGGACTTCGTCCACATTTAACGAAATGGCAAGCTAAATTCAGAAATTGGTATCAAACAAATACTGATAAACTTAAGCAAGTCACGCCACAAGAATTACAGCGCGAATATCCGGAGTATGAAGAATTAGTTAAAGAAATGGTTTTTATTAATGATGAGTTAATCTCATATGCTAGAGAGTTAAAAAAGATTGTTGATGGTAAAAACACATAACAAATCGTTCAAAAATAGACGCCGCAATAATCGCGGCGTCTTTTAACTCCAACGTTATTGACTGTCAGCAATTGGCAGCCGAAAGAAGCCAGTCGTCAAGACAAGGGAAACGGCTGCTTCCGCTGATATGCAGACAGTGATGGCATGTTCAGGTGGCAACAACTACATATTGGCCTATTATTTTATCCCGATTAGCTCGATTGCGTATCCGTCAGGATCAGATACGAATGATATAATTGTGTTGCCAGCGTTCATTGGGCCTGCCTCGCGTGTGATTGTGCCACCAAGCTTTTTGATATCGTCAGTCGTCTTGTATACATCGTCCACTTCAAGCGCCACATGACCATATCCAGCGCCTATGTCGTACTTATCCGTATCCCAGTTGTGCGTTAATTCCAGCACAGTACCATCCTTTTCATCTTGGTATCCAACAAACGCTAATGTGAACTTGCCGCTTGGATAATCATTCCTTCGCAGTAGCTTCATACCTAGAACATTTGTATAAAAGTCTATTGATTTATCAAGATCACCGACTCGTAGCATTGTGTGTAATATACGCATGATGAAGCTCCTTCAGTTTTGTTTAAGGTTGCAAAGAACTAGCTATCCTGACCCTGCTTATACCAATCATCTCGTAGTATTTCTAAAACCTGAGATGGTACAAACGGCATAAGTGACCGATCTATATCTTCAAGATTATTAGGTAATGAATGTATAAGCCCATTATGTATTTCTTGTTCTTGCAGAGTGTGAATATACATCAGCGTAGTCTTGCTATCCGCATGACCAAGCATTTTCCTTAAGAGCTGCAAGAACCTTCCTGAGAGGGCTTCTGAGGGCGTTATGCCGTTCTTCTCACAGAAGACCTCAAGTGTCCTGGTTACACCAGTATGCCTGCAATCATGAGGGGTTATATTTAGCCTTGCTTGAGTAAACGCATTTGATACATCGTGTGGTTTAACGGGAGCGCCTGATTTTTTTAACCACAAAACATCATCAGGAACCCTTCTAGCATCGTGTTTACTGAAGTGTAATGAGGCGTTTTTTCTAACTAAGTACTTTTGAGTGTACAGGCTCTTTCTTTCATCAAAATATTTATCTATATATTCCTCATATATCATTTTCCATGTATGAATAAATATCGTTAGTGGTGCAACTTTATTTCCCTTTAGATTGGCATAATACAACTGCTTGTTATTTTTACTCCTAAGCATAACAGGGTAAATATCAAACGTATTTCTAGCATCTTTTCTAAATGGCATTTCGCATACATTAGACCTTCTTAAGAAGGTATCAATCATAACCTTAGCTATAACGGTGTAAACTGGGTCTATTTCATCAAGTTTGTCGAATAATGCTTTTTGCTGCTCTAATGTGAATACATTATCTTTGAAGTCTATTTTGTCTTGAACAGGTTTTATATCTGGATTTGCTTCATAATAATGTTTATCTCTACCAGCGGTATGAGAGAGCATGTTTTGACTTTGATCTATTTGTCGGCCTTTAGTGACCTTTGAAGGGAAGGTTGCTTTATTAAAAACCCCCTTAGTATCAATAAACTCATAAAACTCCCGTACATTATTGTACATTGTATTGTATGTTTTTGAGTCCTTATGATTGGCGCATAACACTTCCAGCAAAGATTTTATATCCTCGTATGACATTTCCAAGTAGTTATACTCGTTATGTTCAGCATTCTCTAAAAATTGCCTTATATGGTTAGCCTTTTGCTTTATAGACTCATGCTCAATATTGCTATACGCAGAATTGATTAATGATGGATAGTATCTTCTTCTAATAAGGAATTCTGTAAAGTGCGGATGGATTTCACCTGTCTCCCTCACTATAGGAATTGGCACTGATGCTGGTTCTGGATAAATTAAATCAATATTCATGATTACACCATTAGATGTTTTTAAACCAAAAGAAGTTGGCCGTACTTGATTCGCTTCCATGTACCTGCGGTTGCCCCTTCGCCATTCGCTTCGGGGCAATCCCTTCGGGACGGCATCCATGCCGCAGCTTTTGTTTATCATGTGAGCAATGATACATTTTAGAAGCTCAACCCTACTTGACGATTATCAGCACTATTTCCTGAATCTATAGCCTGCTGGATTAGCTTTGCATTACCGACAAAGATAAGTTTTTGCTTAGAGCGAGTGGCGGCGGTATATAACCAGCTACGGTCAAGTAATCGCGTTTGTTCTAAAGCAATAATTACGCAATCAAACTCGGAGCCTTGTCCTTGGTGGCAGGTAACGGCATAGGCATGTTGCACATACCATTCCCCATCATGCTTACTTTTAATCTGAGACAGCAATAAAGGTACTCTGCCTTCATTTTTAAAATCAATAACCATATCAGCGGGAACGGTTTCATTTGTTTCCTTGTTGATGACAACTACATCACCAAGAGACTCAACAATGACACCCATTGAGCCATTCACCAGACCAAGATGCTTATCGTTTTTTTTGTAAATCACTTTATCACCAATACGAAACTCTGGCGACTTTTTGACTACGGGCGCATCCTTTAGTAATTTATTCTGTAATCTGCGGTTTACTGTTGCCATAACCCTTTTGGTTGCCGATATGATCTGTATGCTATCGTATTGGTGATTTTGTAAATACTGTTCAATAGCAAGCTCTGAAACATCATCAGAGTTTCTTTCGATAAGGAACACATCTTTACTGGTAGTAAATGTTTTTCCTTCACGAATATCACTTGCTGCGCTAGGGATGGTGGAGCCTGCCAATGTACGATAATTAGTTGTTAATTGGACTACCGGAAAACGGTCACTTTCAATTAGTCTGTGAAAAACAAGCCCCGAACCGATTGGAGGCAACTGACCAAAATCACCAATGAACACAATCTTTAATGGGCGATCCTCAAATGCCTTTAGCACTCTATACATCAACGGAAGATCGACCATGCTGGCTTCATCAACAAACAATACCGGCATATCATAAGCATCAAGAAAACGTGGTGACTTATCTATTTTGCCTAACATAGTTTCAATCGTATATGCTTCCTGTTCTGTTTGTTGTATCAATCGTTGAGATGCCTTGCCGCTTAGAGCTACCTGCAATACTTGTCGGCCAGTACGATGAAGTAAATCATTGGCAGCATAAAGAACGCTGGTTTTACCTGTACCCGCCTCACCTACTACAGCGACAACATCATGTTGTAAGATGGCGTTAACTGCTTCCTCTTGCGAAGCATCCAACGGGTTGTTACCTGGCAACAAATAACCAGCAGCAGCATTTTCGCCAAACATAGAAAGCTGATTACAAAGAGCGTTTCCTGTGCGATCTACTAACTCTTTGCGTACATAGATTTCCATGATGTATGCAGAAGGTAATGACCAGCGACCATTATCACGAATAATAAAGCGACTTGTTTTCATGTCATCATTACGTGCCGCTTGATAAATTGCTTCGCAATGGTATTCACCACCAAGGATTCCATTTAGTGTTTCGTTTACCATGTCAGGTGGTACTGCCGTATGACCTTCACAATAAAGTTGATACAAAGCTTCCTCAAAAGCGCAAAGCAACCTGCGCCTATCGTCTTTCTCAACTCCTAATGCAAGTGCTAATCGGTCAGTATCCTTGAATGAACAAAATGCCCAGAGTCGATACGGGTCTTCCTTTAACTTATCTAATGTTGTGTGTTTGTAAAACTCATGCGCCTTTAGAACTGAGCTTGTTAATTTGTTAACCAATGCTGGATGCTTGGTAAGCGGCACAGTTATGTAATCAATTAATTCGGTCTTAGCACCTTGTTCATGCCAGGCATGTATGGCTTGCAAGGCGATGGCTTGCCCAACTTTAGGGGCTTGCATTAATGCTTTAGGGTCTGCCTCATCTAATAGTTTTGGTAGTTGGTTTCCGAATGTATTCAGTAAGCTTTTAACGGTTTCTTTGCCTATGCCAGTTTGGTTAACCAGAAAGGAATTGATCATTTCATCTGTTACATTTTTAAGGGTGCTATTTTTTACTCGAAATTGTGTACCAGCATTTTTATAAACTTCCCATGCTCCGGTAAAGCAACGATACTCGCCAGGATTAAAAATAGAATCTTTTGCACCAACCATGCGAACACGTTTACCACCCGTAAGGTGCGCGTGGAAGACCTGAACCTCTCCATAGGTTCCACTGATAGAGTCTATTGTTGCGTTTAGTTCTTGCATTATTGTCTTGCCATTTTTCCAGTTGTTGCCTGTGAAGCTAGTAGTGCATTCTGTTCCGCTTTTAACTCTGCTTCTTTTCTTGCATTAATCTCACACTCTAGTTTTTCTTTTAGCTCTTTATTTTCTGCTCGTAACTTACTCACCAATGCAGAAGTCATGGAGTTTTCCATATCATCGGCAAGACTTTCGGCATCCATTTTTTGCGTAATAACCGAGCCTTGCACCACTTTTACATCAAGCTCTTCTAAAGCTTCCTTTACTTTAGGTCGTGAGTTAAACCAAGTGGGAGTACGCTTTACATCGAGCAGTGATTGTTCAGAGTATTGTGCCCACAATGCTTTCTTATAAAGGCGATCATAATGGTTAACAGGTGCAGGTGTTTCTTTTGTTCCTACAACAGTAAGCCACGCAAGAAAATGGCTTTCGTTTTCGATACCAATTACTTCCTTTGTCTTGGCGACGGTATGCTCGTTTTTATACAATAGAATATCGCGTTCTTTGATAGCTTTCTCGGCATCATTAATTATCTCTTTCATCGCATTATTTTGACGGAAGGTGGCAGGTTCACAGTTAAGACCAACCGCGTTAGCGAGCTTGCTTCGAGATATTTTTCCTGTTTTTTCAATAAAACCAGTTTCAAGTAAACGCTTTAACCCGTTATTGTCTTGCGACAAAATGTTATCAATAACTGCCGTTAGCTTTTCGGCTCTAGCTTTACCTTTTTCAACTTTATTCATTTTCTTCTCACTATTCTCAAATCGTCAATCCATGTTTCTTCATAAGGATTAGGCTGCTCAAGTTTATTTCTGAGAGAGTTAAGTTTTTGTGTGGTAAATTTTGCACTATCAATCCCATCTCTTTCTGCGTTGCATCTTCGTATGACTTCCATGTCTGTATCAAAGTAAACGCAAACTATTGGCAGATTTGGGTATGCGCTCTTGATAGGGTGGACAAGATGTATGCGGTCTATTACTTTTATGTTCGTAGCGTCAAATATAATAGGGTGTCTGTCGTTTTCAATATAGCTATCAGGATCATTAGCCCATGTGGTCTTACCAGAACACGGTAGGCCAACTAAAACGTACAACCTCATTGCGAGCTTTCTGGTAAGTGCGTTATTGAGTTGGTCTAATGCGCTTGCCCAGGCATGGTTATCAATTTTCTTATCACCTGATGTATATTTTCCATTTATCATTCTGTATGAATCAGGAGATATGTATGTTCTTTTCCCTGAGATAAATATTCTGCTTTCAGATACATAATCTGTATCAGTCAGTTTTTCCTCTAGCTCAATGTTTTTAAGCATTAGCTGCGTTGTCTTATCTTCTATCTGTCCTGTTACGGTGCTGTACCTTTTTAGCTTTTGCTCAAGCGCATCTGCCGTTCTGAATCTGTATTCGACAGAGCGTAATAACGCATTATACTTTTGCTCTAACTCATTAATTCTTTGCTTGTCTTCTGATATGTCATATCCAGCTTTAAAGTTGTTTCTGAACTCATTAATATCGTCACGTAGCTTCTTGTACGCTTCATTCACTGATGGGTCTTTTTTGTCTTCACGCTTACCATGCAACCAAAGTTTATCTACTTTTATATCACTACATATCTTTGTTATAGAGCAATCATTAACCTTTCCAGATTGCTTCGCCAGCTCTTGGCGGCGACCAAATGCTTCGCGTAATTCATCAATCTTTTCGTGATGGCTTCGTGTATCTCGCTTATTACTGCGCTTGTTATCAGTAATGACTGGCTTTAACTTGTTGTCTGTCATTTGTTGTCACCAATCATATCCATATCAATCTTTTTCATTAATGGTTCGTATGTCCGTACAAACGACTTGGCATGTTCAATATAATGTTGCTCTTTATATTTATCGCCTAGCTCGTTTTTCAATAGTCTCTTGTTAAACTCTAAAGATTCTTGCAGTGTTATAGACCAAGGGCCAATAATTGCTTCACTGCAAGCAGCACCAATACACGCAGATGGGTCTGCGGTGCTATAGCTATCAATTATTTCAGACATACTTTCATTCATGGTGTCTGTAATATTTCTGTTCGCTCTTTTACCGCATGGCGTTGGTTCTGGGTTATTCGTGTTATTCATGCAGATAACGCCTAATGGTGTTAAAAATCCACAAGCAGTTTCGTCAATAAATCTTTCGTAGATGATGTCTTCAAATGACTGACGTAACTCTAAATCAGTAAGGGATTGGCTTTCGTTAGCAGGAAACATTTCATCGTAATTATTAGCAAAATATTCGTACCCATTCTTTAGCTCTTCGCCTTTAGGCCCAGAGACCTTTCCTTCTGATACCGCTTTTGCCATCATCGCCGCTGTTTCCCTGCATAATTCTTCATGCTCCTTTTCCTGTTGCGTTTTAAAAAATGGATTGTTGCGTTGATAGAATGAAGGCATGATGTCGTTTGAATGCCCAAACAGTCTTCTAATCATCTGAATCGCCATATTTGAATGCTCAGATAAAAAACCAGCTACAGTAGACCTATAACAGTGCGCTGAATATTCCTTTCCAGTTTCTTCTGAATTAAACGGAATATTAAATGCATTAGCGAAGTCACGAATCCGTTTATTTATTACACCTTTAAACTTCATAGGTTTTTTCGTCTTAACGTCGATTTCATCGAACAAATATTCGTTATCTGTAAGTTTTAATGCTTCAAGATTTTTTACTGCCTCGTATGTGCTGAGAGGCACTGGTATATGAAGTCGGTTCTTTGTCTTTTTAATTCTTGGTACAACAAGGTAATACAATGAATCAGTAGTTCCACTTGGAACACAGCACCCTGTTTTTAAGCCAGCGAGGTCAGAAACTCTAAGACCAGTAGTAAGGAGGATAAGTTGATAATTAGCCGTTTTTGTGAGCCTGATAATCTCTGCAATCCATCCATCTTTAACAGAAGTTCTCGTATCTGGGAAATGTGAATCTCTTTCCCTGAGATATGTTCGCATTGGATATATATCTTCGTATATATCTTTATAATCTCTGTATATGGATTGTTTAACGCTTTCCTTTATGTGATTAAATGAATTATTGTTAGTCTTGTCGTTAATTAAATTATGAATATCTACAGTGCTGTCAATGTTTTTAATGAGTGAAACTGAGTTATTGATAAGCGGCATGTATACATCAGGTGGTAGAGCTTCATAACCATTTACATCTCTGATTTGTATATTCAGGTCACTTGCTCTTTGCTCAACCCATTTCTCAAGGCTTATATTTAGTCTTTCCCAAGGCATCTCCAGATAAAATGATGCACCTGGAAATCTGTCGCTATTATGTGAGCAGTACCTAAAGAAAGACTCCAATCGTGAGACATTAACTTGCATCATATTTAGTGATTTGTGGTTAAGGATTGCCGCTTGATCAATTATTTGCAGAAGATCGTTATCATTTAATGTATTTAAACCTACTATGTAGTCACCATCGTTTGCGGAAAAAACACCAAGACTCGTAATAGCTGTAAGTGCCTTTTTAGTAATCAAATTAATGTGTGCAATAGAGCCAAAAGTCGATTTTCTTTGATTGAAACCGTATTCATAACAAAACATTTTTGCAAGCAGCTTGGCGACAGGATGCTTATCATAAATATCAGCATAAAACCTTACCTCTTCATCATAGTTAGGACTGTCTACATGATGAATAGGAGTCCATTTGTCATGGTGAAATAGACTATTAGAATTAGGAATTCCTTTATCCTTTAGCTCATTCTCTAAGTGTTTTATTATTGCCCATTGGTTAGATGCATTTGCTTTCGCATCTTTTTCGATTGCTTTATTTCTACCAACGCCATTAATGATTTCTACTGGTTTTTGCATTTATAATCCACCCTCGATTATGGGTGGCAGCAACACTTCGTTGTTTTTTGCGCTTTCCCATGCTTCCTTGATAATTTGCTTGCCATTATCTTTAGCTATCTCTTGGTATTTATTTAACGCATCGTGAGCAATCATCCATTTGTCCTCAAACATGATTGACCAGTTCTGCGGATTCTGTTCTTTGGCTTTCTCGTATTGGAGAATACGGGTGCATATATATGGCAAATGTTCCTTTGTGATTACGCTCCGTTTGCAACCAAGACATAAATCATAGTGTTTGCATTCATCTGCTATGTAATAATTATGCGAAGGATTAAACGGGTCTGAGCATTCGCACAAAAATACTTTTTTTCTATTATTCTTGTTCGCGCCATTTAGAAGTATTTCGCCTTTAAATGATAATGCTTCTTCTATCTTATTAGATGTGATTGCGACGATTGCCGCATCAAGAGTATTTCGACCACTAGGGTCTTTCATTATGTATGCGCTTAGTGTTGTGTCTAAATCATCATGATCCATCGCATTCTTAAACTTAGACACTAAATCTATCGGGTCGTTTGTGTCGCGGATTAATTGTAGGAACTTTTGGGTTGCGTATACTTTCCTGAAACGCTCGCATTCATACACTGTATGCTGATTTCTATCTTTGTCGTAAAATCTAAAAAACTCAGGAATGTCTTTGTTTTCGGTTTTTTCATAGCAAATTCCACACGTTGACCAATTGGTGGTTGTAGATGTAGAGACTTCAAGTAAAGCGCCTGAGAAGTCATTTTTTATATTAGTCTCATAGAACTTAAAATGCTTATAGATTGCCGACTTTTTTCCAATCACTATATGCTTAAAGAGGTTGCTATCATTTGACCTGAACTTCACGCCGTATAGCTCTATTTCGCTAGATTCTTTTTGATTGGAGCGATACAGAGATTGTTCTCTATCTAATATGGACTTACCACCCCTTGTTCTCGATGGTATAGATAGCGCGACTTCCTTATTTATTCCAGTTACGACTCTTAGGAAGTTTGCTAGACACCAAGCATGTAGGTAATTAAACCTATTCGTAGAAGCATCTTTGCCGATATAGAAACTTACCCAGGACTTATCAGAATAACTATCTTTATATAGGCCAAACAAATCCTTATTAAAAAAAATGAGGATAGCACCGGATTTTTTAAATCTCACATGCTTCCTAAGTGTGTCATTAATGATTTTGCCGATTTTTTTATGCCAAACCAAATTCGTATCAACTGCTAAATCAAATAAATCATCGTTCTGATGTAAATTAATCAGATCATTAATCAGCGCATCTTTAAGTTTTATGTACTTGCTTTCAGGGTTCTTGCTACCTTTGCACTTGCTCATTACTAATGAAACAACATCAGGTGACAACCAATCATCCG
>Ga0316207_10004966_pt1 | contig 11254 bp, 9 predicted proteins | sample 6weekpyrite_MG_FD_204943 | JGI IMG/M metagenome (GOLD analysis project Ga0316207, IMG submission 204943) | Microbial mat bacterial communities from mineral coupon in-situ incubated in ocean water Damariscotta River, Maine, United States -... | ecosystem: Environmental > Aquatic > Marine >...
AGATGATTTTTGTAGCACAGGAAACTCCTTAATGTTTTTAACAGAGTTGCCTTTTTATTATGTTAAAGTCAATGAAGACTTGCTTAATAGCGTTCATAAGAATAACCGAACTTTGCTAGCTGTTAGGTCTGCATTAAGAATGTGTAAGTCTTTAGGTATAAAAACGATTGCAAGTAAAGTTTCGGATGATAAGCATTTGATAAAGCAATTGCACTTCGATTGGGCATATGGATATGCTTATGACAAACCTGTACTTAAGCTTACGAAAGATAAAACTGTATTTGTTTAAAGATTATTGTATCTAGGAACGTCTTATATAGTTTTATGATAGTTATTTGAATGCTGAAAGATGTCGAAGAAATGGAAATGATTCACTTTACTAGTAGGCTTTGTTATGCGTACTTTCGATTTATTTAATTATAATAAATTGCCTTTCTCATTAAGGTAAAAATTTGATCCAAAATGAATATCCAGAAATTAACTATTTAATAATGTGATCTTGCCATATCGAGCAAATTAGCAAATCTGAGATTGCTATTGTTCTTATTGTTTTTTAATGAAGAAACATAAATGATGATATTGCTCCCAGTGGTAATACAATTACAGCCTCGGTGTATAATTCTCGTTGGTATGATTTCAACTGCAAAGACGTAAGTTAGAATTTTTGAATCTCAGGTCGTAGAATTGCCTATTTTTTGATAAAAATACCGGAAAAACAGACCAAACCATCTACTTTTCACAATAATTAACGTAAAATACCTGTCAGTTTTCAATATTGATCAAAATAATAGGAGTTTTGTCATGCAAGCACTGGTTGGTATTATCATGGGGTCAACCTCTGACTGGGATACCATGTCGCATGCTGCAGAAACTTTGGAAAATCTGGGCATTCCTCACGAGGTACGCGTTGTTTCTGCTCATCGAACGCCAGATCTTTTGTTTGAATATGCGAGTCAAGCTGAAAGCCGAGGTATTGAAGTTATTATTGCCGGTGCAGGGGGTGCTGCTCATTTGCCAGGTATGGTGGCTTCAAAAACTACTTTGCCGGTGCTTGGTGTGCCCGTCCAATCGAAGGCGTTAAATGGTATGGACTCATTATTATCGATAGTTCAAATGCCGGCTGGAATTCCGGTTGGTACTTTAGCAATCGGCAAAGCAGGATCAACTAATGCGGCCTTGTTAGCAGCCAGTGTACTTGGCAATAAATATCCTGAATTTCGAAAAGCGATGCACGAGTTTCGCGAAAAGCAAACTGAAAAAGTGCTTTCTATTCCTGATCCAAGAGAAATGTAAATGAAGTTAGGTTTTCTTGGTGGAGGGCAGCTAGCCCGTATGATGGCATTGGCTGCTTATCCGTTAAATATTCAATGTGCTTTTCTTGATCCTGCTGAAGATGCTTGCGCCGGCCCTTTGGGGGAATTATTTATCGCAGCTTACGATGATGAAAACGGTCTAAAGCAATTAGGTGAATGGTCGGATTGTGTCGCATTTGAATTTGAAACTGTGCCTGCAGATGTTTTGAAACTTATTGCAGAGCAAGCACCACATTATCCTTCATACGAAGCGCTTTTAACAACTCAAGATCGTTTAATAGAAAAAAATTATTTTAAAAAACTAGGCATTGAAACTGCGCCATTTGAAGTAGTTGATTCCATAAGTGACTTGAAAAATGCTGCAAATAAACTTGGCCGCCCTTCAATTCTAAAATCCCGCCGTTTGGGTTACGATGGAAAAGGTCAAGTCATGTTGCGCGATGATACTGACTTGTCAGGTGCCTTAGATGCAATAGGTAAAGTGCCGGCGATACTTGAAGGTTTTGTTAAATTTGATCGAGAAGTTTCGATTATTGCAGTGCGAGCACGCGACGGAGAAACAAAGTTTTATCCGCTTGTGGAAAACATTCATCAAAACGGAATCTTGCACATTTCTACCGCCTTGAACAATGACCCCTTTCAAAATCAAGCAGAAGAAATGGTAAAAAATCTGTTAGATGATTTAGATTATGTTGGTGTGCTCGTTCTTGAATTATTTCTAGCGGGCAATAAGCTATATGCTAATGAATACGCACCACGAGTACACAATTCTGGTCACTGGACCATAGAAGGAGCGACTACCAGTCAATTTGAAAATCATATACGTGCAGTTTGTGGTTTGCCGCTTGGGGATACGAGTATGGTGTCGCCAAGCGCTATGATTAATTTGATTGGCACTTTGCCCGATACAAGTGAGATTCTAAAAATACCCGGTGCTCATCTACATCTCTATGATAAACAACCGCGACCAGGTCGGAAGATTGGGCATGTAACAGTGTGCGCCAGCACTGATTCAACTTTAAAGCAGCGAGTTGAAAGCGTACTTGAGCTTATTACGTAAAAATACTTAATATTTGTAGTTTTTTGGGTTAGTTAAAGTGGCTTATTGTTTGCCATGCGAAATTTTAGGCCAATAAGTTTCAAAATTAAAATCCGGGCTATGTTTCTGAACATGGCATTGTCCGCATATTTTAGCATTATCCCAGTCTTTATTTGAAACCGGTTGTACGCCAGCAGATTTTGCATGTGCTTTGGCTGCTCCATGGCAGTTTTCACATTGAACATGCATCAGGTTTTTGGTAAGTGAGGGATCGATAAAGCCCCCTTTGGTTTCAAAGCCTACGGTATGACACCCTATGCAACTAGGATCGAAACTTTTATTAACATCTTGTAAAGCGTAAAACGCTTCAGAGTGCCGGGATTGGCTCCATTTTTTATGTTCGCTGGCATGACAGCTCTTGCAAACGGCTTCGCCGGCAAAGGAGCTTTCCCCTGTTTCTAATTTTTTTCGCAAGGCAACACGTTTGTCATACTCTACTTTCACTTCCTCATTGTAATCTGCATACCATTGCTCCATACGTTGGGCATCGCCAACTTCTTCGGGCAAAGGAATAACTTCATGTTCCCATTTTAGTAAAGTGCCATCAGTGCTGACGGTTAAATTTATTTTTCCCATGCGCATGCCACGAGATCCCGGTTGCAGAACTAGCATTTTATCGATTTGTTGTGGCTTGCCGTATTCTTCGTACTTTGCTTTGATAAGAAGGATATCAACATTGTTTAGAGGTAGTTTTCGTTGAGCTAGTTTTAAAGGTAGGGCAGTGGAAAGTATGGTCAGTTGATTTTTTAATTTGGCCTTTTTCAAATTATCAGCTAACGCATTTACGTCGTTACTAACAATTGCATCACCCATGTCTTTTTGAGGGTTGCGACTAGGATCTAACCAGCTAAAAAATGTGAGCCTAGCATGTTTATTATTTATGATGCGCTTATCAAAAAAATCCTGGCTACTATTGTTGCTCATGATGAAGGGGAGTTCGGCATTATTTAAAACATCTACGCCATATGATAAATCTTTCCATTGAACACCAATGGCGTCGTAATTTAGTGCCTCCATTCCTGATAAAATATACTTACTTTTAATTTTGTCCTGTGCGACTTCGCTTATTAGTAAGCCGCCACTAGAAATAAGGTAAAGTTGAGGATCTTCTTTTCTCAATTTATCTATCAAATTGGCGCGGCGTTTAATTCCACCTTTGTCTCCACCCTCGCTGCAACCGCAGGGCTCCAATTCGCCATCCAAATTACCGGTGTAAACTAGGGTAATGTTCTGGCTACCCGTTTTTGCAAAGCTGTTGGAGACTGCCAAAAATAGGAGAAGGAATAGTGCTGATGCAAAGCCGATATGTTTCATTTTCTTATCCGTTTATCTTTACCTAATGGGTATTTGACCCGTGCAAGTAAGTGTAGTTCATCCTGTTGCAGATCGTAGAATTTTATCGTTAAGTCCGTTTCGGATTTCGCATGGTTGCTGTTGTTGACCCACGCTGCCGTTTATTACGAAATCAACGTTTTTCTTAAAGCATATTCTAACCTGCAGTGCTGTTCTGGCAGGGGGGCGGTTGCTATAGTTTGCGCTGGTCGAAACAATTGCACCGCCAAATTCACGGCAAAGCGCCTGGATTGTTGGATTTTGACTAACGCGTACCGCTTGCAAACGATGTGAGCCACGTAAATATTGTGGCGCAGCCGCATTAGCTGGTAATAGCCAATTGACCGGACCTGGCCAAGTTTTCATAACTTTATTAAAAAGCGGTGGCGATAAATCTTGAATATAGGGTTCAAGTTGTTCAAAGCTTGCTGCAACCAAAATCAAGCCTTTTGACTGGGGGCGATTTTTGAGTGTTAACAGATGTTGAATTGCCTCTGCATTCATTGGGTCGCAACCCAGCCCGAAGACAGCTTCGGTGGGGTAGGAAATGATGCCACCTTTTATTAAGGTGGTATTGGCTTTTCTTAGTGCGAATTTATTTAGCCAGCTGTTTTTACAGTGCTTCATCTATTGAGGCTATTGTATTTAGTTTGTCGGTAAGTTTGAGTTAGACCACATTATTTTCTCTGTTTATTTCTCGGTATCCAATATCCGTTCGATAATAAACATTGTCCCAATGAATTTTTTTGGTAAGTTCGTAGGCATCATGTTGTGCCTGAGAAATCGTATCGCCCAGGGCTACTGCGCATAGTACACGACCGCCATTGGTAACGACCTTGCCGTCTTGTTCAGCGGTACCTGCATGGAAAACTTTTTCGTTTATATTACTGTTTTCTGGTAATCCAGAAATTTCCAGACCTTTTTGATATTCTGCAGGATATCCGCCAGCAGCAAGCACAACGCCAACAGCATAACGTGAATCCCATTCAACACTGGTTTTATCTAATGTCTTATTGATACCAGCTAAACAAAGTTGAGCTAAATCAGATTTCAAACGCATCATAATCGGTTGAGTCTCTGGGTCTCCAAAACGACAATTATATTCGAGTACTTTGGGCGTTCCGTCTGGCGCAACCATAATTCCTGCATATAAAAAACCTGTGTATGGGTTACCTTCTTTCGCCATGCCTTTTACGGTTGGTTCAATAACTTCACACATAATGCGTTGATGGATTTCTGACGTGACAACAGCTGCGGGTGAATAAGCTCCCATGCCACCGGTGTTTGGGCCTTTATCACCATTGTCTCGTGCTTTATGATCTTGTGATGTAGCCAATGGTAGAATATGTTCGCCATCTACCATGACAATAAAGCTGGCTTCTTCGCCATATAAAAATTCTTCGATTACTACCCGATGTCCTGCATCTCCGAAAGCATTTCCTGCTAACATATCATTGATGGCATCAATTGCTTGGGCTTCCGTCTGAGCTAAGATCACACCTTTGCCTGCTGCGAGACCATCGGCTTTAACAACAATGGGTGCGCCCACTTTTTTAACGTAATCAGTGGCTTCTTTAATATCAGTAAAATTTCCATAAGCTGCTGTTGGGATATTGTGGCGAGCCAGGAAATCTTTGGTGAAGGCTTTTGAACCTTCGAGTTGTGCGGCACCTTGAGTGGGACCGAAGCAAGCAAGTCCGGCATTGTTGAATTCGTCAACAACACCGTCAACTAAGGGTGCTTCTGGACCAATTATTGTGAGTTCAATTGCATTGTCTTGCGCAAATTTGAGTAGCCCAGCAATGTCGCTGACGGCAATATCGACATTTTCTAAGTTTGATTCGATGGCAGTTCCGGCGTTTCCGGGTGCAACAAAGACTTTTTTAACTTTTTCGGATTGAGCCGCTTTCCAGGCTAGGGCATGTTCTCTGCCACCACTTCCAACTACCAAGACGTTCATTTACAACCTCGATGAATGATTCGTGAAAACGCCAGATTTTAGCACAATTATTAGGAGCTTGAAGTAAATGCGATGAGTAATTTAGTGGCAAGATATTTAATCTATCTAATTGAAGAATCACTAGGCAATCACGGTTTAGCTAATAGTTAAGTATTTGATTTGAGGGGCCGATATAAGAAATGGATAGGCAAAATAATGTATTAACATAGGTGGTATTATGAGCGAAGGCCCTTTGGTTAAAAAAGATGCTATGTATCAATTATTGCGTGATGGCAAAATTGATGAATTTAATCTTCATAAGAGTAAAGGAAAAACCTGCGATTTAGAAAATTGCGATTTCCGGGCGATAGATTTACAAGGTTTGGATGCCTCTGGTTTAAATATGTCAGGTTGTTATTTTCGATTGGCCGACTTACGGGGTGTAGACTTTTCCAACACAAAATTGAACGGTGCAAGTTTACATGATGCGAAAATATCGGGTGCCTATTTTCCTAAAGAGTATAGTCCAGATGAGATTACCATGAGTAATATTCGCGGTACACGTATGAGGTTTGGGTGTTAGATTGTAGTGTATTGTAGTCGAAGTTTTTTTATAAATTTAGCTCAGCAATTGCTTGCTGATATATATAATAAGCAGGCTTAATTCTTTCTTGTACCGTCGGCATGTCATGTCGGTCATTCCACATAGTCCAGGTAAAACGTTCACTTTCTCCTTGTAGTGAATTATTTAAAACAACAGCGATGGCGATGCCTTCGCTGGTTATACTACCTATTAATTCAGATGAAGCTTCGTCATGAAAAACTTGGCGTTGAGAAGGATCAGAGAATTGAAGCAAACCCCATGGAATGCGTAAACTAATCATTTGGTCTTTTATTAAAATCGCATCATCACTATTTAATGTTTCATCAACTTCCTGAACGCTGAGATTACCAATTTCATAAATTACATTTTCTTGATGTCCATAAAAGGTGTCAGTTATGGTTGGATCTGGAAACGCCCCATAATTTGTTTTCCATGCTATTAAATTCCATCCACTTCCTTCACTGGCAATAGACTGTAGTTGTTGTATCGATGGATTGTGTTCATTATTCCATAGCCCAAATAGGTCGTAAGCTGGTGTAACAAAAAATTGGGCTTTCCATTCGTTATCATCAAAATAAATACGTAATGAAAACTCATTGCCTTGGTTTGTTGTTACACCTTGGGCAGAATTTCCGTTGGGTAGAATGATTTCGCCTAATTCTTCTTTATATGTATCGAATCCTATAATTATTTCATCGCTGTTAGTGAGTGTGCGACTGAAAGAAAGGTCTACGTGAAAAAATTCAGAGTCATAGCTAGCTTGCACTTGATTAATTTCTTTGTCAGTCCAGTTATTATTTATATTTGCTTGGTCTAAAGTAACATATTCAGTTCTTTGTGGGTCAAAAGCAATTAAGCCATAATTTTGTTCTGGTGCTAAAACATTGTGCCAAAAAGCTCGGCGACTGAACGGAAAGTCAAATTCATTAGTAAGCCAGGTAGGCTTCCACCATTCATCAATAAATGCGAATAACATTCCCCCGCCAGTATTTGCCTCTACCATGTTATTAAGCATTCGGCTAATCGCTTCTCCTTGTTCCTCTTCGTTTAAACCACCGTGATTTATACCACTATGTGCTGAGTGAATATTTCCCCAGCTTGAAGGTGTACCGTACTCTGCAATTATTAATGGGCGATGAGAATAGTGAGCTTTTAAATCAACTAAATAACCCAAATAGCTGTTTGGTCCCTGTGTGTCTTCGTACTGACGATAATTGTTATCCTCGCTAATAAAGTCTGGATAATAGGGGTACGCGTGAAAACTGTAAAAAATTCCTGCTGGCGCTTTGCTGTCGTCAATATTTGCGAGATCAATAGATTCACTGTCTTCAAATGATTCTTCAGTTGGGTGATTTAAAGGGTCTAATGTTGGCCAGCTAGAGAGGCTGACGGGACGCTCTGTTTGATAGTTAATACGTTCATAATTGATTAAATCGTCGAGGCGTTGTGTTACCCATATTTCCGTAGGTGAAGCATTTTCAATAGTTAAGGCATTGCCGTTAAACTGAGTTTTTTCGGGATTTAAACGATTGGTTGATTCAACTTCATTGGGAAAGATTTCTCTGCCGATGATATAGGCCATAATCCAGGATGACACATCTGTATCAAATGTACCATGAGCTTCTCCGAATCGGTGTTCGATTTCAATGTTGCCATGCACGGCATCAATTACCTCATATATTGATTTTTGAAACTCTGCACTGAACTCATGTAAATCGTCTTCATTATTGTCTGAAAACTCTTCGTCTAGCCAAATGCCCTGAACAAGATAAATCGGTGGTAGGTTTTGAGATACTCTATTTTTATTGAATTCATCAAAAACTTGATAAAACCTTGGAAAATGTAATGTGTAGGTTCGAATGGAGTTGATTCCAGCATCGGCTATTAGTTCTAACCAACGTTGGTATTGATCGCGGGTTGCGACTAATTCGCCAGCATAAGTGCCGGGTGTGGCGACACTGAGATTTACTCCTGCAAGAAATATAGAGTCATGTTGTTTATTTGAATAATCGTATACTTCCAAAGTGTTTGTTTTAGCTCGAAATGGCAATGTATCATCATTTTCTTGCGTGCTTTCTGAGTTACAAGCGGCAATAAACAAACAGAGTAATATTATGGATATATGATTGGTCATATAGTGATATATGTAATTGAATTATTGAGTGATATTGATGTTAGCGACAGGCAAATGTGATGATTGAGTAAATATTCGGTTTTAGAAATACTTGTGCTAGTTTCTCTTCTAATCCTAGTATTTGAATTCACTATTGGATTCGTTCTAATCTAAATTTGTTGCTTTCAATTTGTCTAATTTGGCATTAAATTTAGGTTTTTTAAAAGCAAAACTAATGAGTCTCATAAAAAATTTACCCTAGTGTATTTCTAAGTTATTTTGTAAAATTTACAAGCTAGTGGTGTGTGAACCGGTTCACAGTCTTTGTGTTGGTTCTGTCGCATACTTCATATAGACTAATTCACGTAAACTTGATGTACAGGGTTTTGAGAGGGGTTGTATATGATGTTAAATCGAATGTTATTTCTACTACTTTCAAGCGTATTTATCGCTAACGTTGCTCAAGCAAAGTCATTGAGCAAGGCCGAACGAGAGATTAAATGTCTCGCCCTAAATATCTATTTTGAAGCTCGTGGAGAGCCTCAAAATGGTCAATTTGCTGTGGCTGCAGTTACCATGAACCGTGTAAAAAGTCATAAATTTCCAAATACAGTATGTAAGGTGGTTTGGCAGCGCCGTCAATTTAGTTGGACGCATGATGGTAAAAGTGATCGTCCTCGTGACAAAAAAGCTTGGCAACAAGCAAAAGATTTAGCTGAACTGGTTTATTCAAAATATTTACATTTTCAAGAAAAAACAAATGGTGCCTGGGATATAACACAAGGGGCACTACACTATTACTCAACATCCATTTCGCAACCGTATTGGGCTAAAGAGAAAGTTGCTAGCGTCTCTATTGGTCGACACATGTTTGTGAATATGTGATTAGTATAAATCCGTCAACGGGGTGTAAATCCTCGTTGACGTTGTCGATTAAATTCCAAGATCTATTTTTGTTTTATCGGTGATTCGCAACCGTGGGTGGTGTGGTATTTCCACTGGCTTGCATATTTATTGCTTCCGGATGTGACTGGTAATGAGAGCGAACACCATTGGCTAATTTTTGTTTTACAACTTCATCAACCAAGCATACATCGCCATCTGGCAAGCAACTTACGAGTGTTCGGACTAGTTTATCTTGAGGTGTTTCTACTTTTTCTTCCCAAGATGCAAGTAAAGATTTATTAATATGTGATGGAATTGAACCCATAATGCCAACATCATTTTGATCATGTACTAATAAACCTGAAGTGGTACCTCGGTCGAGGGTAAGTACTTGAAATAGATATAAGGTGTGATAGTCCAGTTGTTTTTTGAAGTCTTCTTCAGTGGCAACGGCGTTAGTTTTAAGTTGCTTATTTAGAATTTCACAGTAACCATCAATTGCTGCTTCACCGACTTTTTTTGTTAGTGCTAAATCAGCATCGCTATCACCGGTGTTATAGGCTTCAAGATAGAAATGTGTGATTCCTCGGTGTCTACCTAGCGCAGGGATATAAAAATACTTGTCGCCTTGAGCAGCAGCTTCTTCATATTGATCCGGTGCTGCTTGCTCTAGAATTGATGCAAATTTTTCTTTGTCAGCATTATTATTAATAGAGGGATTTAAATCAGCCATCAGGCGCCAATAACCTTTACCATCTTTCATCTCTGTCCAGCTAAAATGCATGTGAACTGATGGTGCTAAGGGATTTCTGGGGTGGATGATTGTTGAAATAGCTGTGGCAGAGGCAAGATTTTTTGAGTCGTCATCGTCATATTGTACTTGAGACAAATTAACTGACGCACGGTTGAATATTTTTTCATCTCTACCCTCAAAACGTACGCCGCCTCCATGTGTGCCTTCGTCACGAAACCATTCAACTGGCGAAAATCCTTCGCCTGAACCGTGTTCTTTACTAATGATAGTGAGTTTTTCTACAAAACGTGTTTGTAAACTTTCAATTAAATTGTATGCAATAGCTGCACTTTTTGATTTTGCTCTTATTCTTTCCATCTCTTTGTATGCCTTTATTTTAAATCCGATTGTTTCTTAAAAATCAAACTAATTTTTTTTGTTTGCCATAGCACTTTGATTTCGGCCCGATTGTTTTGAATGGTATAAAGCTTTGTCGGCAAGTTGTGTCATCTCAGACAAATTGCTATTTTGGTCTATTATATCAGCGAATCCTCCGAGGGAGGCTGTAACGCTAATTTCGTCTTGACCAAAACGAAATGTCGTTCTGGAAATTTCCTTTCGAACTCGTTCACAAAAAAGCTTAGTATTGTCTGTATTACTATCGGGTAGGCAAACAATAAATTCTTCACCACCGTAACGTGCCAATAAATCTTGTTGGCGTTTACAGCTATTAAGAATTTCTGCGACACCTTTTATAACGACATCTCCAGTTTGGTGGCCATAGTTATCGTTGACTTGTTTGAGGTGATCAATATCAACCATGACGATGGCAATATGTTGATTATTCTTGGGCTTTGATTGAATAAGCTGTTTGACGCGCTCATCAAACCATTTTCGATTTGAAACGCCGGTTAGCGGGTCAGTGGTGGCAGCTGATTGGAGTAGTTCTTCTTGGTGAATTTCTTCTGCGTCTTTATACTCAATTTTAACAATATGTTTGCCGATTTTAAGTTTGTTATGTGGTAATAAAATCTCGTGACTTATTCTTTTTTCATCAATTTTAGAACCATTAGTTGATTCTAAATCAAGAATGTTTATATTGCCTGAGTCATCAAGCCATATACGGCAGTGTTCACGTGAAACCATTTCGTCATCGAGTGTTAGATGGCAACTTTTCCCACGCCCCAGGATAATAAAGTCGCTTGATATTCTTAAACGGTGTATTTCATTTGCTGG
>Ga0316207_10004967_pt1 | contig 11254 bp, 12 predicted proteins | sample 6weekpyrite_MG_FD_204943 | JGI IMG/M metagenome (GOLD analysis project Ga0316207, IMG submission 204943) | Microbial mat bacterial communities from mineral coupon in-situ incubated in ocean water Damariscotta River, Maine, United States -... | ecosystem: Environmental > Aquatic > Marine >...
TCAAAAAATGATGTAATCGCAAATTTAGGGATTATTGTTGGTGGCGTGCTTGTCTACGCACTAGACTCTCGACATCCGGATCTTTTTATTGGTCTGGCGATTTCTATTATCGTTATTCGTGGTGGTGTTCACATACTCAAGGATGCCAGTGAAGAAAAGAAGCAGGTTGCACCACACACCTAATTGTATATGCGCCCTATGGCCAAATTTTCGGACGATTGCTTTTGGCCGAACTCAGAATAATTGGATAACTCAACAAACGGCTGCTTTCGCTGATGAGCGGTTATGACATTAGTTATTAATGGCGCATCCATACATAAAGCGGTCATCTAGCGCGACTTTAAAATAGATTGGCGCAAACTCATAGCGGATATTCAAATGCATGTAAGAATATGGTTAGCTGATGTTTGTAGCCTTGTTCTTAGTGAACCGACTTAATCAGTAAATGACTATCCCAACGTCTATTATTTATTAGGCGGCAGATGAGCATGTGATGTAATTATAGAATCATACTTACCAGTTTTGTTCTATTACAGTGCATTTCATGCACTATTATAGTTAGACGTCCGGCGTTAAAAACAGTAATTAACTACACAAAAATAGAAAAAACCTAATTATATCTCGGCAATTCTCTATGGCATGATTTTTGTACATGTTTTTAATAATTCGGCTTAGAAAGTGAGCGTGGGCTAGGTAGTAATTTCTGGGTTAAATTTGCATACAAAAAATGGAGTGGCTGATGTGACTAGTGAGTTAGTGTTTGATATGCCGGGAATAACTCGCGTGTTCTATGAGAAGGATAATGAACTCATTATCCTGGAATGGTTGGATTATAACCCGGATGGTCAGGAGCAAGTTATCCTCGTCATCATGCAGCGAATTTATCACACCCTGCTGGTATATTCTGTTGAGAAGATTATGGTGAAAGCTGATAGGGTAAGAGGTGCATTCTCTCCTGCTATTCAAGACTATTTGATGGAAGTACAGTTTCCTCGGATAATAGCTGATACTAAAATCCAAGATATTGTCACAATCATGTCACAAGAAGGCATGGGGCGAGCATCTACACGTTTATGGCAAAAAGAACTCATACGTTGCGATAAAAGAAATAGTCTAACCTTGCATAATGTAACTACAGAAACATCTGCGCGTGAGTTGTTGAACGCTGCAGAGTCAAAGTAAATAATCAACAGGGTCAGACTTCTTTGGAATAGAATGCCTGCTTCTGGCCGAAAGCAGGAATCTCATTTAACTTCCAAAAGTAAATTCTTTTGTTGACTTCCTTATTAATGTCTATAGACTCATTCCCAGCTAGAAAGAAAGCCTCTTGTTTATCAGCTCCACTTCGTTGTTTCTTCATAATTCTTCGTCCTGTAGTTTTTAAGTACCAGCCAATTTTTTCCGCTATTCAAGCCTCTTAAAGGCACATTGTTAATTAAAATTTCAGGATATTATTATGTCTAATACAGTAAATGGAACCGTTAAATGGTTTAACGAATCTAAAGGTTTTGGTTTTATCGAACAGCAATCTGGTCCCGATGTATTCGCTCACTTTAGCGCGATTGCAAGTTCAGGATTCAAAACTCTGGCTGAAGGTCAGCAAGTTGAGTTCACAGTAACTCAAGGACCTAAAGGCCCTCAGGCAGAAAACATTGTTGCTATCTGATTAAGCAATAAATGTTCTATGCAAATAAAAAGGGCGAGACCTTATGGTCTTGCCTTTTTTTGCGATAAAGGGAGTGGAGGAATTAAAAATTGACCGCTCCTGAGCAACCACAGCCGAATCCGGGCTAATTGATCCCCTTCGCGAACGGCTGCTTCCGCTAATGAGCAGTCATTAGTGGTGACTACAAGAATGACGATGTTTGGTCGAAAGATGCTGCATTGAATAATATATTATAATCGCTGTATATGATTAGACATGACATAAAATTTTGGATATTACAGGGGCCTGGGTGGTTATTAGTCTCCTACCTTATTTATGCGCAAGCAATTCCTGCTTTTAACTATGATTTAGGTGTGTCTATGGGTACACAAGAATCAGCCGATATTATTTCCGATGTAGGCGTTGCTTTTTGGTACGGATTCGCATTTGGCGATCTTGTTATTTATATACCACTTCTCTTTCTTGGGCTTGTTGGGCACTGGGTTGGAAAGGCATGGGGTAATGCTCTGCTTACAGCTTCACTGGGGATTACCATTTACTGGCCAGTAGTTTGTTTGGCGGCTGTAGTTTCTGCACGTAATGCGACAGGGTGGAATCTTACAAGCGAAGTGCAATATTGGGTTGTATTGCCTCTAATTACTCTCTGGGGGGTATGGGGGCTGTGGTATGTTTCTCGTCATCCAGTTAAGCATTAGAAGCGAGAAATTGATTGTCCACTGCTGGCTGGAAGCAGACCATCATCGGTACATGGTTAGTGGTAAGGAATACACAAGCTGAATTAATGAATTCAAGTAATATTATTGTGGTACTTCACCGCGTATTCGCTTAAACGCACATTTAGGACAAAATGAGACTATAGTTATTTAGTACGTTAATCAGATCTGGCAAGATTAATACACAGAAATATTTCTCGCTCAATTTTTGGGGTAAATCTGAGTTATGCCTGCTCAACACTTCATTGATAATGATGCTAAAACCATCATAACGACCTGGAAGGGCGAGGCAAACGATCTCAATTTTCTTGATACCCTGGAACGCTATCAAAAAGATATTCAAAGTAATCCTGATTACCTTACTTACAATGAGATTGTTAACCTGGGTGATGCGACTGAGCTCAATTTTACTATTCCAGGATTACTCAAAATTGGGCGAATCGCATCAAGAACCGATCGTAGCGAGGCGCAGCGTAAACTTGCCATCGTTGTCAATTCAGATAAAGCTTTTCGATTTGCGAAACTGTATGAAACATATCGTGGCTTTGTTAAAAGCTCTAATAAAGAGGTCAATGTTTTTCGTACACAACATGATGCGATGAACTGGATTAGCATTGGCAACAAATGATACCAATAATGCAGGCAATAGCTGTCTACCCAAAATTGAAGGTATCAGTAACAAATATCAGGGCATGCTATTGGTTGTAAGTGGAGAACCGTCATTCCAGCGGGTGCATGGACCCGAAGGGTGAGGGACTCATGATGAATCTGAAGGATTCTATGAGCCATGGAATCCAGCTAAATCTAACCAGGCTGGATTGACAATATTTACAGGGTAGCGTTTACATTAATCAACTTCAGAATCTTGTTCATCATGTAAATCCGGTCTAAAAAATTTCGACCTAAATTAAACGGCTCTATTAAGGGCTTGTATAATATGGATACCCGCTCAAGACTGGTATGACGTGAAATGATTAATATCTGAGTTATAGTCTCCATGATGACAAAAAGAATCTTTACCAGCGTGCTGTTTATCGTCGCACTGTCATCGTGCGCCAGTAAAAATGACAGTAATCTATACAGCGAAGTTACTGATCCAACAGCAAGAGATATATTTAACTACCCTATCCAGCAAATAAAAGTCGAAGGTATTGGTATTGTAAAAAAGGGTGATACTCTAACCCATAAAACGATGGGTAAAGGTTTAGTCGAGATGCTTTTTAAACGTAACGGTTATGTTTGGGTGGCATTTATGATTGATGGGACAGGAACCCTTGTTCTGTTAGATAGTGAATATTTTGAGTCGATAAAGTGAAAATCCTGTTATTGTTAAATCATGTTCATCTTATGAATCATTTCTAAAATATTTTTCTGAAAGAAATTACTATCCTTAGTAATTGTATTAAATGGATACCCGCTCAAGGCCGTATGACGAGAAATGTCCGGTAGCAGCCGGTTATCGAAATCAGTCTTTCTGGTAAACAGGTAAGTCAACCCAGAAACGGCTACCGACACCTTCTTCGCTGTCAAAACCGACGCTGCCCCCCATCAGTTCTGCGAGGCATTTAGAGATGGCCAGCCCGATGCCGACACCGCTGATTGCTGAGTTAGCCATTTTGAAGCGATGGAACGGTTGAAAGACTTCACTATAGTATTGTTCAGAGATCCCCTGCCCCGTATCAGAAACAAGAATACGTAATATGTCATTGTCTAAAACTGTTGTAGAAATATTCACCGATCCACCTTCATGATTATATTGTATGGCGTTAGAGATAAAGTTACTCAGGATGTCACTTGCCCATTTAGGGTCGACTGAGATGAATGGCTGGTTTTCGCCCCGTGATTCATTGATAAGGGTAATGCCCTGGCTTTTAGCATCTTCGTTCAGCTTAGCCATAGATTCACTGACTAATTCATAGGCTGATATGGCCGTTCTAGATATTTGAATATGATCATCAGTGATTTCAGTAAATGTCAGTATGTTATCGATGAGGATGTGCAGTTTACGACCACCTGAGAGGATATGATCGACGAATTCCTGTTGTTGCACAGACAGGCTTTCGTCAGCGTTGTTTGCCAGTAACTCGCCGTAACCGAGCAGAATGTTCATGGGGGTACGAAGTTCATGGTTCATCGCGGATAGAAATGCTGACTTGGTGCGACTGGCAATTTCGGCATCGTTTTTGGCGCTATCGAGTTGACGGCGACTGACCTCAAGCAGGATGGCAAGACCGATTAAGATCGCGATGGCCAGACCAACAAAGGTCAAGAAGGTGATACGTGTATCAAACTGGAACTGGTTGACTTCATCGAAATCAATTTCCGAGGTGATGCCAAAATTAAGTTCATCATCCCACAGCCATGCACCAATGACCTTAACCCCACGGTAGTCACGGTAGCCATCGATATTTGTCGCGGCCACGCCGGTAATTGCACTGCTGGCCATTAACGTCAAAGGTTGTTTAGACCTGGGTGTAACCGTTTGTTCACCAAGCACCAGGTTAACGCCGGGATTGCGTACCTGGATGTTCAGGATGCCACGCTGGTTACCCTTGATGAGCCCTATTGTGCGTAGATGATCATCAAACCGACTTTCACTGATCAGTCGTCCTGCCTTATCAAAGGCATAACTTTCACCACTCTGACCGAGGCGAGCTTGTTGAAAGATTGCGGTGAAATCCTCGGCTGGATTGATACGAAATAACAGAATACTTAATACTTTCCCGCTATCGTCTTTAATAGGAGCACCGACAAACATGGTGGCAGCATCACTAACAGGTTCTCCATTTTGGTTTGAAAGTGGTACATCTGTAAATTGTGGCAAGCTCAGGCCTGTTTCGCCTGACCATAATTTATTAAGTAATCCAGGCTGTTCTAAAAGAAGGCTTTGAACGCCAATATTCTCATCACGGGATGAGCTAAGGTTTATATTACCAGGACCAATGATAAAGAAACCTTTATATCCCTTGCTAAGCATGACAGGGCGTAACAGGTTTCGTAGTTCAGTTTGTGTGGGAGAACTTAATAAGGACTGTTTTGTTGCCGGGAGTGCTGCCAGTAATGCACTGTACTCGCGCACCTGGCTTGAGTTAGCCCAGAGCAGGGCATCTGCCCGGTTTTCACTAAACCAGGCTTTTACACCTTGTTGTACGGTTTTGACCAGGGTAGCCAGTGAGGTGCCGGTCTCGATGCGTACGTCTGTACGAATTTTCGACAGCGTCATAAAGGCACCGAGGATAATAATAATGACTGCCGGAACAGTCAGCCTGAATACTGTCGATTTCAGGAGTTGGCTGGTCACTTCACCTGTCCTGTTGATAAAGAGTGTTTTAACTACTGAATCAGTAGAGCATGTTTATATAGTCGCTGTCTATTGACGCACGGATAGCAGTAGAGACTATTTTCGCAGGGTAATTAACCTTAACTGCACCGTCTTCTAAGTATGAAAGTTATCCTGCAAGATGCCACCTCAATGATGAATGCGTTTTATCGATACTGGCGGTATGATGGTGCGCATTGACATGCATAAGTGGGAAGAATAATGAAAGCAAAAGCCGCAGTGGCCTGGGCACCGAAAAAGCCCCTCGAGATTGAAGAAGTTGACGTAATGGGACCACGAGAGGGTGAAGTCTTACTCAAAGTGATCGCGTCAGGTGTATGTCACACAGATGCGTTTACACTTTCGGGTGAAGATCCGGAAGCCTCCTTTCCCTGTATTCTTGGTCACGAGGGCGGCTGTGAAGTCGTCGAGCTGGGCCCAGGTGTAAAGGACCTTAAGGTCGGTGATCATGTTATCCCCTTGTACATTCCCGAGTGCGGTGAATGCGAGTATTGCCAGTCGACCAAGACCAATCTGTGCCAGTCGATCGCATCAACCGTCTGGACGGGTTACATGCCGGATGGCACGCGGCGATTTTCTAAAAATGGCCAGGATATTTTTCATTACATGGGTTGCTCGACCTTCTCTGAATATACCGTTGTACCGGAGATCGCACTGGCGAAGATCAACAAGGCTGCGCCACTGGATAAGGTCTGCCTGCTAGGCTGTGGTGTGACCACGGGTATTGGCGCGGTTATGAATACCGCCAAGGTCGAGGCGGGTTCTACCGTTGCCGTGTTTGGCCTTGGCGGCATTGGCCTGTCTTGTATCCAGGGTGCAGTCATGGCGGGTGCAGAGCGGATTATCGGTATTGATATCAACCCCGACAAGTTTGAATTTGCGAAACAGTTGGGTGCGACCGATGTAGTTAATCCAAACGATATTGATGGGTCGTTTGTCGAATACATGCAGGATACCTATAACGGCGGTCCGGATTATTCCTTCGAATGTATTGGTAATACCCACGTGATGCGTGATGCACTGGAATGTACGCACATGGGTTGGGGGGTATCGACAGTCATCGGTGTCGCCGGTGCAGGCCAGACAATCGAGACACGGCCGTTTAACCTTGTTGTGGGGCGCACCTGGAAGGGAACTGCATTCGGCGGTGTGAAGGGGCGTACTGAGCTGCCGGGCTATGTCGATCGTTATATGGCCGGTAAGATCGAACTCGATAGCCTGGTCACCCATACCATGCCCTTGGAAGAGATTAACCGCGCGTTTGATTTGATGCACAGCGGTGAAAGCATTCGTTCTGTGATTATTTTTTAGGCGGTTGGCAATGACATTGCAGTGTATTGAAAGCATTAAAGAGTTTGGTGGCTACCTGAAGCGCTATACGCATACATCAACGGCATGCAGCTGTGAGATGACGTTTTCCGTGTACTTGCCACCGCAGGCTGAAACCACCCGTGTGCCTGCGCTGTACTGGTTATCCGGCTTGACCTGTAGTGATGACAATGCCCGGGTCAAAGCCGGGGCACAGCGTTATGCCGCAGAGCAGGGAATTGCGCTGGTATTTTCCGATACGAGCCCGCGTGGTGACGAGGTTGCCGATGACGCAGAGCGGTATGACCTGGGTAAGGGCGCGGGTTTCTATGTTAACGCCACGCAGGCACCCTGGGCGCAGCATTACCATATGTATGACTATGTGACGCAGGAACTGCCAGCCCTACTGGAGGCAAACCTGCCATTGGTTGCCGGGGTTAAATCAGTCACGGGACATTCAATGGGCGGGCACGGGGCGTTGATTTGTGCACTTAAAAATCCGTCTGCGTATCAATCCGTATCGGCATTCTCACCAATTTGTAACCCAATGCAATGTGGTTGGGGCAAAGGCTGCTTTACGGCATACCTGGGCAATGATACGGATAGCTGGAAAGCCTATGATGCCACGGAGCTGGTTGAGGAAGGGGCACGTGTGCCTGACATTTTTATTGACCAGGGTACGGCAGATGAGTTTTATGATGAAGGGCAATTGTTACCCGAAAACTTCCAGGCGGCGTGTGAAAGAGCCGGTCAGGACGTAACCCTCCGTATGCAGGAAGGCTATGATCATAGCTATCATTTTATTGCCACGTTTATAGGTGAGCACATTGCCTATCATGCCAAGGCGTTAAATAGCTGTATTGAGTCACAGTGAGGTTTCATCCCCTGTTCTTCCTGGCCGTATAGAGTAATGGGGTTTAAGCATCATGGAAGAATATTTAATTAAACTTTTTTTATACAGTGCTGCTGGGCTGGCCGCAGGCATCGCCTGTTTTGTTATCGCAAAATTGCAGGACCAGAAAAATTACATCATTCAGAAAGCGACTCCGATGTCACTGGGATATGTGAATCCACGTGATGATGTCTGGCTAACGGGTACAGCAGAGTGTGCTTCACCGGTTATTGAGCCGAATTTCGGTTATCTCTGTTTGTATTATCATTACCAGTTGGAAGAACGACGCACACGTACGATCAGTAGTCGCGGTAGTCGCTCTCGATCTGAAACGTACTGGAAAACGATTGAAGAAAAAACCGAGACCACGGATTTTAACCTGGTTGAAGGCGATAAGATGATTGCCATTCGTGGTGTGGAGGCCGACTTTCAGCACCTCGAGGAAGACACCGAATATGCAGGGCGTTACCGGCATGTGATCAAGTATTTTCCTTATCCCACACCACTCAATGCGATTGGCACAATATCAGAAAAGAAAACCCACCTGGAGGCCTATGCCAATATTCCCCTAATCGTGACAACGAAAGAGCGTGACGATTACATCAGTAGTGGTGAGCTGAAGGAAACAATTCTGCGTGTATCCGGCTTAGGCCTGTTCTGGCTGGGGCTGACCGGGCTACTTTACGCCATGTTTGATTATGAAGCGTATCCGCTAAATACACAGGGTGCCTTTCAGTCCATTACGTTATTGTATGCGTGGCTGCCGGCCACAGTTGTGGTGGCGCTTGGCTGGGTGATTCATATTTATAACCGCTTTATTGCCTACCGTAATCGTATTGATAATGCCTGGCACCAGGTAGATGTTGACCTTGCCATGCGTTACCAATTGATCCCGCAACTTGTCAGCGTCGTTAAGGGCTATATGAAACATGAACGAGCATTGTTGAATAAATTGGTCAATATGCGAAATGAGGCGGTGGCCAGTAGCCAGGCAGGCAAGGTTTATATAGAAGGTCAGGTGCGAGATGCCATGAACAAGGTGATCGGACGTATTGAGCAATACCCTGAACTCAAAGCTGAAACCGTGATTAAAAAATTAAACCGTGAATTGACGGCGATCGAGGAGAAGATATCTCACGCCCGCACAACGTATAACGAGGCGGTAAGGGAGTATAATGACGTTATCCAGGTCATCCCGAATAATATGGTTGCAAGACTATTGGGATTTAGATCCAAACCGGCTTTTGAACTCAGCCTGAGCCAGCGACTGGTTAAAAAAGTTTCTTTTAGCTGAACAGTTTCTTGCCATGACGATGGTGGCAGGGACATTAAACACCACAAGGAATACGCAATGTCAGTTGAAAATAATGTGTTTATGGTCAGGGAAAATATGCCATCACCCGAGCAGTGGTTAGATGCCATAAAGTCTCAGGGTTTTGAGATGGAGATGGATACCGATTTCGATGTTGAAAAACATGAGGGTTTTCTTCCCTGCAAATACAAAGGGGCTGATGCAGGGTTTGAATACTATGCGGAGTGGGTTGATATCGCTGAGCTGCTGGAAGAAGACTTGTTAACCGATGATGAGGCGCGCCAGTTAGGTGAAAGGACGTTCCTGGTGTCACTGGTTACTGGTTCTGATTATCGAGAGTACATGACCTCCATGATCGCATCTGCGGTGCTGTGTTCGTTGTCTGATGGCATGTTTGCGGAAGGTGGCGAGCCGCCCTTTATTATGGCTTCAGAGTCAGTGAAATGGGCACGGGACTGTATCCCGGAGATTGAGAAAGCGTTTTAATGCTTGCTTGATTTGCTGGCGTATCTGAAACAAACAGACCCGCTGACATCGCACATTATCTATGTATGACACCAGCGGGTCCGGATAACTGACACGCTTGTTGTTCAGAAAACGTATTGGCTATTTTGCAGCTGCTCCGCCTTTAAGAAAATAATATTCACTCAAGCCTTCCTTTTCGAGTGCGTACTGTAACCAGCGCACCTGTCGTCCCACCGCATCATAGACGAGCACGGTCTTGCCATCTTCCTTGGCTTTCATAATGATACTGTGCATCTTCGCTGACTTATCAAGCGGGATATTGGTGTCTTTACCCGGGAATAAGGATTTTCCATTGCGCTGGAAGGCATCGCGAACATCAATGACCACGGCACCTTTGTCGGCTTCGGCTTTAAATTCGTTGAAGCCAAGCAGGTGCTTGTTGAACTTGGTATCCGCGATCAACAAGTTTGTCTCAAGCGGACTTTGCCCCAACAGGATACTGTCCTTGGGGTGTGCCTTGGCCCATGCAAGCATACCGGCATCAAACGCCATGACCTTAGAAGAGTTAATGCCCCCGATCACGTTAGCGGAACGTGCTGCCTGGTACGACTTCAGGCAGGTGACACCATTGCAGTAAAACACGACGGGTTTCCTGGCCATGCGGTACAGGCTCCTGATGTCATCGTTAAAGGTTTTTTCTGCGACGGGCAAATGCAGGGCATTTTTGATATGCATGGTGTTGTATTCAAAACGGGAGCGTACATCGACAAGGATAAATTCACTTAGTCGTTTGTGCAGGTCTTCCATCTCAATGGTGTTGACATCGACATAGACCTGGCGCCCGGGAAAACCGGAATTTGCAACTGACAGTGATGAAAAAGAGGCGATAAGAAAAAATGCGAATAGTTTTGCAATATGTTTATTCATAATCCATTGCCTTATGCTGTGTGTAGAAATACTACGTGGAATATACGCTGTGTATCGGCATCTTACTGACTAACCTTAATGCAGCTCAGAACCAACGTATATCAAAGAGTCTAGCAGTAATATTACGCTCCTGGGGCCGATCGTTGGGGAGAGGAATGTAATATTTTGTTACATCTTTTTTTAATGGCGATGGAATAAAATGTGAGCATGTCTCGTCTCTATTAGGACTAATTATTATTATTATAAATTCCACGTGGTGGAGGAGAAATAAATGAAATCCAAGTTGTTGAAATTGATGGGTGTTTTAGCTATTGCGACGTCGATGCTCGGCCTTACAGCCTGTAGCACAGCCGAGAAGGCTGATGACTTTGGCCCTAAGCATAAGCTCGTCATCCAGGTTAGCTCAAAGGATCCATTGACACAGAAAATTGCTGTGAATAATGCGGTTAATGTCCAGAAGGCATACGGTATTGACAATGTTGCTGTGGAAATTGTTGCCTACGGTCCAGGTCTGAGCATGCTGACACCAAAGAGTAAGCAGGCCAAGCGTATCAAGAGCCTTGCTGTTCAGGGTATTACCTTCAGTGCTTGTGGTAACACCATGAAGAAGATCAAAAAGAAGAAAGGCAAG
>Ga0316207_10004968_pt1 | contig 11254 bp, 6 predicted proteins | sample 6weekpyrite_MG_FD_204943 | JGI IMG/M metagenome (GOLD analysis project Ga0316207, IMG submission 204943) | Microbial mat bacterial communities from mineral coupon in-situ incubated in ocean water Damariscotta River, Maine, United States -... | ecosystem: Environmental > Aquatic > Marine >...
CAGGACCTGGATACCTGGATGTACGGGTGCCACTTCTATATCTTCATGTTGACGTATTGGACGATCGCCAGTGTAGCGCTGTAGTTCAACCCAAAATCTACTGCCCTCTCCCGGAATGCTGTCAACACCAATTTCCCCTCTCATCATTTCCACAAGCTGCCGAGTGATTACCAGGCCGATGCCTGTACCCTCTATGCCGCTAAATTCAGCACCAAGACGATTGAATGGCTGAAACAGGTTCACTCGCTTATCTTCGGATATACCCGGCCCTGTATCGCTGACGCTAATACGGATCTTTTCATCGCCAACCTCTTCACAATGGATTGTTACACTACCGTTGACACTGTTATATTTCGCGGCGTTTGATAACAGGTTCAACAGGACCTGCTTAAGCCGGGTGTAATCAGCATGCACATACATGTTATGACACTGCTGCGAGTCATACTCAAATGACAAGCCTTTTGATTTAATAAGCGATTCAATTAGCCCCTTACAGGCGTCAAGCACATCCGTAAGCACAAGGTTATCCATTAACAGTTCAACATGGCCCGCCTCGATCTTGGCCAGATCCAATACCTCGTCAACCAGACCTAATAAATGAGTGCCTGACTTGTAGATATCATGGGCATGCTCCTTTTGCTTGGCTGACAGGTTTCTGTCATAGCCAAGCGTTTGTGAGAAACCAAGAATTGCGTTTAAAGGCGTGCGCAATTCGTGGCTCATACTTGATAAAAAGTTGGATTTCGCCTGATTAGCTTTTTCAGCTTCATTCATGGCATCAATGAGTGCGGCCTCTGAACGTTTACGCTCATTGATATTCATCCAGTAGCCGACAATCTCCTTGGGCTTGCCTTCTTCATCTGAAATCAGTCTAAGCCCATCTTCGACCCAACAATAACTTCCGTCTTTATGCCTAAAGCGGTAGACATGGGTATGGCTCCCCTGTTCAAACAGCACCTCGAGTCCTTCTTTTACATTCTGAAGATCGTCAGGGTGGATTCCGTTGATCCAGAACCCGGGATCATCAAGAAATTTATTCGGTTCATAACCGAAAAGTTCGGTCACATTGTCACTAATAAAGGTACAGGCAAAATTCCCATAGGCTTCGCTGTTATAGGTAACGACAGGACTCTCGGCGAACAGGAATGAGAGGCGTGCCTCACTTGCCTTTAGCGCTTGCTCGGCCATTTTACGTTCAGTGATATCGCGGACAACGCCTGTAAACATTGGTTTTCCAGAGATTTCCATCTGTTCTACAGATATCTCCATCGGAAAGGTTGAACCATCCTTGCGCTTACCGATAACCTCTCGCACCCCGATGCCAATAATCCCTGCGTCGCCGCCTTCCAGGTAATGACTAAGATAACTGTTGTGATTACTGTGGTGAGGCTCAGGCATTAAGATATTAACGTTCTTGCCAACCATCTCATCCATGGTGTAACCAAATATTACTTCTGACGCGGGATTAAAGGTTTCTATAATGCCTTTAGCATTAATTGTAATAATGCCATCTGCGACCGTATCGACAATCGCACGAATTCGCGCTTCACTGTGACGTAACGCCTGCTCTGCCTCTTTACGCTCACTGATATCATGCAAGCCTACAGCACGTACATTCTTGCTTTCATATTTGAGTGTTTTGCCACGAAACTCTACCGGTATCTTTGAACCATCTTTTTTCAGCACACCGATTTCCGTAATAATATCGCTCGATCCTTCTTCATCTGCGACACCTGACTTCGGAACTTCAGGAAAGACAAATTCCACAAGACGTGTAATGGCATGTTTCTCTACTTCAGGTACAACAATTCCGAGCAGGTGCTTACCAATAATGTCTTCGGGTTCATAGCCCAGGATATGTGTAACAGCAGGATTGATGTCGATGATGATTCCATTGTCATAGATAAAAAGCGCCTCACTTGAACCTTCAAAAAATTGATTTAAACGGTCGCCACTCTTGCGTAAATCATCCTCAATTTTTTTCTTATGCGATACATCATGAATTATGCCTGCAAATATACGACGCCCCTTAACCTCCATTTCACTGACAGAAAGGTCAGCGTAAAAGGTACTGCCATCCTTGCGTTGCGCCTTTACCTCACGACCAAGGCCAATGACCTTGGCTACCCCCGTTTTTTGGTATTTTTCCAGGTAGCCGTCATGCGCAGAACGATCAGGCTCTGGCATAATGATATTGATATTTCTACCTATCACCTCATCCGCACGATAGCCGAACATTTTCTCGGCTGCAGGATTGAAGGTCCAGATATAGCCACGGCTATCAATCGTAATAATGCTGTCTACTGCCGTCTCGAGTAATGTCTTCAGAAATACTTCACTGACAGGAGGGTTAGTTTTATTGTTGGATTGAGCCATAAAAGGTCCGTTTCAGTATTTGCACGAGCAAATGATGATGCTGGAAAGACAGCCAGTAATGTCATCTCTTATTAGTTGCCTATCAATTGCCAAATATTATAATCGACTACTTACGTAAAATGTTGACTTATGCTTTGATTACCACAGGATTATCAATGAATTTGTTTGCTTGTACCCTGCAGAAAGCAGCGCTTTAGAACTTTCCTTTTCCAATTAGGCCAATACAGTGAGTGTTGATACATGATGAAATTATGTTCTACATATTCAAATACAATCGACACATATAAGCGATAATAAGCCTCCACATGGGACAATGCTGTTCACTTAAGCGGGCAGGCATAGCGATTAACGGGTTAAAGTACTGCTGAGAATGGATAATCGTTAGACAGATATCCATAGCGTTGTATTTTTTGAGGAGAATCTAACGCTAAGACGCAAAGACGCAGAGCCCGCAAAGTAAATATCAAAATAGCTATACGCCACGGAATCCACATACGCCGTCATTCCGGCATGCCTTTAGCCGGAATCCACATTATGAAAAACTGGATACCGGGTTAGTATGCCCTCTTGGGTACTAGGCCTGGTATGACTACATTGCTGGATACCCGGTTCTAATCCGACTATTCGAGCTATTCAAACCTTAATTGATCAGCATTGCCACATAGCGGGGTTATTATGCTGCTTGATAGATGTTCAACTATTGTAAGGAGCTAATGAAGCGTTTGCGTTGTTGCTCATTTGCATTTTTCCACCAATACTGGAGCATCGTCAACGGCAAATCACCCGCTGTACCAGGGGCTGATTGGTGCAAAGTGGATCCGTTTCCTACAGGTACAGCAGCCGCATAGACACCAGAAGATGGCACTTGCGTAGGTTTTAAGGTTCTCCCACCCAGAACATTGAACCGTTCGAATAAACTCTGTTCGGCAGTCTGCTGATAGATAGCCTCTGCTGCAACAAGCCGATTTGTAGATCGATCGATTAATTTAAATGTTGGCTTCTCTGCATAGTCCTGCGCCTTATCAACATCATCGAAAGATGGCAGCTTTATATAATATTGTTTGGCAGCATCTGCAGTGAAAGTGATCTGGAAGGGTTTTGACAGGATGCGCACATGGTCATCGGTGCTGACATCCAAAATGACATCATATTCGACCACAATCCTGTGCTGTCCGGCTTCGAGCTTCAGCGTCGCATCATCATTTGAAAATAGCTTACTGGTATATTTTGTATTGTTAACATTCAGGATATTAAGTTCTTGTGGAACAACCAGAGTAGCCGCCTGAGCGCTCATGCTGGCAACTAGCAATACCAATATAGATGCTATTCTACGTATATTCATGAGATGAGTATTTCCTTTTATTAACTAAAATTGTTGTCAATAACCAAACAAAACCATGCCGAATTAGGCATAGTTATTGACCAACTAGTTATCCTAGCAAAGGAATATTTAAGTTATGTTACAAGCGTTCTTAACGGCAATTTACCGTTATCACTGCGCCAGTGACATTTCTAGAGTAATGCCCATTGCACATCGAGTTTCTTGACTGAAACGGGTATTGAGGTCTTTAATTCCTGCGCGAACGCTGATACACGCATTTCTTCCACCATCCAGCGATAGCGTTCCCATTCTGTACTTAGCTTCTGTTGTGGGTTATCGCTGATCTGGGTATATACCCTGTCCCAGTGTTTCTGGCATTCTGTCTGGCGTTTCTTATCAGCATCAAGAGAACGTTCCAGCTTTTCCAGGCGCAGGTTAATGGCCTCAATATATCGCGGCAGGTGTTTCAGCCAGGCTCTCGGCGTGGCACTGATAAAGCCCTCATAGACCAGGCAGCCAAGTTGTTGCTTGATATCCTTGACTGCAGTGAACCATGGTAGAGGAATGTTCCCGTGTAGTTTTTTGGCGAGCTTATGGTATTGCGCGAGGCTATTGTGAATCACATCGCAGATCTCATTTGCAACCGTCATCAGATTCTTGCGCGCATCACTGGCAAGTGTATTAAACTTCTCCTCTGAACGAATATCATCAACAGCTGCGAGCAGTGCATAATCGATGATGGCATCCTCCATGTCCTGGAGCAGACTCTGCTTGTTACCAATCGAGGTATAGTACAATTGTATTTTATCGAGATGACGCAAGTTCTTGCGCATGTACTTCATTTCCTGACGCGCAACCAGCCTGAACAAACGCCGTAACCCGGGGCGCATATGTGCCCTCGCCTGTGCTTCATCACTGAACAGGCGGACAGACACACTTTCTTCATTCTCATCAACAATGGCAGGATAAGCACGGAGCACCATGCCCTGTTGTTCCAGCTCGATGACTTCTGGCAGATCACCAAAATCCCATTGGGTAACATTCTGTTTTTCTATGCCCGATGTCGGTAATTCCGACAGAACTTCCTCGCTCATGTTTGCGAGGTCTTTCTGTAAGGCTTGCAGATCTCTGCCCGTACCAATCAGCTTATGATCCTGATCGATGACGCGGAAGTTCATATGGTAGAAGGCTGGCAGGTTTTCGAGTTGCCAGGCATCTGTTGCCACTGAAACCCCTCGCGTCTTTTGCATATGTGCGGCCAGATTATCAATCAGCGGTAACAACCTGTCATACTCTGTCGCAAGAAACGCATCTGCATAGTCAGGGACCGGTACCAATAACTTACGCAGTGACTTAGGCAGGCACTTAATCATGGCAACAATCTTGTCACGCAACAGCCCAGGCACCAGGTAATCAAAGGACTGCTCATGTAACTGGGCCAATATCGCCACGGGCACAATAACGCTGACACCGTCTTCAGCATGACCTGGCTCAAAGTGATAATCCAGTTTAAGCGTTGCGCCATTTAATTCCATCGCACCGGGGAATTGACCCTCACTGATATGTTCCGCCTCATGGCGCATCAGGCTTTCTTTCTGCAAATACAATAACTCGGGGTTTTTCTTCTGCACGGATTTGAGCCACTTCTCAAATGCCTCGCCATTGTAGATATCACCGGGTATACGCTCATCGTAAAATTGATACAGCGCTTGTTCATCCACCAGGATGTCTCTACGTCGACCTTTTGCTTCGAGGGATTCAATCTCGGATATCACCGACTGATTATATTTATAGAAAGCGGCCCGGCTCTTGTAATCACCCTGTACCAGTGCCTCACGGATAAAAATCTCGCGCGATACCACCGGGTCGATGGGGCCATAGTTAACACGTCGCTTCGGACACAGGGTAATACCGTACAGTGTCGTTCGCTCATAGGCTGAGACCTGTGCAGGACCTTTCTGCCAATGCGGTTCAGAGTATTGGTGTTTAACTAAATGAGAGGCAAGACTCTCAACCCATTCAGGGGCAACCTGTGCAACCATGCGCCCATACAGGCGCGTAGTTTCGACCAGCTCTGCACACATTACCCACTTGGGTGGTTTCTTTGCCTGCCATGAACCAGGGTGAATATAAAAACGAATATTTCGCGGTCCCAGGAACTCATTGCTCTCTAACGACTTGTTGCCGATATTCCCCAACAGTCCAGATAAAAGCGCCTGATGTATCGCTTCATTGCTGGCCTCAGTCGTATTGAGTTTTATCCCCTGTTCTTTAAAAAGCGTAAATATTTGCTGATAAATATCACGCCATTCCCGCATTCGATTGTAGGATAAAAAGTTCTCTTTACAGAATTTACGCAGTTTATTCTGTGTAAGGTGCTTACGCCGGTCTTCATAGAGGTGCCACAACTTCAGGTGAAATAGAAAGTCTGACTTTTTCTTTGCCTTATTGTCTTTGCTGTTATCGTCAATTATCTCTTCATCATCTAGACCAACATTAATCAGTCGGTGTTTTTCATCGGCCTTCTGTTGCTTGTCTACCGGTCGTTCACGCGGATCCTGTACACTCAGTGCACTACCAATGATTAACAACTCCTGTAGGCAATTGAGTTGCTGCGCCTCAATCAACATGCGGCCAATCTTCGGGTCAACCGGCAAGCGTGCAACCTGTTTACCCCGCGCAGTCACAATATTGTATTCATCCACCGCACGCAGCTCATGGAGTAACTTGTAACCATCCCTGATGTAACGTGAGTCGGGCGGCTCGATAAAAGGAAAATCCTCAATGTGTCCGAGGCGCAATGACTCCATCTGCAAAATAACGGACGCCAGGTTGGTACGCTTTATTTCCGGGTCGGTAAATTCGGGACGATTGTTATAATCCTGTTCCGAATACAGGCGAATACACACGCCTTCACTGATCCGGCCACAGCGGCCTTTACGTTGATTGGCACTGGACTGGGAGATTGGCTCAATTGGCAGACGCTGAATCTTGCTGCAATAACTGTAACGACTGATCCTGACCATGCCCGTATCAATCACGTAATGGATACCCGGCACCGTCAACGAGGTCTCCGCTACGTTCGTGGCCAGGATAATGCGCCGGTGCCTGGATGGACTGAATACGCGGTTTTGTTCTGCGGCACCCAGGCGCGCGTATAAAGGCAGTATCTCGGTTTGTGGCGGGTGATGTTTACGCAGTGACTCGGCGGCCTCACGGATTTCCCGCTCACCACTAAAAAATATCAGGATATGTCCCGGGCTTCTCCCCTGCTCCCGGTCAAGTGCAGATAATTCATCAACCGCTTCAAGTATCGCCTGCTGCGTATCCCTGGGTGCCGTGTCACTATCATCCTCCAATAGCGGTCGATAACGCACTTCCACCGGATAGGTACGGCCGGATACCTCAATCACGGGGGCATTATCAAAGTGTCGTGAAAAGCGCTCTGTATCAATCGTTGCCGAGGTAATTATCAGCTTCAGATCTGGCCGCTTGGGTAACAACTGCTTGAAATAACCAAGTAGAAAATCAATATTCAGGCTGCGCTCGTGGGCCTCATCAATAATCAGGGTGTCATAATCATTGAGAAACCGATCACCCTGTATCTCTGCCAGCAAGATACCGTCTGTCATCAATTTCAGATGCGTCTTCGGGCCGACCTGATCCTTGAAACGAACCTTGTAGCCTACCGCTGTCCCGACTTCAGACTGCAGCTCCTGTGCAATTCGGTTGGCAATGCTCCGCGCTGCCAGGCGCCGTGGCTGAGTGTGCCCAATCAGGCCGGAGACTCCACGCCCCAGTTCCATGCAGATTTTGGGTAGTTGTGTCGTCTTTCCTGAACCGGTTTCTCCCGCAATAATGACGACCTGGTTTTCCTTAATCGCCTCCCTGATCTCATCTCGCCGATCACTAACAGGTAAATTATCCGGGAAGGTTGGTACAGGTAGGCTCGCTTGGCAGTTAGAGCGAAGTAAGACAGAGGCCTGAATATCCGCCTCGAGCTTTGTCAGCTGCTGTTTGACATGCTCATTCTTGTTCTTCGGATGCTGTAATCGCTTAAGGCGACGACGAAATCGAAACTGATCGCGCAGCATGCAATTCGCAATCGAATCATATAAGGATTTTGAAAGGGGTTTCATCTATTGAATATTTTTTCAGTAAACAGGTTTCAACAGCCTTGTTTGTTGTCAGCTATACCCGTCTAACTTTCAATCCACTGCTTCATCAATTCTTTAATTTTTGTCTGGTACTTCTCACCACGCATGTCACACTTGGCACGAAATGCCGTCAACATATCCTGTGGAACTTTAAGGCTTATCAATTTAGATATTGGTTTTGAAGATTTCCGTGTCGGGTCTTGCATTAAACGAAACTGCTCGAGATATGCCAACACCTGCTCAGGTGATGCCTTTCGAGATTGTTGAAGATACTCATCGTTAAAATATTGAACCGGTTTCATTTAAGTTTCTCCAGTGCACGTATATCCTCAATATCCTGCGGACGACCCGATATTTTTTTCATCTTGATGAGTTCATCTATAGTCGCTATCTCAATTTTCATTCCATCAACGTCCAGTGTTTCAGTTTCCATCAACGCTGCATCATGCGTGATGACAACATCAACGATCTCAAGGGGATTGTCTGGATTATAGAATGACCATGCCACCAGGTTTTTGTTTTTGATGTACTCTTCCCTGAAGTTGAATACCTCACTTGCCGAGACAGGCAGTCGTGGCGTTAGACCAATTCCTGCCAACGCTTTTTCCATTGCCTCGTATTGCTTCTTATCAAGATCAATCACAAAATCCAAATCAACCGTACCCCGCACTGCACCGTGTAGTGCCACGGCATACCCGCCTACCAGGGCATACCTGATGCCGGCATTATCGAGTGCCTCAATAGCGGTTTTGATAAACATGCAGAAAGTATATACCGGTATATACTTTATTTCGACAGTATATAATATATCAATATATTCAGAGGGTTATATATCATGATATAAATGAGAACGATTTGATACGACTGAGGGGGTCCTTCCCCATTATTTACATCACCACATCAAGTCATCCGGTATCGTATAGTCAGCATAAGGATCATCCTCATCCAATTCGGATTCAGTACTGTGATCAGCGATGATTATGCTTTGAGGTTCACGTTGCTTAATTTTATCTGCGACGGCCATAGGCACGAGTTCGTAACCTTCACCCAATTTAGCGACTGCCAGGCGACCCGCCATAAGAAGTTTGACACCTTGCTCAGAAACGTAGATATGCTTAACCACATTCGTATCGGTAAAGTTATAGGTGATATCACCATCATAATCCTGAACACGATGCCTTTCGATTAACTGTCTGACCTGTGCATAAATGGCCTTGCGTTCAGCCTCTTCTTTTTGCTGCTGATTCAACTTGCGGTCACGCTGCGCATTGTCAGCGAGTGATTGTTGCGCAAGCGCTCGGGCTTCATCCTGTTCTTCGCCCGTATCGCTGTTCGACTTCTGCTTTTTGTTTTTATATTTATTGCGTTTAATCTTGTTCGCCTTGTTTTTATTAACAAGGCCGGTTTTATTAAGTTGATCGAAAAGTGTATTGCCCATGGGGTACTCCAAATTCAGGTTTTCAATTAAGGCCCGCGCTGCCAATGCATGCCAACTGATCCCATTTAGTTTAACGTTATAAGGCGATTCTATAGAAGGGCTGAAACGCGCTTTTGTACGCCGGGCTTTCATATATTCAGTTTCAGGCAGTACAAACAAAAACAACTCATCCTGGCAAAATCCCGGCAAAATTAACTGACTTTAATAGATGTTTTGAGACAAAATTAAGATCTACTTAAATTTGACGATATTTTTATATGTATAAACGAAAATGCGGAGATCACCACCCATAATATCCGCATGATTTAGTGAGATTATGCTTGCCTTTGCGGAGAATAAAGGCCATTATTTCCGCATATGTTGCGGAGTTTATATGATGTATCTATGGGAAAAAACAGATTGGCCTGCCTTCACATGGAATGCGCCGAAGCTTACAAAACTCATCACGCATGTCTCGCGTGAGCAAGGACGCCTGCTTGGAAAAATGGAAGCGCTGGGCTTTGAACTGCGTAGTGAAGCACACCTTCGTGCCCTCACAGAGGATGTTGTTAAATCCAGTGAAATTGAGGGAGAAACATTAGAACGCGATCAAGTCAGATCGTCCATTGCTCGTCATCTTGGCATGGATGTAGGTGGACTCACGCCTGCCGATCGTCATGTCGAAGGTGTTGTCGAAATGATGCTGGATGTCATTAACAACTATGATGCACCGCTTACCCAAAATAGGCTGTTCACATGGCATGCATCGTTATTCCCGACCGGTCAGAGTGGGATGAGCAAGATCCGTGTCGGAGAGTGGCGTGATGATAGCAATGGTCCAATGCAGGTTGTATCAGGCCCCGTAGGCAGAGAGACCGTCCACTATGAAGCCCCTCCCGCCGCACGCGTGCCCGATGAAATGGATAAGTTCCTAAACTGGTTTGAACAACCAGGAGACATGGATCCACTCCTGATCGCAGGACTTGTTCACGTTTGGTTTGTCACTATCCACCCCTTTGAGGACGGTAATGGACGAATAGCGCGTGCGATCGCAGATATGGCCCTTGCCCGCTCTGAGAATACAGGCCAGCGCTTCTACAGCATGTCTGCGGAAATTCTTCGTCAACACAACAACTACTACGATGTGCTGGAGTGGACGCAAAAAGGCGAAATGGACATCACGCGTTGGCAGGACTGGTTTTTAAACTGCCTGCTAGGTGCCATCGAAGGCGCACAAGAAATAACAGCTGTCGTACTGAGCAAAGCGCGGTTCTGGGAGCGCTTTGCTAAAGAGCCCCTAAATGAACGACAAATAAAAGTGTTGAACAAACTACTCGATGGTTTTGAAGGAAAACTGACCACATCAAAATGGGCGAAGATCGCAAAATGCTCACAAGATACCGCGTACCGTGACATCCTTGATCTCATCGAACGTGGCGCACTGAATAAAAATACGGCAGGCGGACGCAGTACCAGTTATTCACTGACAACAGACTAAATGTTAATGAGTAATGCTGAGGTCCATAGAACGAAAGTATTAACAGGCATCTTGACACTGAAACTTATAAGCCAAATGTAATGTATGAACTTACTACTAGGAGCAGATTGAGAATATTGAAGCTTATTTCGAAGTGTGGAGGAACTAGAAAAGTATACCCCGCATAAAAAAAGACCTACGCAAAATACGTAGGTCTTTGATTATATGGCACGCCTGGAGCGATTATTCGCGCTTTGCGCTCACCCTTCGGGGTCAGTGTCGCTATCGCTCCCCTGTTCTGCGCAACTCCGTTGCTTGTCGAACGGGCTTTTGAATGTCGGGCGTTCTGGAACATCTTCAGGCAGTACAAACAAAAACACCTCCACTAGGGAGGTGTTTTTATCTTGTATGGCGCGCCTGGAGCGATTCGAACGCCCGACCGCCTGGTTCGTAGCCAGGTACTCTATCCAGCTGAGCTACAGGCGCTTAAGAGGCGCGCATTATGG
>Ga0316207_10004969_pt1 | contig 11249 bp, 9 predicted proteins | sample 6weekpyrite_MG_FD_204943 | JGI IMG/M metagenome (GOLD analysis project Ga0316207, IMG submission 204943) | Microbial mat bacterial communities from mineral coupon in-situ incubated in ocean water Damariscotta River, Maine, United States -... | ecosystem: Environmental > Aquatic > Marine >...
GTGGGTCGCGGCAAAACCTATCTGATGGATAACTTCTATGAAAGCTTGCCGTTTGATAACAAGCTACGCGTTCACTTTCATCGTTTTATGCAGAGAGTACATCAGGAATTAGCGGCGTTAAAGCAGCAGAGTGACCCCCTGGTGGTGGTCGCGCAAAAGCTCAGTGATGAGGCGTCCGTCATCTGCTTTGATGAGTTTTTTGTTTCAGATATTGGCGATGCGATGATTCTCGCCGGGTTGATAGATGAGTTGTTTAAGCGTGGCGTGTCATTGGTCTGTACTTCAAACATCGAGCCCGATGGTTTGTATCAGGACGGGCTGCAACGTGCGCGATTCCTGCCTGCAATTTCCCTGGTTAAACAACATACGGAAGTTGTTAACATTGATGGCGGAAGTGATTACCGCTTAAGAGCCTTGGAGCAGGCGGAGCTTTATTATTACCCTCTGAATGATGTTGCCAGGTCTAATTTGGAATCCTGCTTTCAGCGTCTGGCTGTTGAAGCAGGTAGCCATGAACTGGAGCTGGACGTCAACGGGCGCTGTCTGAAGGCGCACCGGCACGCGGAGGATGTTGTCTGGTTTGACTTTAAAACGCTATGCGACGGGCCACGAAGTCAGAATGATTACATTGAACTGGCTCGAGAGTTTCATGCGGTGATTATCAGTGATGTGCCGCAATTGAGTGTCGATACCGATGACCAGGCGCGGCGTTTCATTAATCTGATTGATGAATTCTATGATCGCAGTGTCAAAGTGATTATCTCTGCGGACGCCGCTATTCACGAACTGTATCTGGGTGAAAGATTAAGTTTTGAATTTGAGCGAACCGAAAGTCGCTTGCTGGAAATGCAAAGTCATGAGTACCTGGAGCGGGCGCACAAAGCCTGACGACTTAATTTAAAAATACTATGAATTTGGTTTATTGAGTCTTGAGACGTACTATTAAGGCTCTGGAAGAATGCACTTTTTTGTTAGAAAAACTGGATAGAAATGATTGAAATGAAAAAGAGACCTTACATGGCGGGAAAAATATGACGGTAAGAACGTTGTACGATAAATTATGGGATGCCCATCTGGTTAAGGAGCGCGCTGATGGCTCTGCGTTGATTTATATTGATCGTCAATTGTTGCACGAGGTAACTTCCCCTCAGGCTTTTGAGGGCCTGAGATTAGCAGGGCGTCAACCATGGCGGCTCGATACCAATCTGGCGACGCCTGATCACAATGTGCCAACCACCGATCGTTCAGCCGGGGTTGAAGGGATAGCGGATCCGGTATCACGACTTCAGGTAAAGACTCTGGATGATAACTGCGAAGAATTTGGTGTTCTCGAATTCAAAATGATGGATCCGCGGCAGGGCATTGTCCATGTTGTCGGGCCGGAGCAAGGTGCCACTTTACCTGGAATGACCGTGGTGTGTGGCGACTCTCACACCTCGACGCACGGCGCTTTTGGTGCCTTGGCGCATGGTATCGGTACGTCGGAAGTCGAACATGTATTGGCGACGCAAACGCTGGTGCAGAAGAAAATGAAAAATATGCTGGTACAAATTAACGGCACTACCGGCCCCGGTATTACGGGCAAAGACATCGTGCTGGCGGTGATCGGCGAGATCGGAACCGCAGGTGGCAACGGTTATGCCATAGAGTTTGGTGGCGAAGCGATCCAGGCTTTATCGATGGAAGGGCGGATGACGGTCTGCAATATGGCCATTGAAGCCGGAGCGCGAGTGGGGGTAATTGCAGTCGATCAAACCACATTGGAGTATGTTAAAGGGCGGCCTTTTGCGCCAAAAGAGCAATACTGGGATCGTGCGGTTGAGGTCTGGTCTGAACTACAAAGTGATGCCAATGCGCATTTTGACAAAGTAGTGGAGATAGATGGTTCTTCTATCAAACCTCAGGTGACCTGGGGAACATCACCCGAAATGGTTTTGCCGGTGGATGATACCGTACCGAATCCGGCTAATGAGCCAGACCCGGTCAAAAAAGAAGGCATTCAACGCGCCATACAGTACATGGGGCTAAGAGCTGATATGCCTATTCAGGAAATTCAGCTGGATCGAGTGTTTATTGGTTCGTGCACCAACTCTCGTATCGAAGACCTTCGTGCCGCTGCCGAAGTCGTCAAAGGACGAAAGATCGCATCGAGCCTAAAGCAGGCTTTAGTCGTGCCTGGCTCCGGCTTAATCAAAGCGCAAGCGGAACAGGAAGGGCTAGACAAGATTTTTATCGAGGCAGGAATGGAATGGCGAGAACCGGGTTGCTCAATGTGTTTGGCAATGAATGCCGATAAACTGGGAGCGGGAGAACATTGCGCTTCCACTTCAAACCGTAACTTCGAGGGTCGTCAGGGTTTTGGAGGCCGAACGCATCTGGTGAGCCCAGCCATGGCGGCGGCAGCGGCAGTTGCCGGTCATTTTGTAGATGTTCGTACTTTTTTGAATTCATAAATCTGTTTGAAAGAGATGAAAAATGAAAAAATTTAATACCTTGAATGGCATTGTCGCACCGTTGGATCGGGCTAATGTTGACACGGACATGATTATTCCGAAACAGTTTCTGAAGTCGATTAAGCGAACCGGGTTTGGTCAGAACTTGTTCGATGAGTTGCGCTATCTCGACGAAGGTCAGCCTGATCAAAGCTGTGAGGGTCGGCCTTTGAACACCGATTTTGCATTGAATCAGGCGCGCTACCAGGGGGCCAGCATTTTATTGGCGCGTCAAAATTTTGGGTGTGGCTCATCGAGAGAACATGCGCCGTGGGCGCTCGATGATTACGGTTTTCGTTGTGTGATTGCTCCGAGCTTTGCCGATATCTTTTTTAACAATTGTTTTAAAAATGGCATTTTACCCATCGTATTGAGTGAAGCAGTTATTGACCATCTGTTTGAGGAGGTCTTTGCAAAGGAAGGTTATGTGTTAAAGGTAGACCTGCTTGCGCAAACCGTTACCAGCCCTTCAAATAAAGTATATTCATTCGAGGTAGATGACTTTAGAAAACACTGTTTGCTAAATGGGCTTGATGACATTGGTGTTACGCTGGAAGATAAGGATGCCATCGTGGCTTATGAAGCAAAATATCGGGAGCAGGCGCCTTGGTTGTTTGGACGTTAGAGTGTTGTTACCCGGTCTTTATTCTTCTGAGTGATATGAACCTAAAAACGCAGTTGAATCACCAAAGCCTACACGATCCCTTACACATTTTTTCACGCTCAACTGCGCCTTCTAGGATAACGCAGAAAATCCATTGGTAAACAAAACATTGATCGAAATCAAACAAGTGATTGATTGCCAATACTAAGGTTACCAAAATAAAATGTTTTAGTTAGAATCGGGCTTGGTAATAATAACCTTATAAAATCCAAGGTGTTATCGGGGGCGCGGAAACATGAATAGACTAAGACAAAATAATAGAAATATCTTCATAGGAATGAAGTTTTATCTCGTTCTTGTTCTTTCTTTGGGAATGATCGGCTGCGGCAGTGATGGCAGTGATGGAGCCGTTGGCGCTACTGGTGCGACCGGGCCGACCGGCCCGACAGGCGAGACGGGTAGTTCGAGTGTGGAGTACTCGCCGACAAGCTTAGCGGTGACCGTGGATTCGGTCGTTATCAGCAGCCCGCCGGTGGTTAATTTTAACGTTGTGGATCAGGATGGCGTTGCTTACACAGATTTGTCGGGGCCTCGTTTTATGCTTTCAAAACTGGTGCCCGGGTCAAACGGCGATGCCAGTGCCTGGCAAAGCTATATCAATAGGACGGAAGTGGCAAACGGCACTGGCCCCGGAACCGTTGATATGATTCAGGCCACTCAGGATAGAAACGGTACATTGGTCAATAATGGAGATGGCAGTTATACCTACACCTTTGAAGCTGACGTCACAAACATTACCACACCGCTTGCAGTCGGCTATGAGCCAAGCTTAACCCATCGGCTGGCTATTCAAATCAGTGGTAGTGGCCAACCGGCAAGTAATGGCATATATACCTGGCGCCCTTCTGACGGAGCAACCACCGGTCTTGCCAGTCGCGATATCGTCAAAACAGAAACCTGTAATGCTTGTCATGGAAAGCTAGCCATCCACGGTGGAGGCCGGATCGAAGCACAACTGTGCGTTACCTGCCACAACGAAGGCTCAGTTGATGCCAACAGCGGTAATACTGTCGACTTTTCGGTCATGGTTCATAAAATTCACAGCGGCGCCAGTCTGCCGAGCGTTGTCGCCGGAGGTGAGTACTCAATATGGGGTTATCGCGATGGCAAGCACGACTACTCCGAAGTCGATTTACCGATGGATATTCGCAACTGCACCAGCTGCCATGATGAAACCGACACCGACACCCCTGACGCAATTAATTGGCAGGATGTTCCTACGATCGAAGCTTGTGGCTCCTGTCATGATGATATTGACTTTTCACTTGGGATCGGTACACCTGGTAGCCATAGTGGTGGAGTCATGGTCGACAACAGTGGGTGTACCATCTGCCATACCGAAGGTGGATTTGCAGGCACTGTCGCTGAATCACATGTTATCGATACCCAAGAAGCGAGTGATGCCTTCCAGTTCAATATTTTGGATATCACCAATACTGCCCCAGGACAATTCCCGGCAGTGACTCTGTCTGTCACCAACCCGCAAGCAGGTGACTCTACATACGACATTCTTGCTGACCCAGAGTTTACAGCCGGTGGCGGTGCGTCCAGAGTAGCGGTTGATATTGCCTGGAATGCTGAAAATTACAGCAATGATGGCACGGGTTCAGGTGTTTCGAGTGCCGTTTCTATCAACCCCTTGTCAAGTGCGGTCGATAATCTGGATGGCACGTTTACCGTGACCTCAACCGTGGCGATTCCTGCCACCCAAACAGGCAGCGGCGCCGTCGCCATTGAAGGTCACCCTGCAATCGATGTGGACGGAGATGGCACCTACAGCGACCGTGTTCCGGTGACGGGTACGGTAGACTATTTTGCGATTACCGATAGCGCTCCGGTGTCACGCCGCGCGGTGGTTTCGATCGAGAAATGCCAGAGCTGTCACGTTAATCTCAATATTCACGGTAGTAACCGTAATGACAATATCGAGTTATGCGCGATGTGTCACAACCCAAGCAACACCGATTTAAATCGACGTCCCGCCATGCCTGCCGACGGGCTAACCGAACGTTCCGTCGATCTGGCCTATATGATCCATGCGATTCATGCCAGTGAGATGCGAGAGGATTCGTACATTGCTTACGGCTTTGGCGGTTCAGAGCATGACTTCAGCGAAGTTGACTATCCGGGTGTGCTCAGCGACTGTGAGACCTGTCACCTCTCAGGTACTTATGAGCTACCCTTGTTCGATGGTGCTCAAGGAACAACGATCGACTCAGGTGCCGATAGTTTAGATCGAGCCGATGATCTGAAGATCACACCAACGGCCGCTGCTTGTTCAGCCTGTCATGATGACCCGCTCAGCCAGGCACATATGGTGCAAAATGGCGGTGCATCGTTCAGTACCTCGCAACAGTCTATTGATGACTTTGACGTAATCGAAACCTGCGTCTTCTGTCACGGCCAGGACACCATCGCGGATGTGAAGGAAGAGCACGGGGTTCAGTAACCTTCCTTGAGGGGCATCTTCGGCTGCCCCTTCCAATCTTAATTGCGGTAAAGCTGTGTAAATGGATCTGCCAAAATGAATAGTCAAAATCAATTTCGAAGTTGGATCGCCGTCATTTTAATATTACTGGCCTCTGTCGGTGTATCCCTTGCATCGGAGTCATTCGTTGATTCAGTAAAAAATGACTTTACGGTGGACACCCACTCGGTCCTTAAGAGCAAATACCAAGCGGATTACTCCAAGGAAGGTGCCGATACCTGTTTGGACTGTCATGATGAAGATTCGAAAACGCCGGTGCTCGATATCTTCAAGACAGCCCATGGAAGTCAGGGTGTGTCTCAGGGCCCATTTGCTAATAATTCCTTGCAATGTGAAAGCTGTCACGGGCCTGCTGGAAAACATAGTAAGAAAAGGCTTCGAAAAGGTGAGCAAAGAGAAGCTATGATTGGGTTTGTACGTAATGAACCTGTACCCGTCTTGGAAAAAAATGAAATCTGTCTCAGCTGCCATCAGCGCAATGACTTGAATCATTGGCAAGGCAGTATTCATCAGACGAATGATACCGCGTGTTCTGACTGCCACCAAATTCACACGCAGAGAGACCCAATGTCGGAGAATGCTGCTCAGGTTCAGCAGTGCGGACAATGCCACGCTACGCAAAAACTGGCGATCAATAGAGCCTCTACCCACCCGTTACGTTATGGACAGATGGGGTGTACTGACTGCCACAACTCTCACGATTCAGATGGCGAAAAATTATTAGTTGCCGAAACGATTAACGAGACGTGCTATCAGTGCCATATGGAGAAACGAGGCCCTTTTCTGTGGGAGCACGAGCCGGTATCGGATAATTGTGTGAATTGCCACTTGTCACATGGTAGCAATCAGCCCGCAATGCTAACTCAGCGAGCACCCTATTTATGTATTAATTGCCACAGTTCCGAGGGCCATGTCAGTGTTAACGCGCTTCCATCTGGCCAGCAAACTGCGTTATTGCTAGGGCGAAGTTGTGCTAACTGTCACTCTCAAGTTCATGGTTCCAATCATCCGTCTGGACGAACTTTGCAACGCTGACCTCAGGGGAGAACAGAGATGGAAATCATCAAAAAAAGCATGGTTTTTAAGATGACAACACTGTTGCGAAAATCCGTTTTCGGCTTATATATTTTGGGCAGTGCTTCGGTCATGGCTGACGGTTACACAAGTGCTTCCAGCGCATCGAAGGATACAAGTGACTGGGAATGCGAATACTGTGTTCGCCAAGAAGGTTACCAGGGTAGCGTCACCGCTAATGTCGGGAATTTATCTGATGATGCTTATCGCTTTGGCAACTATAACGGTGTTGATGATGGCACGCAGCTTTTTCTGGATGCAGATGTCTTGTATCTTGACGACGACGCCCACTATTTTGATTTGCAACTGAATAACCTGGGGCTCGATTCGCAAGCGCTTCAATCTGAATACGGTGAATTTGGCAAATACCAACTAGCATTCGACTATGAGGAAATTCCACTTCGAAAGTTTGACCAGTTGGTGACGCCTTTTAATAACGTCGGCAGCGATAGTCTGACGCTTCCCGCTGGCTGGTCGTTTTTCGATGGCAATAATAGTCAGGCAGCAACATCTGACTGGAGCAACTTTGAGTTAGGTAGTGACTGGAAACGTATCAAACTCGGCTGGCGCTTGAACACCGACAATAATTTTGATTACCAGTTTAACTACCAACAGACCAAAAAAACGGGGTTCCGCGAGTTTTCAGCGGCTCAGATCTGGAATGCCAGTTATCTTCCTTTACCCTTGGATCATAAGATCGATCAGCTGGATTTGCGCATGAGTTACAACGGGGGCGATTGGTGGGGCTCATTCAGTTACCAGTTGTCCAGCTTTAGCAATAACGCCGACTCTCTTCGTTACCAGAATCCCTTTACTTCTCTGGTCACGGGCAGTGAATTCGGAGAAATCGCCACGGCGCCCGATAATCAGGCGTACAAAGTCGGTATGAATTTAAACTACCGGTTTCTTAACAACTCATGGGCCAAACTACATGCTTCATATGGGCAAATGTCACAGGATGACAGTTTTCTGCCTTATACAACGAATGCATCACTTGTAACCGATTTACCAGCATCTGACTTAAACGCTGAAGTAGATACCCGTGACCTGTCACTTCGTCTATACAGCCGTGTTTCATCCAAATTTTCGGTTCGGGCAAAATATCGATATCATGAGCAGAATAATAAAAGTGATCAACTAATTTATCAGTCCATCGTGGCCGATTCGTTTGTGGGCAGCGAAGCCACCAATCTGCCCTATGACTATAAAACGAATAAGCTTTCGTTTGGGGGGGATTGGCGTTTCTGGCCAGGGCAAATCGCAAGCATTGAGGCACGTAGCGACACCTATGAGCGAAATTTCAGTGCCATCAGGAAAACCGACAACAAAGGACTGGAGGGTAAACTCAGACTCAGCAATAACAGCGGCCTGCAACTCAATATAAAAATGTCACGTTTCGAACGTGACGCATCCAATGCGGAAATAATTGATTTGTTGACAGTTGACGAAAACCCTTTAATGCAACGGTATCATCAGGCCGATCGTGATGAAGACAAGATCAGTGTGCAGCTTGTTTCAGGGGTCTGGCAGAATTTCTCAGCGAGCCTGAGCGCGGATTACATTGATGCGGAATATATCAACAGTGGTTTAGGGTTACAGGAAAATCGTCGTATTAATTATGGCCTCGATACAAATTGGCAAGTATCGGATGATATGGAGCTGATGCTTTATTATCTGACAGAATCGATAGAGGCTAACCTGGCAGCCAATGAAAGCGGGGTGGGCGATTGGTTTGCCAATAATACCGATGACATTGCCAGTATCGGTGTTGGTCTGAAGGTCAAAAATCTCTTGGGTAAACCACTTGATTTAGTATTTGACTTCTCGCGTTCCGATGCAGACAGCAATATCACCGTCACGAATGGCAGTGTCGACCGTCTGCCAGAAACTGGCAGCGTATGGATGACCGCCGAGTTGAGTTTAAATTATCAGTACTCTAAACAATGGGATTTTCAGCTAAGTTATCAGCGGGATGAATTTGAAAGTGACGACTACGCAATAGATGGCGTTATTCCAGGAACGATAAATAACCTGCTGACGTATGGTGCCTGGAGCAACAACTATAACGTGAACTATATCGTTGCCAGTTTTACCTATAATTTATTCTGAATCACCGGCTTTTAGTTAGATTGATGATAGGTTTCCCAAATAACAAGGTTGTCTCTCACGAGTTTTGCATGAGGCTCGTTAATAATGCTTTTATTGGATACAGAGGTGGATCCACTATGAACCGACTTATCGCCATTATGCTATTGATCGGCAGTAATATTTTACTTGCCGAAGTGCCTGAATATATTAAGAACTGCATGGATTGCCACGGGGAAAATGGGGTCAGTACCGAGTCTGATATGCCTACTATTTCCGGTGCTTCGTCTGAATTTATAGAAATGGCGATGTTCACCTACAAAGATGAATTACGCCCGGCGGCACAATCCAAGTATCGTCGTGGTGACACTGAACGAGAGTCAACTGACATGAAAAAAATCGCAGATGCGCTTAGCGATGAACAAATTAAGGCGCTGGCAGACTTCTTTGCATCCAAACCATTTGTAGCGGCTAAACAAGAGTTTGACGCCTCGCTGGTAAATAGCGGAAAGAAAGTTCACGATAAAAAGTGTAAAAAATGCCATGAAGATGGGGGTAGCAGTTCCGAGGATGACTCTGGAATTCTTGCCGGTCAGTGGACGCCGTATTTAAGGCAATCCATGAAAGAATTTCGTGACGGCTCGCGTGAGATGGAAAAGAAAAAGAAAAAGAGAATTAACAAATTGAGCGAAAAAGAATGGGAAGCGTTATTGGCATTCTATGCCAGCCAACAAAACTGATGTACAGATTTTAACGTGAGATTCGATTATGGCTATCTGGAAGAAACTATGGCGCCCTAGCAGTCAGTGGTGGATGTTTGGTATGCCGATGGGCGCGATTGCTGCGGCTGTTTTTGGCGTGCTTGTCTGGGGTGGGTTTAATTGGTCGCTAGAAATCACCAATACCGAGCAATTTTGCGTCAGTTGTCACGAAATGTCGCAAACTGTTTATGACGAGTATAAAGAATCCGTCCACTATAAAAATGCCTCCGGGGTCAGAGCCAGTTGCCCGGACTGCCATGTTCCTCGCCCCTGGATTCATAAGGTTGTACGCAAAATCAGGGCAAGTAATGAACTATGGCACAAGCTTCTGGGGACGATTGATACCCCTGAAAAATTCGAAAAGCATCGCCTGGCAATGGCAGAGCGGGTATGGGCTGACATGCGCTCGACTGACTCAAGAGAATGCCGTAACTGCCACGCTTATGAAACAATGGATTTGGAAGAGCAGCATAAGCGGGCAAAACGAAAGCATGACCCGAAACGGGTAGAAGAAAAAGGCGAAACCTGTATCGATTGCCACCAAGGCGTCGCTCATGAGATGCCGGAAGAAGACATTTAAAACACCTTAGACAAACGAGCCTTTTGCAAAAGGCTCAAGCGTTTCGAATAGGAACAGCAGCTGATTATTTCTTCTCTTTCTGCCAGAATTTCCTGACAATTTCTTTATACCGCTCGGACTCTCTTAGCATCGCCAGCTTATTCCAAATTGCTTTCGAAAGTAGAGGGTGTGTTTTGACCATGTCAAAGGACAGCATCAGATAATAGGGTTTTTCCGAAATCGGAATAGGGTATTTTTCAATTTTTTCTTTAAATTGAGAGATCGTGTCTAGAACGTAATCAGCCCTGAGCGTTTGTAGTGCGACAGCCTGAACTCGTTTTAGCAGCAGTTTGTGCAAGTTTCTTTCTACTCCGCCGGTTTCTTCGGTTATGACCTTCAGTTTATTAAGTTTTTCGACAATCGAAAATCCTGCTTGTACGCCAATACTTCCTTCCAGGTTTTTAAACTGTTTACCGTCCCACTCTATGTTCGAGTTTTTGAGACGGTATAGTGAATAGCCAGACGTGTGTATTCGCTTATGGCTATCATATGCGCCACTGGGAAGCTTCGGATAGCTTCCCATTTTTAATCGTTCGGTTTTGAAACTGGCAGCAAATGCACCGTCAACTTGCCCCGCAGCCATCAGTTGCAGGCATCGCTTCCAGGGGTAGGCGCCCAATTTAATCGGGATGCCCAGTTCAGACTCCAGCAAGGCCATCATCTCGATATCGAGCCCGCTGACAGAGTTTGTTTCTTTGACGGGAAAGACCCAAGGGTAGGCATTCTTGTCTTCGTGGCAAAAAACCAAATGCGTCTTTTTAATATTAATATCGGCGAAGACGGGCCCGACCGAAAATAGAGCGGCAACGACTGCTAGGACTAACTGTCGTAGGTTTTGTCTCATGCTTGCTACCTGTTCGACCTTGGGTAACCGCCTTGTCTACCATTGAACCAGTATCCCTTAGATAGAGTATAGAAAGGATTTTGCAGATATGACAAGTTTTCAGCATGATGCACTAACCGTCGGTAATTTCTGGCAATCAGCTTGCCAGAGTCGCTTGTTCAACCGTGTCAAACTTGCTATTAAAACAAGTTTGCTAAGGTCTCATATCCTTCCTGCTTGAGT
>Ga0316207_10004970_pt1 | contig 11246 bp, 11 predicted proteins | sample 6weekpyrite_MG_FD_204943 | JGI IMG/M metagenome (GOLD analysis project Ga0316207, IMG submission 204943) | Microbial mat bacterial communities from mineral coupon in-situ incubated in ocean water Damariscotta River, Maine, United States -... | ecosystem: Environmental > Aquatic > Marine >...
GTGCTGAACTTCATCACCCCGCACCAGAAATGGGGCATCCACTCGACCTATTCCGACAACCTCCTGATGCTGACGCTGAACCGGGGCGGCCCGGTGGTCTGGCTGTCCGAGGTCGACGCCGCCAGCGCCGGTATCGTCGATAACGACTGGGTCGAGGTCTACAACGTCAACGGCGCGCTGACCGCGCGCGCCGTGGTGTCCCAGCGCATGAAGAACGGCACTTTGTTCATGTATCACGCGCAGGAAAAGATCGTGAACACGCCGGGCTCCGAAAAGACCGGCAAGCGCGGCGGCATCCACAACTCCGTCACCCGCACGACGCTGAAACCGACCCACATGATCGGCGGTTACGCCCAGCAGTCCTACGGCTTCAACTACTACGGAACCGTGGGATCCAACCGGGACGAATTCGTCATCGTCCGCAAAATGCGCAAGGTCGACTGGCTTGACGGCGAAGCGACCAGCAAGGAGGCCGCAGAATGAAAGTTCGTGCACAAATCGGCATGGTGCTGAATCTCGACAAATGCATCGGGTGCCACACCTGTTCCGTCACCTGCAAAAACGTCTGGACCAGCCGCGACGGCGTCGAATACGCCTGGTTCAACAACGTCGAAACCAAGCCCGGCACCGGCTATCCGACCGACTGGGAAAACCAGGCGCGCTGGAACGGCGGCTGGGAGCGCAGCAAATCCGGCAAGCTGCATCCCAAGCAGGGCGGCAAATGGCGCATCCTGGCCAATCTCTTCGCCAACCCGGACCTGCCCGAGATCGACGATTACTACGAGCCGTTCGATTTCGACTATGACCACCTGAAAAGCGCCCCCGAGATGCAGGCGTTCCCGACCGCCCGCCCGCGCTCGCGCATCACCGGGCAGCGGATGGAAAAGATCCACAAGGGTCCGAACTGGGAGGAAATCCTGGGCGGCGAATTCTCCAAACGCAGCCAGGATTACAACTTCGACGGCATCCAGAAAGAGATCTACGGCGAATACGAAAATACATTCATGATGTATCTGCCGCGGCTCTGCGAACACTGCCTGAACCCGGCCTGCGCCGCCTCCTGCCCCTCGGGCGCGATCTACAAGCGCGAAGAAGACGGCATCGTGCTGATCGATCAGGAAAAATGCCGGGGCTGGCGGATGTGCGTGTCCGGCTGCCCCTACAAGAAAATCTATTACAACTGGCAAAGCGGCAAATCCGAGAAATGCACGCTGTGCTACCCCCGGATCGAAAGCGGCAACCCAACGGTCTGCTCTGAAACCTGCGTCGGGCGCATCCGCTATCTGGGCGTGATGCTCTATGACGCCGACAAGATCGCCTCGGCTGCCAATACCGAGGTCAAGACCGATCTCTACGATGCCCAGCTTGACGTGTTCCTGGACCCGAACGATCCCGCCGTGATCGCCGCCGCGCGCCGCGACGGCGTGCCCGAGGACTGGATCAAGGGCGCCCAGCATAGCCCGATCTGGAAAATGGCGATGGAATGGAAGGTCGCCTTCCCGCTGCACCCGGAATACCGCACCCTGCCGATGGTCTGGTACATCCCGCCGCTCAGCCCGATCCAGAACGCCGCAGAGGCGGGTGCGATCGGCACCGACGGCGAAATGCCCGACGTGCGTTCGCTGCGCATCCCGGTCAGATATCTGGCCAACATGCTGACGGCGGGCGACGAGGCGCCGGTGGTCAACGCCCTGGAACGGATGCTGGCGATGCGCGCCTATATGCGGTCCAAAACCGTCGATGGCGTGATCGACGAAGGCCTGGCCGCGCGCGTCGGCCTGTCGGGCCGGGTGATCGAGGATATGTACAAGATCATGGCACTGGCGGATTACGAGGATCGCTTCGTGATCCCCACAACCCACCGCGAACAGGTCGAAGAGGCGTATGATCTGCGCGGCGGCTGCGGCTTCACCGACAGCAACGGCTGCTCGCCCGGCATCAGCAAGGGCTCGCTGTTCGGCGGCTCCAAACGACCCCTGAAAATGCCGGAGGCGATGTGATGGACCAGATCATGGACCGTACCCTGAAAGCGATCTCGCTGATCCTCAGCTACCCGAGCCGCGACCTGCAACAGGCGATGCCCGAAATCGGCGGCGTTCTGGCCTCCGACACCCGGCTGACGGCGGCGGCGCGGCGCGACCTGCGCCCGCTGGTCGATGCGCTCACAAGCGACGACATCTACGATCTGCAGGAAACCTTCGTGCTGCTGTTCGACCGGTCGCGCAGCCTCAGCCTGAACCTGTTCGAACATGTCCACGGCGAAAGCCGCGATCGCGGCGGCGCCATGGTCAGCCTGGTGGAAACCTACCGCGACGGCGGCTTTGATCCGGCAACCAGCGAACTGCCGGACCATTTGCCGGTGCTGCTGGAATTCCTGGCCACCCGTCCCTTTGCGGAGGCCCGGGACACCTTGGCGGACGCGGCCCATATCTTTCAGGCTTTAGAGGGCCGGCTTGCCCGGCGCGAAAGCCCCTATGGTGCCGTGTTCGCCGCCCTTTTGCAGCTGTCCGGCGCCAGGGTCGATGAAACCGTGCTCGCCGAACTGCTGGACCAGCCCGAGGACGACCCCGAGGATCTGCAGGCCCTGGACGCGGTCTGGGAGGACTCCCAGGTCACCTTCGGTCCCGATCCCAACGCCGGCTGCCCGCAGGTGCGCGACATGCTCGCCAACATGGATACGCCGATCAATCCCGCCCCCAGCCCGCGCCACGCGGCTGAATAACGGAGGCTCAGATGAACAACTTTTTCTTCGGTATCTACCCATATATCGCACTTTCGGTGCTGATCCTCGGCTCGGTCGCGCGCTATGAACGCGATCCCTTCACCTGGAAAACCAGCTCCAGCCAGCTGCTGCGGCGCAAACAGCTGATCTGGGGCTCGATCCTGTTCCATGTCGGGGTGCTGGTGATCTTCTTCGGCCACCTGATCGGCCTGCTGACCCCGCTCAGCCTGTTTCACGCGCTGGGCGTCAGCGACGGCTTCAAGCAGACGCTGGCCGTGGTCGCCGGCGGCATCGCCGGGGTGATGGCGCTGATCGGCGGCGGCATGCTGTTTCACCGCCGCTGGACCGACCCGCGCATCCGCGCCACCTCCAGCTTCGCCGACATCGCGATACTGGCGCTGCTGCTGCTGCAGCTGGTGCTGGGCATCGGCACGATCTTCGTCTCGGTCCAGCATCTGGACGGCGGCGAGATGGTCAAGTTCATGACCTGGGCGCAGATGATCTTTACCTTCCAGCCTGGCGCCGCGGATCAGATCGCCGAGGTGGCGCCGATCTTCAAGGCGCACCTGTTCCTCGGGCTGACGATCTTCCTGGTGTTCCCGTTCACCCGGCTGGTGCACATGCTGTCGGTGCCGCTGCGCTATCCGCTGCGGCCCGGCTACCAGATCGTGCGCTCGCGCCGTTCCGGCAAACCGGCGGAGTAGGCACCATGAACAAACCGCTTTTCCCCGATGTGCTCGTCAACGGCGAACCGATCCGCCAGGCCGATATCGCCGCCGAGGCGCAGAACCATTCCGCGCCCGAAGGCAAACCGGGACTGGCCTGGCGCAAGGCCGCCAAGGCGCTGGTGATCCGCAGCCTGCTGCTGCAAGAGGCGCGGCGCCTCGGGCTGACCGCCCAGCCCGCCGAACGCGGCCCAGGGCGCGTCGAAACCGAGGACGAGGCCCTGATCCGCGCCCTGCTGGAGGACCGGATCGAGGCGAAACCACCCACCCAGGACGCCATCCTCGCGCTCTGGCAGGCCGCACCCGACCGCTTTGTCTCGCCGGCGCTGTGGGAGGTGTCGCATATCCTCTGCGCCGCCGATCCCGCCGACAAGGCGGCCACCGACGCAGCCCGCGCCCGGGCCGAAGTCATGGCCCGCGCGCTGCGCGACACCCCCAAGGATTTCACCCGATTCGCCCGCGAACAAAGCGATTGCGATTCGCGCGCCAATCTCGGCGCTTTGGGTCAGCTTGGCCCCGGCGACACGGTGCCGGAATTCGAATCCGCCCTGCACGATCTGCCCGAAGGCAGCCTGACGCCCGACCCCGTGCAAACCCGGTTCGGGTTCCACATCATCCGCATGGATGCCCGCGCCGAAGGCAGGCAACTGCCGTTCGCGGCGGTGAAGGACTGGATCGCGGACTCGCTGGAAAAGGCCGCATGGGCGCGCGCCGCGAAATCCTATACCGACGCGCTGGTGTCCGCCGCCAGCATTCAGGGACTGGACATGCGCGCGCGTTAGGCGCGCGCATAGGGGGGGCGCCATGCTGGAGGATCTGCTAAAGCGCAATGTCGCATGGTCTCAGGACAAGACGCGGCAGGAACCCGGCTATTTCAGCCGCCTCAGCACCCGCCAGTCGCCCGAATTCTTCTGGATCGGCTGTTCGGACAGCCGGGTGCCCGCCAATGTGGTGGCCGGGCTGGATCCGGGCGAGGTGTTCGTGCACCGCAACGTCGCCAACGTGGTGCACAGCTCGGACATGAACCTGCTCAGCACCCTGGAATTCGCCGTCGACGCGCTGCATATCCGTGAAATCATCGTCTGCGGCCACTACGGCTGTGGCGGCGTCAGGGCGGCGACCGAGGACCTGCCGCACGGGCTGGCCGATCACTGGCTGGAACCGATCCGCCGCCTGGGCCGCCAATACGCCATCGACCTGAGCCAATGCGCCGATACCGAGGCGCGGCGCGACAAGCTGGCCGAACTGAACGTGATCGAGGGCGTGCGCCGGATCGCCGAAACCCCGATCCTGCAACGCGCCTGGGCGCGGGGCGCGGCAGTCTCGGTGCACGGGCTGATCTACGGGCTGAAAGACGGCCTGCTGCGCGACCTTGACTGCACCGTCCGCCACGGGCGGGCCCGCGCCGCGGCGGAAAATTGACCTTGACGAACGACGCAACGACCTGAACGGTGAACCCCATGCAATTCTACTATACCTCCGGCCAGCAGCCATTCGAAACCGACACCGCCCTGACCCGGCTTGCCGACACGCTGGCGCAGCGCGGCGTGCGGATGGCGGGCGTGGTGCAGATCAACTCGGAAAACTGCGACGGCGGCGCCTGTGACATGGACGTCAAGGTGCTGCCCGATGGCCCGACCCTGCGCATCTCGCAATCGCTTGGCCCCCAGTCGCGGGGCTGCCGCCTGGACCCGGCCGCGCTGGAACAGGCGGTGGGGCTGGTGCAGCAGACGCTGGACGGCGCGCAGGTGCTGATCATCAACAAATTCGGCAAGCACGAGGCCGACGGCCGCGGCTTTCGCGACCTGATCGCCCAGGCCGTGGCGCTGGATATCCCGGTGATCGTCGGGCTGAACGAGATGAACAAACAGGCGTTCCTGGATTTCTCAGGCGGCATGGCGCAATACGTGGCGCCCGATCTCGATACGTTGTCGGCCCTTCCGTTCGGCCAGCCCGCCATGGCATAACCGGCGCGGGCCGCGCCGCCGGATGCGCCGGCGGGGCGCCGGTCTGCCCTGAACAGCCACGAGGATAGCATGCCCGTCCTGCGCGATCTGGCCGACGAGATCACCCGCGCCCTGGGGATCCCCGAATTGCAGGTGCGCCCGTTTTCGCGCTCCGGCGCCAATGCGGTGCTGCTGCTGCAAGGCGCGGGGCAGGCGTTCTTTGCCAAGATCTTCACCGATAACGACCCGAACCGGCTCGACGCCAACACCCGCTATGACCGCGAAAAGACGATCCTGTCCCGCAGCTGGCCGGTCGGCATGCCGGACCTGGTCTATGCGGCGGACGTGCCGCGCGTTCTGGTCACGCGCGAGGTCATCGGCCTTGGCGTCAAACATTTCATCGACCGGGGCGAAACGCTGGACGCGATCGCCATGATGGCGCGCTGGCTTGCCGGGTTTCACGCCGCGGCGGCGGTGCAGCCCAGGCAGGGCGCGCTGTGGGACGATTTCATCAAATATCCCGAATTCCGCACCGCCCCGGGATTTTCCGCCCACCGCAAGGCCCTGGGCGCCTATCCGCTAAAGGAATATGTCCTTGCCAAGGGCGACGCGACCGCCGTCAATTTCCGGTTTCGCGGCGGACAGGCGATTGCCTATGATTTCGAGGGCGTCGCCTACCGCGCCAGGGAATACGACATGGTGGCGCTGATCCAGGGTCTGAACCGCCTGACCGGCACAACCATAGCGGATATGGTGGACACGGTTGTGGAACAATACGCCTCACAACGGCAGATTGACGACCCGGCGGCGACAAAAGACGTCCTGAACCGGATTCTAAGCGTCAGCGATTATTGAAATAATCCCTTACAACTGTCTGAAAATTAAACATAAACATGCCGTAAATTCGCCTTTTTCCCGATTCCGCCTCGCCGAATCGGGTCGGTCCGCGTATACCAAACTTTAACGATTAGAAAAGGACACTGCCATGCCCGCGCCATTCACCGGATACGCGATCTACAATGCCGATCTGGGGCACTCCTCAAAGGGCGAGCCGATCATCGACAACCCCGGCGGTGCGTTCGACGACGAGTCCGTCAAACATATGCAGGAACACGTCAATTCCGATACGCTGGTCTATCTGGACGGAACCGCCCAAGGCGCCGGGTCCAAGCCGGGCGAGGGCGAGGATCTGGTGCTTCACTTCACCTCCAAGGGGCCCGCGGATGTCGATATCATCCAGCTCGATGCCAGCGATTTCGTCGGCAATTTCGATCTGGACCTGAAAACCATCCAGACCGAGGACAAGATCTATATGTCCGGCGTGCTGTCGTTTTCCCAGGTCGACAAATATGGCAATCCGGTCGGCTCGGTCTACACCGGCAGCAATGTCGACGGGCTGGGCAATGGCGGCGACCTGAACGGCGGTGAATTCGGCGATGGTACGTATACGCTCAGCGATGCCGCCGCCTATGAAATCACCTATATCGACCGCAACGGCGATATCCGCACCATCACCATGGAGATCACCGGCAACAGCGGCGACACCGCGACGCTGGCGCTGAACTTCATCTGCTTTGCCCGCGACACGATGCTGGAGGTGCAGGGCGGTCACAAGGCGGTGCAGGATCTGGTTCCCGGCGATCTGGTCCGCACCAAGGACAACGGCTTTCAGCCGCTGCGCTGGATCGCCTCGCGCCGGCTGACGGCGCGGGATCTGCAACAGAACCCGGCGATCCGCCCGATCCGCATCCGCGCCGGTGCGCTGGGCGTGAACCGGCCGGAACGCGACCTGATCGTATCGCCCCAGCACCGGATGCTGCTTGACGACTGGCGCTGCCAGGCGCTGTTCGGCGCCGATGAAATGCTGGCGCCGGCGCTGGCACTGATCAATGACAGCTCGATCACCGTCGACCATGGCGCCGATGGCGTGGACTATTATCATTTCATGTTCGACCGGCACGAGATCGTCTATGCCAACAACGTCGAATCCGAAAGCTTCCACCCCGGCGATTTCGGCCTGACCACGCTGGACACGCCCGCCCTGGATGAACTGTTCCGCGTCTTTCCGCATCTGGAACAGGACACCGCCGCCTTTGGCGCACCGGCGCGCCCGGTGTTGCGGAATTTCGAAGTGCGCGCGATGATGACCCCCTGAACAAGAGCATTCTGCGCTGTTTGCAAATGCTCGGGACCGGCCGGCTCGGGGGCGCTGGCCGGTCCTTTTATATTGCGCTTAATAATAAGTGGTCAGGCGCCGCAGGAAAATATCCAGATAGCCGCGCAGATAGCCGGAAAAGCCGGCGCGCAAGGTTTCCTCCCGGGACGGGCGGCTGTGCACCAGCCCATGCGCATACAGCAGCGGAAACACGATGCGGCACAGCGATTGCGCGCGCGCCAGATCGCGCGGATCGCCACCGGATTGCCAATGCGACACCTGCCGCGCCTTCAACGGCTCACTGGCAACGCCGCCCAGGTCCAGCTCCGAATAAAGCGGCACCGGGTCCAGAAACGCAGGCCCGACGCCCCCGTCGCCCCAGTCGATGATCCGCAAACCATGCGCACCCTGTTTCAGATTGGTCAGCCGCAGGTCCATATGCACCAGCGTTTGCGGCGGGTTCAGCGCGACCAGGGCCATGGCCACGCGGCGCAGCGGGTCCATGGCGCGCGCCAGCGCCGCGACCGTTTCCGCACCGACCCCGTCCTGCGCCAGCACCTCTTCGGCGTGCAGCAGATCGTCCAGATATCGCGGATAGTTCTGCGGGCGCAAATCCTTGGCGCCCAGCCTGCGCAGTTCGTCGCCGCACTCCAGCGTCGCCGCCTGCAATGCCGCATGATGATCGATCATGGCCATCAAGGCCGGGCCGCGCGCCTGCGCCATATGCATCGCAAACCGCGCGCCCACATCGCGCACCAGCCAGCAGGCCAGCGCATCGTCGCTTGCCAGCAGTTCCGGCACCAGATCCGGCGCCAGCCGATGAACAAACGCGGTCAGCGCCGGTTCCTGCCGATAGGCGCCGCGCACATATTTCAGCCAGACAGCACCCTGATCGGTTTGAAACCGCGCCAGCATCGACCAGGCGCCCATCCGCACCTTGCCCGGCAGGCGGATACCGGCAAAGCCCTGCCGATGCAGCGCCGCGCGCGCCCAGCCGATCCGCGAATTGACGGCGTCCCGATCCATGCCTGCCCTGAAATCCTGGTCTGACCAAAGCCTAAACCGCGCATAAAGCCACAAACAAGCCTGACGACCGCCCGGCCGATTCGCGCCGACTGTTTATCGGAATGTGGCAATTGCAGGGCCGGATCGTGGTCGTTTCCGTTCGCACAACAGCCACCCTGATCGCCGCAAATTTGCCGGCCCAAAGCTCCGGTGCGCATCCTTCCGGCGGCGATCCGCCAGCAAACCGTTAAAAATCAGCGAATTAACGCGATGTTAACGGATGGCGCCGAGGGTCCGAGATTAACCGTTTGTTCATTCCGGCGAAGATTTCCGCAGGCCGGGACGGCAATCGGCAGCGATCCGCGCCGATTCAATGCGATTATCGTGCTCGGGGTGGCCAAGGAAAACGAGACGTCCGGAAACCGGCCCGAAACCTGCTTGCGATGACATTGAACCGGGGGGACATGACATTGGAACTTGATACCCAGACCAAGAACTACCTGATGCGCCACGGCACCGAACCGGCGCCACAGCGCAACAAGATGGGCGGCTATGCCGACAGCCCGGGGCGCCCCTATCCGCAGCCCGTGCTCTGGTCGCCCCCGAAATGGCTGGCCCGCCTTTTGTCGTCTGCGCCGTTCCAGCGTTAAGGCAGGACCCGCCACAGCCGCCACAGCCTCAAATCGCCGTGCCCGTCATTCCGTCGGCAGCGGCGCCAGAAACAACAGCGTCAGGTCGCGGTCCGGCCGGTAGTCGAAACCTTCCCATTCAAAACTCGTCGGCCCGGTCTTTCTGATGCCGTCCCGGCACAGCGAAACGATGGCATCGGTCGACCCCTTGTCCACCGTCAGGCGAAATCGCCCGATCGGCCCGCGCCAGTTGTTCGCCGTCACCAGAACATAGCGCAGGATCGTGGCGCCCAGCATGTCCATCTCGGTGCCCGCCATCCGCCGCCGCGCGCCCGCCGCGAAACTGTCATCGATACAGGCCTCGTCAAACAGATAGCGCGCCTCCAGATCGTAGCGCCCGTAAAAACCGTAGGCCGGCACCGGCGTATAGCTGTGCTCGATCACCACCCGGCTTCGCGGCGCAAAGCTCTGCATCCAGTAAAACGCGACATTGGCGCTCCAGGCTTCCTGAAAGCCGTCGCCCCAGTCCGGTCCGTGAATCGCCCCCGCCGCGCGCAGCTCGTCCATCGCGGCGCCGGGCAGGGCGTCCAGCCGGGCGCGCAGCCGCATGAAACCGGCCTCATCGGCGGTGAAAGTCGTGATCGGAATGCCGTATTTCGCCAGCAGGCCGGTGATGTCGCGCCCGTCCCCGGTGCTGGCGCGGGCGTCGATCTGAAACGGCATCCGCTGGCCGTCGACCCACAGCCTGAAACCCACGAAATTCACCGGATCCTCCGGGCTGATCGCGTAATTCATATCCTCGCCGAAAACCAGCGGCGGCAGCGGAAAGGCAACCGGCGTGCGGATTGCCTGATCGGAGGTGTTGAAAAATACATACCGCACCCGGATCAGATCGGGGCTGATGAACAGGTCTTCTTCCTCCAGCCGGATATCGGCGTTCGGCACCAGCACCAGATCGCCGGTGTCCAGACTGGCGGTGGAATCATTCGCCAGCCCCGGCAGCGCCGCGACAAACCACAGGCACAGCGTCGCCGCGATGCCGAAACTGCCCGTCATATACCGCATGATACCTGGCCTCCCTCCGATCCCGCGGAAAGAGCCTGCACTCGTTACGCTGCCACCATGCAACAGGCTCCTACCCGGGACAAACGCACCCAGACTCCACGCCACTACAGCGCGTCAGTATTCTGGCGGATGCAGCGCCGCGGCGCCATGATCCGGGTCAAATGAATGCGGTCGCAATCAGCCCTGCGCCAGCAAGGCCTCGATCTCGGCCAGCGCCGGCATCGACGGGGCGGTGCCGGGCCGGGTCACGGATATGCCCGCCGTCGCACAGCCGAACCGCACCGCGTCGATCGGGTCGCGGCCCGCGGCCAATGCGGTTGCAAAGCCGCCGTTGAACGCATCGCCCGCGCCGGTGGTTTCCACCACCGGCCCGGCGCTGATCACCGGCACATGCACCGATTGCGTGGTATCGTGATACAGCGCGCCGTTCCCGCCCAGCGTGATGATCGCCGCGCCGACGCCCCGGGCCAGCAGCATTTCCGCCGCCTCGCGGGCCTCGTCCACCGATGTCACCGGCAGCCCGGTGATCCCGGAGGCTTCGGATTCATTGGGCGTGACGTAGTCGCACAGCGCCAGCATCCCGTCCGGCAGGACGTCCGCCGGGGCCGGGTTCAGGATCGTCGTGGCGCCGCCCGCCCTGGCGATCTGCAGCGCCCGAACGGCGGCATCCATCGGCTGTTCCAACTGCGTCATGAACACATCCGCGCCGCCGATCAGCCCGGCGCGCCCCTCGATGTATTCGGGCGAGATCGTGCGCGCGACGCCGGGGCAGACGATGATCGCATTGTCGCCGCTGGCCTCCTCGACAAAGATATAGGCCGCCCCCGTATAGCTGTCGTCATGCTGCGTCACCTCGGGGGTGACGCCCGCATCCGCCCAGGTGTCCAGCGCCATGTCGGCGAACGGATCCTGTCCCAGCTTGGTGATGAAATGCGCGGCCCCGCCGGCGCGCGCCGCGGCCACCGCCTGGTTCGATCCCTTGCCGCCCGGTCCCAGCGC
>Ga0316207_10004971_pt1 | contig 11245 bp, 11 predicted proteins | sample 6weekpyrite_MG_FD_204943 | JGI IMG/M metagenome (GOLD analysis project Ga0316207, IMG submission 204943) | Microbial mat bacterial communities from mineral coupon in-situ incubated in ocean water Damariscotta River, Maine, United States -... | ecosystem: Environmental > Aquatic > Marine >...
GTTTTTAAAGAGCTGCCCAAAGCGGAAACACTAGAGGATGTTGAAGCGTTATTGCCTTGGAATTTAGATAACGAGAGTTTAAAGGCGGCGTTTAATTATTACTAGATGGTGTTGTTTTTGCGCTTACCTTATAACCACCAAGTGACAACGTTAAAACAACAATTGGGTCCACTGGCGAAAGTGGGCAGTGTTGACAAATTTCAAGGCCAGGAAGCGCCTATTGTGTTTTTAAGCCTTTGCGCCAGTGACATCCATGAAGCCCCCCGAGGTGTGAATTTTCTGCTAGATAAAAATCGCTTGAATGTGGCTTTATCCCGCGCCAAAAGTTTAGCGATTGTGGTGGCAAGTCCGAAATTGGCGCTGGACTTTCATGGCAGTGTGGAAGATATGAAGCTGGTGAATTTGTTTGCCTGGTTGGTGGAGGAGTATGGGGTTTGATATTAGATATTATTACATTAAACTAACAAAATGTAATTTCAGTTAGGGATGAAAAATCAAGGAGGATTGTTATGCCATATTTAGAAAGTGCGCAAACAGCGGTGAATTTTGTCAATGGCTTGGGTCTTAAATCCAATAATCGCGGTGAAGATCTGGACGGAACGAGTGAAAAACTATCTGGTTCACTGGGTAAATTGGCGATACGAAAAAATCATGCAATGTATATGGAAACATTGGATAGTTTGAATGGTGCTAATGAACCAATCGAAATATCGACACTAGTAATACCAGCCGCGGTTTCTCAGCGGATACAATTTGGCAATTGTGAAGCTCGGGCTGCACGAGCATTTATTTATCTCGCCGAACAAGATGTACGACCCCTTGAGTTAATGTCGGTAGGTGATGATCATGTTTTTCTTGTTGTCGGTAGAACCAATGGAAATATACCAGATTATGCATCATGGAACGATGATGCAGCCATATCTGATCCATGGGCAAATGCCGCTTACTTAAAGGGTGAGCTTGGAATACATTTAACTGATGCGCCGTTAGCTGAGGTTGTTGGAGAGCCTCCCATTCGTATCTCTCAATGTGGTGAGTTGCTGCTTGGCGCTAATTGGCCACCGGCAAATTTAGCTGCGCATCTAACGCGGTATAACTTGGCTTGAAGTGGATTGTTTGTGTAAGGTCTGAGTTTTTCCCTGTTAGAATGTAAATTGGAAACGTGTTTTGAAGTGAATAACGGCACGAAGCGGACGCTCAATTAAATCCCAATTTACTTTTCATTCTCTAAAATTAATTTTTCAAAAGTATCTTCAAATGTTGCTAACGCTTTCAAAACATTTTGCTTTTCTTCATTCATATCAGGGTGCTTAGCAACACCTTTGTATTTAGGCTTCGCTTTGTAAAGAGCAAAATGTTCCACTCCTAAAAAAAGACCTGTTAGCATAGGCGTAATTTGAACTTCCCCATAAATAGTATTATCACCCGATGCATGCCCATAATATTTATATGCTGAATTGGCATCACTATCTAGGATTCCCATAGGATTTGAAGTCCAATCTTCAAAATGTTCAATTAGAATATTATTAACCTCATCTACGAGTGCTCTAGGGAAAACAAGAACTCGAACTCCTGCCAAATCGTGTAATTGGGTTAGAGAGTATTCATCAGGTTTTTCCTTATCAAATGTTCCCCCCTCTTGATCTTGCCGTAACTTCTCAACTGCACTTTCACAATCCTTAATTCTCGAAGAAACTTCGTATCGTTCATAAGATTTAAGCCTTTTTGATAGATTTATCAATTTAAATTTTATTTCTGCTTCTAATTGAGATGCTACACGCTTGACATTAGGTAGTATCTTGAAATATTCCTCTCGAAGACGATCGTCAATTGAGCGTTCAATCATCTTGCTAGAATACCCTTAATTTCGTTCTTAACAGACTCCGATACAGGGCTATTAAAATAAAATTTCCAATCATCATTTTCATTTTCTTCAAGAATATCCTGCTTTAGTACTGCGGATGAATTATCTTCTATATATTCAAAGCTGAATATTTTTTTTGATTCACGATTAATATATATTGCTCTATCAAAATGATAGGAATAATTTTCAGTTTCAAGAATTTTCTTTTTTTCTAACGATGCATTCATAACATTCTCTGTAAATTTATGTATCCATGGCTTTCCAACCAGTGGGTAATTATTATCCATTGGTAAATTTAAATAACTGAGTATAACACCCTAGTCTTCTTTAATTTTAAGAGTCCGCTTTGGGCACAAAGCAGATCCCAAGTTACTTAAAGAATTTTTCAATTCTTTTCAATTTCCTTTTTTCCCAATCATCAACAACATCTTGCTTATTCCAAATATCAAACAATTTTCTGTTTTTTTACCAATTGGAACACCATATGTTCTTTCCATATAAAAACAAATCCGGCATCTCTAAAATACTTTTCTTATTCATAACATTAGCCACATTGACTATTTTTTTCTATTTTATATGATATTGATGACACATGCCGTATTTTAGTAGAGCTTTCATATGTTTCTATTGTAACTTTTACTCTTTGAGCAGGAATGCTTAACATTTGTAAAAACGTCATTAGTTGGTCTTTAGATATTCCAATATATGCACTTATATATCTTTCATCTACACTTATCTTGCCAATAAACGCCATTTCAGATGTTCGTTTGGGATCATTACCTATGTCTATATTATTAACATCATTTATAAGTTTCTCTATTTCATTTTTGCTTATTGTTGTTATTTGAACCTCTCCATTTATTGTGTTATTACTGATTTCCTTCCCTTCAAAATCACCACTGACTACTATTTCCTTAACGTCATAATAATAGCATTTGCCATCTATGTCTCTCTGTCTTCCAAAACCAGCATTAATGCTCCATTCTTTCACTATTAAGGTATATTTTACTGGTATATTAAAATTACGCATATTTTTATTAATTTTCTGTTTAATTAACTAAAGGGATGCCGATTGCAAGCAAAATTATTAATTGGATTGAATGTTTCATTTCGCCTAACAGTTAAATAGCCAGAGCGTGGGAAATTCCCCATGCAATACATTGCAACAAGGTTGATTTACCTATCCCATTATCGCCAAGAATTAAAGTCCACTGAGGGATTGTTCCGTCTTCTTTATCAAGACGTAACTCCACCTCTTATCCAAAAGTTCTGATATTTTGGAGTACTAAAGATTTAACGTAGATGCTTGTCGTTTTCATATTTTTCAATTTAATTTTATTTCAGCTAATTATTAGATGAAAATTCTAACACAATGCCGAAATTGCATCACATTAGTCGCTGGCCAACCTAACTTAGTAGAAATTTCATGATAGAACCATTGGAGTTGCTAATCTAAAATTTGCTCTTTACTTGATGATTTTTTGTCCTGTTAAGATTAGAAAAACACTGATTAAATCTTTTTTTTCTAAATTCTGGTGGTTATTCCACATTAATTGTCTAGTGTGACAGGATATTAATTGCCGTCAAAAAATGTTTATGTTTTATTGGAGTTATTGTTCTTGCTGATATTCCCCCCGCAATGTGGACATTGTGTGATGGATTGACCCTTTTCATTTGACAGCTCTTCGACAAAACCTGACCCTAAAATACCAGCGGGTAAGGCAAACATGCCAATACCTAACATTGCTATAAATGAGCCAATCATTCTACCTAAAGTCGTTATAGGGTAAATATCGCCATAGCCTACAGTGGTGAGAGTTGCTATTCCCCACCACATCGCAGCAGGGATGCTAGAAAATGCCTCCGGTTGTGTATCATGCTCAGCAAAATACATTAACGAAGCTGAAACAATGAGCAACATCAGCATAAAAACAATGGTAATAGTCAATTCAGTTTTTTTCTGGTAAATAACTCTTGCTAGCATATTCAAGGCATTAGAATATCTCGCCAATTTAGCCAGTCGTAATATACGAGCAATACGAAAGATACGGATAACTCGAAGATCAACTCCGAGTAACATCAGATAAAAGGGAAGTATTGCCAGTAAGTCAATCAGTGCGAGTGGCGATATCATGTAACGCAACCTTCCTGACACAGGTGATTTATAGCATTTATTTTCGGTACACACCCATACACGTGTTAAATATTCAAGTGAAAAAAGTGAAACAGCAAATATCTCCAATCGATCAAACCAAACAGCATAAGTCAAACGAATAGGCTGAACGGTTTCAATTATTACTGCAATCACGTTCAATAGGATGAATGTCACCAAAAATAAATCAAACAGTTGGCTTTTCCGGTTTGTGTTGTCGTGACTTTCAATTACGGCATATACACTACTTCGTTTTGTCATTCCAAATACCTATAAATATTAAAGGAGATGAACGTATGGTTATTCACATTCAATGAATTGATTTAGTACCTTATAGGTTTCATCAATGTTGAATTGATGACTGGCATAATTCTTATTCAATAACTCTTCATTTAAGAAATTGTCATATTTACTCATCCACTTATAAACTACATTATTTGCCAGTTCTTCATCAGATCGTTGCTCATCATTTGCGATATCAATTAAGGCGTTGAGTAATGTTTCTTTATCAACATCAATAGCCGTTATGATGTGACCACTGCTTTCTGCTTCAATATTGAAAAAAAGTATAAGTGCAGATAAGGTGTTATGAACTACATTGCTTTCCCAAAGAAATATGTGTACATCCTTTCCTTCTGATAGGAGCCATTTATCGCTTAAAGAATATTGATTAAAATAATCACGACCTTCCTGCAAGAGTGATTGTGCATTATTGTCTAAAAACTCAGGTACGTCAGATCGCTTATATACTTGAAGCATACGCTGTCGAATTTCGCGATGTAGACTCCCACCTTTACCGCCAAACTTTGGTTTTTTCCCGCCTTTCGCTGGCAACAAGTCGATCACTTTATTTTCTAGCTCAACTCTTAATACTTTCCAACGTTGGCCTGCAAAAATAAGGAAAGAGCCTTCCTGAACAGGAAAATCAATCGGCATACTCCCGAGCCGTTTCCCAGCTGACAATAAATTAAACTCATCAGGTGTGCTAAATGCGGTGTAAAATGAATAGTGATTAACAATTTGTTCACCAACACGTTCATGTATTAACGTTTGATCGCTCGCTTGTTGAATTAGTTCTTTTTTACCCATGCAACGTAATAATTTAATAAAATCTTCTTGAGTTAGATGGGAGAAAGGTGCTTTTTTACATAACATCTTCCATAGATTGTCGGTACTGATACCACCATATTGCGCAATAACGGATAATATTTGCTGGATCAACGTTGATAACTGCATACCAGTATTGTTAGGAGGCTCGCACCAGCCTTCTAACAACAATTCAGTCATTGCAATAGCTTGTACAACGTTAAGGCGCAAGGTGGAGTCGATACTGCTAAGGGGTGTCACGCGCTCTTCTCGAATATAAGTTCGCATCGTAGCAGGTGAACCACGTCGACCTGAACGGCCTAAGCGTTGACGCATGGCGGCGACAGAGTATGGCGAACCGATTTGTGCAATACTTTCTACAACACCAATATCGATACCCATTTCAAGTGTAGAGGTGCAAATAATATTCATTGGTTTATTGGCTTTTTTTACTTCTGTTTCTGCAAATTCTCTTATCTCTTTTGAGAGACTGCCATGGTGGGGCAGAAATTCGATGGGAACTCGTTTTTTCTCAGATATCCTTCTTAATCGGTCTGCATAAGATTCGACTTTTACGCGACTATTTGCAAATATGAGATTATTTGTGCCTCTAAGTGTTTTAAATAAATGCTTCGCAATACTTAACTCATCTTCTTCTAATATTTCGTTGGTTTCATCTGTTTGATTTAAATCTGGTGGCTCACTACAATAGCCTCTCACTTGCAACCTTATAGATTGTTGATCAAGATGACTTTCTATAATGTTTACATCTTTCCCATAACCGGGTCGTAAATATTCTGCCGCTAAACCCATATCGCCTAATGTTGCACTTAATCCTACCCTGGGTACACGTCGTCTTAGTAAAATATCCATGCGATGCAGTAAAGATTGTAATTGGATGCCGCGCTCCATTCCGATATAGGCATGTAGTTCATCAATTACAACAAATTGTAAGCCTTGAAAAAGTCGTGATAATTGTGTTCCGTGGTTTACCATCAGTGATTCGACTGATTCCGGCGTAATGAGTAAGACGCCATCCGGCTTGACAATGAATTTGGTTTTTTTTGATCCCGAGACATCACCATGCCAGGGAGTGACTTTTATATTCATCCCGTCTACCATTAATTGCAATCGCTGGTATTGATCATTTATCAATGCTTTTAACGGGGCGACATAGAGCACATGGCAGCCCTTTTTAAGTTCATTCTCGTGAGTTAGTAAGTAGGATAATATTGGTAAAAAAGCCGCTTCGGTTTTTCCACTAGCGGTTGAGGCGGCGAGGATCGCATCTTGATTTGCCTCAATAAGTGACGGTATGGCTTGTTCCTGTATCGACCTTAGGGATTGCCAGCCTTGCTTGTGAACCCAGCGTTGCACAAGCTGATGAAGTGAATCATAAGATGAACGCACAAACTAAAGCCTAAATGTTGCTAAGGATTCATCTTCTTCATCTTCTTCATCTAGCTGCGCCATATCCGGATTATTATCCGCTTCTAATGTGACGTTGCCTAACAAGCTTTGCCAATCTTGATTCGGGTTTTGTTCAAGTATTGATAATAGATGTACAAAGGATTTAACGGTATTTCGAGGCGTTGTAAAATACGCACTGCCTATACGTTCATGGCAATGATCCAAGAATTTATGTAAGGCTTCATCAGGAACAAGGTAATCTGATTCATTGCCCATTGCCATGACACCCCGTATATTGGTCAACAAAATGTATAGATCCTCAGGTGTCAGATTTGCCAGCCTTATCACTGGACCACTCATATCTGACAAATTATCATTTGCAAAGGTATTTTCTGCCAACCGAGATTGCAATGCTTCGTAGGAATATAAACCGCGACGTGGGTCCATTAAAAATTCGGGTGTGCCTCCCATCAATACGCCTAAATGCTCGACTGATCCTTGCAATGTATCATTTACTATTCGTAATATTTGTTCATAATTCGATTTACGTGCTTGCGTATTTGACAACTTATAAAGGTTCACCAATTCATCAAAACCAACCAGAAATCCTCTGAAACCTGCTAGCTTGATAAATCGAGACATTAATTTTAAGTGATCATAAATTGTGGCATCGTCAATGATATTGCGGACGCCCAATGCTTTACGTGCATCTGTTTTGGTTGTGAACTCTGCACGTAACCATCTCAGTGCATCAGATTTTAATTGCTCATTACCTGTATCATGGCCACGCCAGTAGGCCTCGATAACCTGAGCAAAATCATAACCACCCCAGAGTTCGGTGAGTTCTGAAAGCCGCTGTTGAATCGCTTGTTCAGGTGTTATTCCAGCTTCTTTAGCTGTTCTTAAACTGGCTGTGATAAATCGTTCTGCGACGTTTGCTAGTGCACCACCTTCTGGTTTCGTACGTGTCGCCATATTTCGCATAAGTTCCGCATATAACGATCGTGCTTGTCCGCCAGAAGCATGTAAGCGACGATCAGGATTAAGGTCTACATGTGCTGTAACCATTTTTTGTTCCATCGCCAGCGTATAAATAAGATTCATGAAGAAAGTTTTCCCTGATCCATATTCACCAATAATGAATCGAATGGACGAGCCACCTTCGGCGATATTATCGATATCACTAAGTAGCGCAGTTACTTCCTTAATACGTCCGACTTGTATATGCTGTTGACCAATTCGGGGGACGACTCCCGCCCGTAGAGACTGCAAAATGGCTGTCTGTTCTTTTTTACGGATTTTGCTCAAGGAGCATCTCCTTATAAATGGGTAAGTCTAAACGGTAAACATCCACATCTTCTTCATCTATTACTGGTGCATCACATTGATCAAATGCGGTTTCGTTTATCCATTCCAATGCACCGTCCAGCATCAAATTGCTTTTATCTGCAATTGACTCTAAATCTTGGCGTGTCCATACTTCTCTTTCACCCAATGCTTGTAAAAAAGAACTATGTCCCATATCAAAACCTGCAATCAAATCATTTACTGCAGGCGGATGTTTGTCTTTCGTTTCTTCTTGCTCATTGTCTAAAAGACTCGACAAAATATTAGATACTTCTTCGGTTTCTTTCATTCGCTGAACAAGCAAGGCTTCATTCAGTTTGGGTTTGCTCTTCACATCTGGAACTTCAGTCTTAGCAGTATTCAATGGAATAACTTTCGTTGTTGATGTATGAATATGACCATACAGTTCATCAACATTCATATTTAAAGATTTATAGATTTTTTCCAGTACTTTAACTTCATTTGCATCAACATGCCCATCAGCTAGTGCAACATCGATGAGAAAACGGGTAATAGCAGTTTTTTCGCTGTGACTAATATGTTCTACGCGTTTTTTAAGTCCAGCTATTGATACAGGATTTGCGAGGGTAAAACGCAAATGCGCGTGTAATCGCACTCTTTCTTCTGGAAATAAACCCATTTGTTTTTCCAGTTTTGATTCCAGTTTTTCTTCTTCATCTGGAGAGATAGTCCCGTCAGCTGAAGCGACGAGGGATGCGAGATGTATTAAATTACAAGCGGCAATATATTCTTGTGAAGGTGCTGTAGGTGCCGTGTCAGGTAATTTAAATAGGATTGTCGTGATATCGGGTTTAATAGGAGATTTGTTAAATCTTGGATCTGGCTCAATGCCATAGCCTAGATTCGCCAACAACTGAGCAAAACTTGTGGTTTCCTTTTTTGACATTTTCTCGGAATTTGAGGTTGGCCAAAAATGAAATAAAACATCTGAATTAATCTCACAAAGCTCTTTATCACTAATCATTGAGCGTAATGACTTTTTCAATTCGATCAATTTTAGATGGTTTGAATTCTCTAACAAGGTAGCAGGTAGTAATCCGAGCCCTAGCAACGAATTTTTTCTGTCTGGAGCGCGGCCCAAGAATCGACTATAAGGTTCCAACTGTGCGTAGCAATCTTCTAGAATATTATTAATAAGGGTTACGGGCCGTTTCAATACGGTCACGTCGGGTAAGGATTCTCCTTCGTACATGATTGGTTTGTCAACACCGGGCAATCCATTAGACGCTGGATTATATTCATATTTTAATACTGTCTTATTGGGCTTTAGTTTAAATCCCTCTGGATACTTCTTCTTGTACAAAGTATAAAACAATTGCTTGAATTCTTGAGGACAGCGCTTGGCGGGTGTTCTTAATGATATATCTCTGTCGGAAAGGGCCCAAGCGTATGCCCAATCAACATCAATAGCCAACCCCTTTTTTACACGTGCCCCGAGACTTGCACTCAATCGAATAGGGAAGTCGTTGAGCGTTTCAGAAATATTTGGCAGTTCTTCCGGATCCACACCATCAGTCATAAGATCCAATATGTTCAGAAATTCACCAACGTAGCGGCTAAACGATTTATTCTGGGACTTATAGATATTATAGAGCCGTTTCACTTCATGTTGGATTGCCAGTAAATCATCAGCAGCTTCAGGTTTAATTGTTGTGTCATAAAATACTCTGCGCTCAAGTCCATAGATATATAGAAATACGTATCCAATGTAAGCGTTAGGATTGTTGCGACCTGTAGAGAGCCAATGCAGATAGGCACCTCGACAGTGATCTGGAATGGTTGAATAGCTCGGCCAATAATTCATGTCTTCGCCATCTTCAACCGCAGTAGATTTTTTGATTTTGAGTTTAGGATTGATTAAAGCCGGTTCTATTTTCCACTTATTACCCGAAGGCAAGTTCTCCCCTAGGTAAATCATTCCATCGGGTATATCGTAGCCTTTCACTTTGATTGAGTTACCAATGGGTACCCATGATGTTTCTATTTCTTTCTTGATTGCTGTGTCGTCTAATTGCTTATCGTCATAATCGTTGTCATCAAAACTGGTGGTGATAGTGAAGTTAGCGGTGTGAGGTTGTTTTGGTTTGCGGCTGAAAAGAGAAAAAAAGCCTTTGATAATGCGATAGCAAATATAAAAGAAACCAAAAGTCACAGCTAAACCGATAATCAGCGTTACTAAATCTGACATAAAATGCCCTTTTATGGTAATTCCTATTAATTCTTGTAATTAGTTCTTTTCAGTTTTACATTGCTTGTGAAAAATACCTTCGTGGGAAGATGGAAATTATAAACTACCTGTAACCAACATTCCAAAAGTATATTATTGAGTAGATACGGCATGTGCGTAATTGACGTTGAAATTAATATTAAATGTGCGCCTTATAGATATCACTACAAACCCAAATTTCTATTTAAACTTCAGCTTTGGACACTTTTCAAACCCTTCGTATTGCTCTTTTGGGTAGAAATTCAGTTCGAAAATAAAACAAAAAAACTGGTATGCCTAGCGTAAATAATTATTTCACATCAATTTATTGTAGTCTAACTTGGCCAATTTAGATTTACTAGCTTCAAAATCCATTAAGTAGGGTAATTTCCGCACTCAAACCAATTCATTTTATCCAAATTCATCGATAGCAAGTGATTGACTTTAGCTTTGTTTTTCTGACCATTTAAAATCCCTTTTTGTATTAATCCAACAGTAATAAAAATACCCGATGCGAATAATTCACAAGGGTTTCCCCAGTCTTCATTCATTGCACTCATTGCAGACTGGGAGATCCCCCTCCCTGGTGAATTCTCCTTACCATCGGTGTGAATACAAACTGTCATTAACACAAAAAAGGAGATTTTTTCATGGGACAATTTAACAAACCAACACACGCGATATTTTTTATCAAAACAATTCCTTCAACTTCAACGTCGGAAGAGTCCGGTAAACAAAAATCCAAATGGACACGAATCGGCGCGGCATGGGAGCTGGAAAGTGGTCGTATCAATACTGTTTTCGATATGGCGCCGGTTTGTCCAGGAACCATTCAGCTGGTACCAATTGAGTTGCTGGAAGACAACAACAAATAGTCTGTAATATTAAAAAACCAATTGCAATTGAGTGCTATTGAAATGTTGTGATTGGTTTTTTATTGCTAATTATTTTTGAAGGGATTCAATATCATGATTTCATCAGATTTTATCACACCCAATAAATTTGTCGGTATGTATCGGATTCACAAGTTTACGGCCGATGGTTATCTATCGGCTGGCGTTGAATATGTGCGAAGTGTAAAACGTGTACGCACTCGGCTAACCACATTAAAACGACGGGGCCTTCGAGTATGGATTTTTTATGTTCAGTCACCAACGAT
>Ga0316207_10004972_pt1 | contig 11244 bp, 11 predicted proteins | sample 6weekpyrite_MG_FD_204943 | JGI IMG/M metagenome (GOLD analysis project Ga0316207, IMG submission 204943) | Microbial mat bacterial communities from mineral coupon in-situ incubated in ocean water Damariscotta River, Maine, United States -... | ecosystem: Environmental > Aquatic > Marine >...
CAATGTCCCCTTGTAAAACAAAAATGGCCTGCTTGCTGATATAATTAAAGAGCGTTTCTGTTTTCTCGAAAAACAAGGGAAGATAATACTCAATGCCGTTGGGTGTTATTGCTTGGCTAACATCGCTGTATATACTGGCTTTTTGTGGGTCACCTTCAAATTCCTCCCGCCATGATTGACGAAAAAAAGATATTGCTTCGCTGGTAAAAGGAAACTCTCGTGCTGGCATCAATTGGACTTGTTTGATTTTCTCTATGGTACGCTGAGTTTCCGGATCGAAGGTACGAATGGATTCCACTTCACTATCAAATAGGTCTACTCTAATAGGATGAGAGGCACCACTGGGAAACAAGTCCAAAATGGATCCGCGGACAGCAAATTCGCCGTGTTCCATAACTTGAGGCACACAAATATAGGCAGCCGCTTCCAATCGCTGACGCATACGCTGTAAATTTAATTCATCACCGATGTTAATAAACAAACTATTGGTTTGAAGAAAGGTATTCGGCGGGACGCGTTGCATTAGCATGGCGATGGGTAAAATCAATAAGCCACGTTTTGTCTCGGGAAGATGGTAAAGCGTTTTTAGACGTTGGGATATAATATCCTGATGGGGTGAAAAGACGTCATAAGGTAGTGTTTCCCAGTCGGGGAAAGCGAGAATAGGGTATTGATTGTTATTTGATTCGTCGAGAAAAAACCTTACGGCAGATTCCAGTCTCAGTGCCTGGTTCATGTCCTGAGTGGCGACTACCACCAAATTATTTTGTTGTTTAACCAGTTGGCTGATCAATAAAGCATCAGAATTACCGTGCAGTTGGCCAATGATTTGTGGCTTACCGGGATTTGAGGGTAGTTCTGGGGAAAAAATAGGCGAAAGTTGGTCGGAAATCGAAGGCATGCGAATCTTTTTTACTAATAATGATTAAATGAGTCGGAAAAATTAAGGCGCGTATTTTCCCATATTCCGTTTTCACTGGCTAGAAGAAACAGGACACAAGCAATCGATGCTTCATAGACAAAATGACAAACTCGCGGCGGCATTTGTGATTTTAAGTGGTTTGATGTTTGCGCTTATGGCCACAAGTATCAAATTGGTTAGCGATGACGTTGAAACCGAAGTGATCGTTTTTTTTCGAAATTTATTCGGTTTTTTAGCTATTTTACCTTTTGTGTTCAGAGCAGGTGGCGATGTATTAAAAACTAAAATTCCCCACTGGCATATAATGCGTTCACTTGCAGGTTTAGGGGCGATGTATTGCTTTTTTTTTGCAATAGGTCACATACCCTTATCAAATGCTGTTCTATTAAGTTACACCACACCGTTATTTGCACCAATTATGGCATTTTTTCTACTTAAGGAGCACATTTCAAAACAATTGATGATGCCTATTTTGGTTGGGTTTATTGGTGTGACGTTTTTACTTAATCCGGATTTTCAAACATTTTCCTGGATGGCATTAGTGGCTTTGTTATCAGGGGTATTCGCAGCGTTTGCAATGACGACTATAAGACGCATGTCGGTTTCAGAGCCTACATTACGCATTGTTTTTTATTACGGATTGATTTGTACTATGGCTTCTGCTTTGCCTATGTTTTTTATCGATGTCTGGCCGTCATCAAAAAATCTTTTGATATTGGTTGCAGTAGGTTGTTTCGCAAGTTTGGGCCAAATGTGTATTACACGGGGATACGGTTTAGCGTCTGTCTCCAAAGTGGGCCCGTTTATGTATAGCACTGTGGTCTTTGCTTCCGTGCTTGCGTGGGTGAAGTGGCAGGAGTTGCCAAGTACCTTATCCTTTGTCGGCATTTTACTTGTTATTGTTGCAGGCTCTTTGGCATTGCTAAGTCAAAAGACAGAGGCAAATAACGAGAAGCATTGATTCAAATTATCTCCCATGCCATTTCACAAACGTTTTTTCCAGAAAATCGAGGCCGATGGCAAAACTAAACCCCAGCAAGCTAATGACAAATATACCGGCGTACATCGATTTAATGCTAAACGTTTCCCAGGACTGCCATATGAGATAACCGACCCCTTCATTGGCACCAGAAAACTCCGCCGCGACAACAATAACCAAACTATATCCTATGGCGAGCCTGAGCCCAGTGAAGATGGAAGGCAAAGCACCGGGTAGTATGATCGCAAAAATATAACGTTTAAATGTCACTTGATACACCTTTGCGACATCGTGATAGATCTTTCCAATGGCTTCTACACCGTGCAACGTATTCATTAAAACGAGGAAAAAACTACCAATGGCCACGACCACTATCTTAGAAAGCTCGCCAATTCCGAATATCAACATTATCAGCGGTAAAATAGCAATTTTGGGGATGGGATAGCTTAATGCGACTAATGGAAACAGTGCTTGCCGGATAAAGGGATTGATGCCCATGGAAATACCAACCACCACACCTAAAGAGGCGCCTGCAATATACCCCCAAAAAATTCTTGTTAGACTTGCTGAGATATCAGTCAGAATGCCTTCAGATGGACTAACAAAAAATAAATGATAAATAATTCCGCTTGGGGGCGGAAAGAAGCGGTAGTCAATGATATTTGTTTGACTTAATATTTCCCAACAAAGTATCAGCAACAGGGGAGGCCAGCTATAAGTGAATACGGTTTTTATCATCGTAATAATACGGTAAAGTATTTGTCCTTATCTTTAGTCTTTGCTGTTAGTCAGTTTAACGGTTGATAATAAGTTGTGCATTAATATAATTGCAAGATCAATAATGTGTCGAGGGTTGGTAGTGGAGCATAAATTTTGGATTCAGCGCTGGGAAAGTAATCAGATTGGTTTTCATCAAGCCGATTATTCGCCATATTTAAACCTGTATTGGGATAAAGTCGTCTCAGACACATCTTCAAAAGTCTTTGTTCCAATGGCCGGAAAAACCAAAGATATGATTTGGCTTGCGAATAGAGGGCATGCTGTACTTGGCGTAGAACTCAGTGAAATCGCAGTAAAAGCTTTTTTTGAGGAGAATGAATTTACTGCAACACAGCAATATGTGGGGCAGTTTACCCAATACAGTGCAGAGAATATCAATTTCCTCTGCGGTGATTTTTTCTTACTGGAGAAACAAAATTTAGAAGATGTGAGTGCCGTATTCGACCGTGCATCATTGGTCGCTATGCCACCAGAAATGCGTGGACAATATGCAGAGCATTTAGCAACGATACTGACTTCTGGCGTTAACGTTTTGCTAGTGAGCATGGAATATCCCGAGGGAGAAATGGCAGGCCCGCCATTTTGTGTCAACGAAAAAAACATCAACCAATTATTTGAAGAAAATTTTTCAATCGAACTGCTAGAAAGCAACGATGTACTTAAAGACAATGACCACCTAAAATCCCGTGGGCTATCATCGATGGTAGAAAAAGTTTATCACTTGGTGAGGAAATAATGTCTTATATCAGCGTGTTTGTGTAAGCTTGGTTTTAAATATTAAATTTTTTATCAATTAATCTCTCCCTCCAATTGTAGCAGAAGCTAAATTTTCAACCAATGCATGGGCATTCGAATAACTGAACAAAGAAAAAAAACAATAATAAATAATCCAGCTCAGGTGGTATTTCACGTGTTAGTGAAATCAAAAATGCGATAACACCGATCGATACAGTTAGTAAAAATCCCCATATCGTTAATGACGTATAAAATTAGCTCAATCGGTTTTTGTATCATATAACCAAAACCCGTGCGATTGATTAGACATCCCATTGGCGTGCATCAATGCGATTAACAAAGTCGCCTACACCTTATCTGAGCCTGCAACTAACTGGATATTTTGCCTGTACCCTTTGGATAAAATAAGCCCGACTTTTGAATAGTGCCATCACAAGGTTATCCGATGGATGTCTAGTGGCCCTGTTCACTCAATGGATTGAGATAACACAGGCAGCGGCGAGACCGCAAAAAGAGATCCTCTGTGCGCCCAGAGGAAGTGCCCTTGGGGTATTTTCTGTAAGCGACTGACTTAAGAGCTACCATGATTAATGAAGTATTCGATTTTGTTAATCGATTTGTATTCGGTCACTAGAGTGACCGAAATACTTTGTAATGCCTATTGGCTCAGGATCGGCTCTTATGTGCTATGTGTTTCCACTCTTAGAAAAATATTCTACACCTTCCAATGATTTGAAATCTGCATCTTGAGTCCATACTACAGCATCAAATCTTTGTGCAGTTGCATAAATAATACTATCAGCCAGTGGCAGCTTTAAATCTACACCATATTGGGCCGCATCAATTGCCAAAGAATCATCTAATGGGATTACCTTTCCTTGTTCCATGTGAGCTACTGCATATAATGCTAAATCTTCGCCACGTTGGCGTAAAATACATTTAAAAACTTCGGTTAAAATAATACTAGGAACCAACAATTTATCTATTTTTTCTATCGGTTTGCAAAAAACTGATGAATTATCATCACCTGCAAAATATGACAGCCAAGCTGAGGAATCGACAACATTCATAAACGATCTTTATCTCGCTTAACCTCGGTATTTAGTCCCTTTAAAAAGCCCTTCATTTTCTTCATTGGCTTAATAGGAATGAGCTCTATCCGATTGCGATAAGTCAAAACTTGAACCCTTTGACCTGAAACAATACCCATAGATTCTCTTACATCTTTAGGGATAACTACTTGAAATTTGGGGGAAACTGTAACAGCGGTCATATGACACCTAATCGATATATGCTTCGTAATACTATAGCCTTATCGATGATAGCTGTCAACGTCACACCAAACTGACCGGTGAAGCGGGGCTTAAATGTGATTAAATGAGCAAAGCGAATTCACATTTAAGCCCCGCTTTACTGGGTCAGATTAATGTGTGTTGTTACGTGTAAATTTGGCACTGTGTTCAATGTAATTATTTTTAACCACAACAAATCTTGAATAACAGTATACTTACAATCCGTCAGTTTTAATTTCAATTCTAGTATCATTATCAACAATTATAATTATATCAGTAATTGCCTTGCTAACTTTGTATGCAAACGCATAAAATGCATTAATGCCCGTTCCATTTCCTGGTCCGTCACTATTTCTGAATGAAACTGCATTAAAAGCGAGTGACTCATGAATCCCCCATCACATTTAACTAATATTTTCTTTTCCATTTTCTTGATCATGTGGGGAGCTTTTGCTATCACAAAACCAGATGATCAATCATTGTTAATATATGAAAACGGCGACTACTCCAGCGTTCAAATACGCGGAAATGTTTCGACTGATAAATTGAAAAATTTGGGAGTTTCCGGAATTCGTAAAATTATAAAGGGAAATATCTATACGTAACTACATATTATGAAATATACGTATTCCATAATAATTCACTAAAGATGATTAATAAAATTTTACTGTCAGGAGAAAATCATCGGGGAGATTTTAAAATAGCGATCTCTCCTAAATCCAAGTTTATTGTTGTTTCACGTTTTGATCCAAGTAAGGGGCAGGTGAATAATGTTGTCTATTCTGATACCGGAGATGACATTGAGCATGAATTCTTATGTGGATCAGCTTTGAATGAAGCAACATTTGTCGATGAAACAACTTATGCGTGCGTTACTATATCAGGGAAAGAGAAAGCAATTACTGTTGTAGACATTACAACAGGTAAGATTAAAAAAATAATTGGGTACGGAATGATCCAAAGTAAGATATTTGTTAGTGTGAGGATAGTAGAGCTTGCAGCAAATTATGGTATATTATTTTCTTAACATTGAAAAAACCACAATAGCAGGAGAAAGCAAACTATCTTATTTACGATACAAAATTAGTAGTGGTGCCGCCGAAATAATAGAAGGCGATTATGGAGACGTTGAAATATTAAGCCCGAATGGTGAGCTGTTGATAAATGAGACTGTATTTGACACTCAAAATTCCAGTATTCCAATTAGAAAAAAAACTAATAACTATTATTTATACAATTCAGGTAAAACAACAATCTTAGTTGAAAACAGAGGTAGCTATATTGGTAAATCAGATTCTTCGAATTTACTTTTTTTATTGAAGGGGATATCTTGTCTATTAGATACATTGAAGAAACGAATTCCAAAAACTATTACAGAGAAGTTAAATTGAAACATCATGAGTCGCATTTTCTTAAGGCGCTACATTAATATATTTCAGCATTTTAAAGATATTGATCATGCCCACGAACCCTGGACACACCTAACTCAAATATTGCGCCTTAAAAGCGACTGGATTTGTATATCCAATGAGAGCCTGTAGTTAACTGCACGCTCTCAGTATTGTCGACCAGCAGCAGTCTACACGTCCGAGATAAAACGAAAAATGTCTGAACTAGGGAGAGTGGATGGATATTCCAGAGCTCAAAAAATTGAACTACCGGGAACGAAGTTGGAGATCTCGCTACTGGATTACTACAACCTATTAAGATACTTGATCGTTAACGCGGGAGCTCAAAAATGAAATGCGTAATCAAAGTAATAATACTAAGCTTTAGTCTATTTATATCAGTTGGTATAGCTAAGTCTTTCAACAGTTCTGAATAATAGGGAATGAGACGACGGACAATAGTATCAAAATCTTTCGTCTCTTCTTCAAAATATTTGTTCACGACTTCCATCAGTAATCTTCAATTTGATTGTTAGGCATATAGGTTGAACGCCAGCGATATCAGTGCAGTTGCCTGCACTGCGTAAGTAATACCTGCACCGATTCGCACTAAAATGGGTGTTTTGTAAAGAATGCCATATGCATGAAATAACCTTGAAGCGGTAAATGAGACGACTAATAAACCCAACATAACACTAGTTGCTGCAGTAAATTCTAAAGATAAGATAATTAACCCAAATATTGGCACCTGCTCCGTACCATTGGCGTGAGCGCCGATAGCTTTTATTAAATCTATGTTGCCACCATCACCCCGGCCAATTTGATTTTTGATTCTGAGCCTTGATACATTTATGGCAAGAATCAACAGAATTAAACCATTAGCGATAGTAAAAAGAATAAACCAGTAAAAGTCTTGCATATAATTTCCTTATTAATATTTTCCTAGCAACCGTGACAACATGATGGAGGCTGACTATGCCTCAAATTAATTGACACCCATTGATGCCGCCAATGGCTTGCATTCGGATGGCGTCAGATAACCCAACCGAGAAAGTCATATCCTGCAATCGTTGACTCTGCTTTCGCATCACTCAAGCATAATACCCACCACGTGTAACACCTAATTTACGACAAAGCAACGCTATTTCTGTGTTTATTTTCGTGAATAAAATAAAAACTGTCTACTTTTTTCCAGGAAATATACTCTCAGCTTTATTTAATACGGTGTGCTCATTACGAATTCGCTTGTGGTCTTTTCTAACCGCTTGATTTTCTTTTTAGCATCACTTTGCTCAATTCCCAAACGTGAATCTTTATTGTTATTCTGTAAGACTCTCTCCCATAATTCTAGTTTCCACCGCGATAACCTGAACGGATGGACATTTGGTGGTTCCGTAACGTCTTGAGATTAAATACTGGCCTGGTTCACTACATTAACAGCAGCATATTTGAATTGATGATTGTAAATGTGTATTTTGACTTTCTCATATTTCACCTCCGTTTTAATGATTAAAATCGAGGCACCACTATCAGTGGTAGGTTACACATCGTTTAGGATCGATGTCATAATTTACTTACGTAGGGAAGGGCTGGTAGGAGAAATTAACCCGATGTGTTGAGTTGATTAACACGTGGGTCATTTGATCAAGAAGAGTAAATTAAAATGCGCGCTTAAATTAAATTCAAGCGCGCAGTAAGGAGTGCATTGACTGGATGTTAAAACTAATCCGTCATGGTTGCGTCTGCAAAATCTGGAAGACGCGGCATTGTTTGAGTAGGGAAAGTCCCGGTTAAACTATTTAAAAATGCTACAATATCTTTGACATCTGCATCAGATACTTCTTTGTTTAACTGTGTTTTGGCCATCACGCGAACTGCTTCATCTAACGTTTTTACTGACCCGTTGTGAAAGTAGGGTGCTGTTAGTGCAACATTTCTCCATGTTGGTACACGCCACATATGTTTATCAGCGCTGTCTTTAGTGACTTCATAACGTCCAGTATCTTCGGTTAGCTTATATTTTTTGTCGTATTCACTGCCGGGAAAGGTAGGAAACTTTTGATAGAACCCTTGCCCGATTGGAAGATCAGGGCCAGCAAAATTTACCCCGTTATGACAGCTAGTGCAGCCAAGTGATTTAACTTTTTTCATACCCATAACTGCCGAGGCAGACATTGCTGATTTATCACCGCGATTATAACGATCAAACGGACTATTGATCGTGATTAGTGTTCGTTCATACGTGGCAATGGCTTTTGCAATGTTGTCGTAGGTGACAGGGTCATTGCCACCAAAAACGGCTTTAAAGCTTTGTACATAACCCGGGATGGATTTAATACGATCAACGGCTGCTTGTTCCGATGGCATTCCCATTTCGACTCCGGCAAGGATTGGACCTTTGGCTTGATCTTCCAGTGTTGCAGCACGGCCGTCCCAGAATTGTGCGGATAAGAAAGCCGCGTTCCATACGGTGGGAGCTGACCGGCCACCTTTTTGTCCTTTAACACCTACGGAAAAATCCCGATTGTCTGTACCACCGGCCATAACATTGTGGCAGGAGTTACACGAAATTGTGCCGTCAACAGATAAACGAGGATCAAAGAAAAGTTGCTTGCCTAGTTCTATTTTTGCGGCAGACATTGGGTTGTCAGCTGGCACTTTAGGCGTTGCTGGTAATGTGTCAAATGCAAAACTGGCAGAGTTAACAGCCAATAATGCGGCACTTATTGTAATAGTTTTAAGCGAAATCATAGGATAACTCCCGACAAGGATGAATATAATGAAACGCTTAATTTAGATTAATTCTAGGCAATTGTCTAGTCAAATAATTGACTATTTAGGGTTTTTTACCACTTAATGATAAATTTATTTAACACAAACAGAACGAACTTGATGGATATCCGTGTGACCCAAAAAGATTTTCTCAATGCCATCTTGTTTGAGGGTGATCATACCTTGTAGATAAGCCGCTTCAGTCAGTTGGGCGACCGTCGCTTTTTCGTGAATTAAGCGCTTGATTTCAGGGTTGTTGATGAGCAATTCATGTAAGGCCAAGCGCCCGTCGTAGCCCGTGTGGTTGCATTCATCACAGCCTTTTGCCTGATGGATTTCGAGTTTTCCATTGAAGCCGAAATCGTCTTGCCAGTTGCGAATGGTATTTTGATGAAACAATTTTCTTTCGTCGTCAGTAGAATTTCGACAAATGTCTTCACAGTATTCTGTCGCTAACTCATTGAGTTCTGATTCACTCGCTTCATGAGGCTCTTTACAAAGCGGACATAAACGCTTTGCCAGTCGTTGTGCAAGTATTCCTAATAACGCGTCAGCAAAATTAAAGGGATCCATTCCCATATCCAAAAGTCGTACGACGCTTTCTGGTGCTGAGTTAGTATGCAGAGTTGATAGGACTAAATGTCCAGTCAACGAAGCTTCTATGCCTGTTGAAGTTGTTTCTTCATCGCGCATTTCACCCACCATTATCACATCCGGATCAGCCCGTAGAAATGAGCGCATGGCATCGGCAAAATTTAAATTTATTTTGTTATTAACTTGAAGTTGTCTTAAACCTTTTTGTGTTATTTCCACTGGGTCTTCGGCCGTCCAGATTTTTTTGTCCGGTGTATTGATGCTTCCCAAAATGGAATGCAATGTCGTTGTTTTACCGGAACCAGTAGGGCCGCAAACTAAAAATAATCCATACGGTTTATGAATTTGTTCTTTAAGTTCCCTTAAGCTGTGATCACGAATACCCATTTGATCAAGTGGGATAGGTTCGCCATTGGCGAGCACTCGCATAACAACATCTTCGACACCACCGGAAGTCGGTATGGTTGCTACACGTAGTTCGATTTTTAAAGGGCCGAATTTTTTGAAGTCAATTTTTCCATCCTGTGGTTTTCTACGTTCCGAAATATCAAGGTCACACATAATCTTGATTCGCGATACCATCGCATTACGATAGTTATGTGGTAATTCAACATACGGAATTAATTCACCATCTTTTCGAAAACGGACAATAGTCTTTCGTTTTCCGGGATAAGGTTCTATATGAATATCAGATGCTTCTTGTGAATGCGCATCCATAATCATTTTGTTGACCAATTTGACGAGGGCATTATCTGAATCGCCTATGCCATCAATCTCATTGTCTGTATCTTCTTCATCATCGAGTTCAAGTGCAAGTTCATCGATTTGTGCGGAATAGAATAAGTTGATCGCCCAATCAATATCTTCCCCGGATGCCATCACGGGCTCGACAAATAGTTTAGTATGGAAGCGTAGATCTTCCATCGGTAATCGGTTTAGCGGATTTTCAATTGCAACAATCAGTTTTGAATCGTATAAACACAACGGCATCACTTGATGTCGTCGACTGATTTTTTCTGGCACAATACGAATAATATTTTCTTCGATTTTAAATTTCTTTAAGTTAACATACGGAATGCCAAGTTTGCTTGCTAATGTTTTTTTCATGTCTTCCGTGCTAACGGAACCCATTTTAATCAGTATTTCACCGAGAGGTGTCGTGCGATTTTTCTTTTGTTCATCTAAGGCTTTGTTTAAATCGTCATCTTTTATCAGCCCTTCTTGAATAAGCGCTTCACCTAAACGTAAGCTGGGCGTATTTTCTTGGCGTTTAATGGCTTGTTCTAATTGTTCTGGTGTAACAACGGCCTCTGATGTAAGGTACTCCCCCAGTTTCTTATTTCGTAAATCCTTTTGTTTGTCTAATCCTTTATTGACATCCTCTTGCAATGCTAAATTTTTTTCCACCAGTGCTTCACCAATGGCGCTTCCAATTTGATGTTGTTTGATTGCCGTAAATGGGATGAACATATGGTAGTAATTATGAAAAGCTTGCGCGATAAAGAGGTGAATCCCTTTCGCATCATTGACAAACCCCATGGTCTCGCCGGTTTCAGAAGTACCATCGGTATAATCTATTTTAAAATCTTGTCTTTCCGATGGTAATGTAACGTCATTTATGTCACTGGATATATAACCTTCGTCCATAACAAGATGTCGAGAATTCATTAACTGGAAGCTTTTGATATTATTTAGATTGATTTTTTGTTGATTTTGGTCAGTCGTATTTTCCAAAACAATCAAACTTTCAGTATCAATGTAATGGGTTAATTTGCCCGTCGA
>Ga0316207_10004974_pt1 | contig 11239 bp, 9 predicted proteins | sample 6weekpyrite_MG_FD_204943 | JGI IMG/M metagenome (GOLD analysis project Ga0316207, IMG submission 204943) | Microbial mat bacterial communities from mineral coupon in-situ incubated in ocean water Damariscotta River, Maine, United States -... | ecosystem: Environmental > Aquatic > Marine >...
AGGTGACTCATCGTCATATAAACGAACCTGGCATGAACGCCTGGTTTCTAACGGCACAAAAACAAAATAATATTCACTCGCTGACCTGGAGTTATTCGCCATATTCACTGGTTGATCACTATATTGAGAAGCTGCATCCCTTAAATTCGAATCACCAGGCTGATCATTTATGGCTTTTAAAGATTTAACTTCCTTATCAGTGCGCTTATACACCCAATAAAGGCCGCCATTCCACGGAAGATCATATATTTTTCCAGCTGATAAATTTTTAAGAGGAACTGATACAGCCCAATTATCGATCACCTCTTCTTCAGAATCGCTAATAAATACGCTAAGACTTAAAAGAAAAGGCGACAGTAAACCAATAAAACAAATCAATAAGAAAAGTTTATAAAGACGGACTAATAATAGTCGTTTATTAAATTGTTTCGTCATGATCTTAAGGTTAATGTCGCTAACACAATGCCATGATCTGTACTTTCGCCATCACGCTCAAAAATAGGATTAATTAAATGCCGGTTATAGGTTTGATAAGCGCTGACTTCAAAAAGACTGTCTTGATAACTGGCATCAAATTCACATGACAATAAAATGTAATCAAGTACCGAGCCAGTACCGCCAAAATAATGTGTTGGGCTACGCGTTACTTTTTCATTTTGATTTATTTCTTTATCCATGTCATCGACTTCATTGGCATCATATATTTCTTTGGTGTCATCAGTCGGTGCCTGTTGAAACAAACCCCAGGTATCGTTTAAACAATACCTGGCAAGATAAGCCTCGCTGTCCATTTCAGAAACAAAGCGTAAGGAGTTTGTCAGTAAATGGCTTAACACACCATCAGCCAGGGTATTATTAAAATCACCCATTAATACCATGGGGTAACCCGTACTCTCACGCCGCTCAATCATATCAATCATTAACAACGTGGCTTCACTGCCCCGCCGTATGGTTGAACCCCAACCACCAGCCACATCGGCTTTTAAGCTTTCAATAATCGTTTGCTCTGCCGATCGATTGGTATCTTGCGCATCAATTTCAATCATTGGGCGTTTCGATTTAAAGTGCGCAACATAACAATCGGATTTACCTATATGCGGCACATCAATAGTTGCCCTTAATACTTTTCGACTAAAAGAGAACTCTTCAGTCAGCCCTAAGGTTTGCACGAGTTCCGTGTTGGGTTTAACCGAATGAATATCAACGATAGGAAAACGAGAGGCAATGGCGACAACAGGCTGCGTATAAATAAAATCATCAACCACTTCAGGTTGATCAACCACTTCAAAATAACCATAACCTTGCGAGGCAACGAGCTCTTTTAATGACTCAGCACTAAAAACCTCCTGGAACCCAATAATATCAGGCTGATACTCACGCAAATATTCAGTCACCCAGCGTTGTTTTTTCTGCCACTGCTCCGCACTATAAATGCGATCCATATCATAGTAAGCATTGGGTGGCTCAAGGTAGTTGAACAAATTGAACGTAGCAATTTTAAGCTGTGTATTGGCTACTGATACTGATTCCGCTGAATTTGATGAGGCGACAGGTGAGGGTATCTGATTGTTTTCTTTTTTATCTAGGGAATTGATAACGATAACTCAAGGAAAAATTGGCGGCTAATTATACCTCAAATAAATAACTGGGGTCAGATCCCAATTGTTTCTAATATTAGAGACAACTGGGATCTGACCCCGGTTTTGCACTAACTCCTAAGTCCATTTAGTCGTACATTTTTCTAACTCCAACCTTCCATCGATTCGTACCTCCTACATCCATGTAGTCGTGATCCGGATTTTCCTGTTTTATTAATGCGCATTAACTGCTTTAATGTGCACAATACTATAAATAAAACTCACATAAATTATTCTAGATTTATACATGAAAAAACTTGATGACTATCGCTTGAAATTCGGCGACAAAGAACTGGTCCCCATCATGATTGGTGGCATGGGCGTTGATATCTCCACCAGCGAGCTGGCGCTGGAGGCTGCCAGGCTGGGTGGTATTGGGCATATCTCCGATGCCATGACCCCTGCTGTGACAGACCGCCTGTATAAAACCCATTTCGTCAAAGAAAAGCTCAAGAAGTACAAGTACAACAAGGGTAATGACGATAAATCCGAGGTTCAGTTCAACCTGGACAATATCGCCGAAGCCAACCGGATCCACGTCAGCAAGACCATGCACCGCAAAGAAGGTGATGGCATGATCTTCATCAACTGCATGGAAAAGCTGACCATGAATAATCCCCTGGAAACGCTAAAAGTCCGGCTGGAAAGTGCTATGGATGCCGGTATCGATGGCATCACCCTTAGTGCCGGCCTGCACCTGAATTCCCTGGGGCTGGTTAAAGACCATCCACGATTCCATGATGTTAAATTCGGCATCATTGTCTCATCACACCGTGCCCTCAACCTGTTCCTGCGCAAAACCGCCCGTCTCAACCGACTACCGGACTACGTCGTGGTTGAAGGCCCGCTGGCAGGCGGCCACCTCGGCTTTGGCATGGACTGGGCAGAATACGACCTAAAAACCATCACCAGGGAAGTCATCGACTTCCTAGCCGAAAAAGAACTGGATATCCCCGTCATCCCTGCCGGCGGTATCTTCACTGGCACCGATGCCGTCAACTACATGGAAATGGGGGCTGCAGCAGTCCAGGTTGGTACACGCTTCACCGTTACCAGAGAGTGCGGCTTACCCAGAAAAGTAAAACAGGAATACTTCAAAGCGGACGAAGACGATATCGAAGTCAATCAGCTCTCACCGACCGGCTACCCAATGCGTATGATCAAAAAATGCCCGGCATGTCATTCCGGTGTTGCACCCAACTGCGAGGCCTTTGGTTACCTGCTGGATGCCAAAGGCAACTGCGACTACATCGCAGCCTACAATGATGCCGCCGAAAAGCATCCTGAAGAAAAGAAATTCATCGTCGAAGGAAAAACCTGCCTCTGTTACCACATGCGCAAATTCAACTGCTGGACCTGTGGCCACTATACCTACAAGCTAAAAGACACCAGTCGAAAACTTGAAAATGGAGACTATGAATTACTAAGTGCAGAACATGTCTTCAAAGACTATCAGTTCAGTGTTAATAATGAGATTGCATTACCTGAGTAACACAACTTCAAAGATTAAAGGGCTCTGCCCCTTTAATTACTGAAAGCTATAAACTTAAGGCAAAACCTCGCCCGATTCACGCAACCCCATCTCGAAGCCGTGATGATAAGCTTTATGCCATTCCATCACCTGCTCACCATGATATAAATCTTCGGCATCCAGTTTCAGGTGGTTAATTTCATCCGCATGGCCCCGTGCGTTTAAAAAACTCACTATACCGTTGGCATATCCTCGGTTATACCAAAGCTGAACATCTGATGGGTTTTCTGAATAAGTTTCAGACTCTTCATACAACCGCTCAACCAGAGCCGCTAATTGATTAATAACACTCATATTTTTTAACTCAATAATTCATCTTGCGTGACAAATTTGATCTCTAATTTGAACGGACGCTTTTTGTCCGGCCCGAAGGGCGAGAATCTTGAAGATGCGAGTAACATAGATAAACGCAGGAGCAGTCACCGGGACGTAAACGTAAGAGTGACTGAGGGATTTTTTTAGCTACCTCAATGAACTGATCAAATTTTAATCCCACCGTCACTTTTAATTTTATCCCTGTTTTTTAATGACACTGAGGAGGCAAATACTTCGGTGCCAGTGTACCTCTACTGCAATCCCAGTTGATGTTCTCGTTATCATCCAGATATGGTTGAAAAACAATTGTTTGGCCTGCTAGTTGTGACACGCTTGCACTCAACGTCAGTTCGAGTCCAATATCACTGACTCTCACAGAGCTCACAAACTGATTTGAAATATCATTATTTACACCTATCGCTGTCAAATCATTTGGAAGCTGACGTTTCTCAATAATATAGGGCGTCATCTGTAAAGTAATCTGATTGCCCAGTGTTACAGCCTGATTCACATTAGATTTAGCAATAAACATTTGGTATTGAGGAATAGCAACCGCTGCCAGAATACCGATCACTGCCACCAGTACAATAATCCCCGCACCTCCGCCCAGGCCACCACCTACACGCGGGGTAAACAACGCTAGTATCCAGGCAAACAGGTTTCTTTTAGGCGGATTGGTATAGACAGTGGCATTATTCGACATCACATGGTTAACCCGCTTACACAACCACGGGTAATCATTCACTAGTTCATGATATGACATCCAGAACGAGCCGGTATCTTCAGTCTGCTGTGCATACTTTTTTAAACTGATCTTCGACCACTTCACCGGGCCTGCCGCCAGCACCGACAAACCATAGGCTGAATCCAATGGACTGTCGCAGCAAGCCAACCCGTGCAAATCACAACTGTATTCACGCGCACGGTGATACGCTGTACCCAGCAACGGAATCACCATTGCCGGCCATAAAAAAGGCGACCACTTGAGATGCCCCTGTTTAATATGACCCAACTCATGGCCAATATAAAAATTCAACGACCGCTCATGGCTCGATAAAGCATCGATGACATCACTGTACAAAATAACGTAGGTCTTCTTCAGAAACCGTGTAGCCAGTGCATTTAAAATGCCATCCGAATTTAAAATATAAATCTCTGGTACCTGTTCAAGACCAAGCTTTTGGTTACACTCCATGTACTGTTTATAGAGCTCCGGATATTGCTCAGCAGACACCCTAACAGCTGTGCCTTTAATGTAAGAAATAAAACCAGATTGAATAAACAGATAAACAATAAATCCAATCAGTAAATAAATCAGTGCAATACCAATAGTACCGATCACTAACGCAAGCCAAAACAACAATGAAAATACAAATGCTATTTTAAAAAGTGTTTTTTCATTCTTATAAACATTATCCATGCTTTTACCTTTTTATTATTATGAATGACCTAGATCTATATTGTAAGATTATGCGTGGTCAGAACACAGTTGCTTCCAATACTAGTGAAATCTGTGTTCTGATTCTACTTTTGTTACCAAGCTTCTAGCTTAATATTTAAAATTAGGGTTTCTATTATTATCTAAACGGTAATTGCCACTAGCATGTATACCCATACCAAAGCCACAATACACATCCATACCATTTTGTGTAACTTCAACACTATTGTTCTGGAATTTAAATGTTATTTCACACAGCCCAGATACATTTCTTGTAAATACAGCAACATTATCCTTAAAATCAAGCACTCCAAATGCAAGACCAGAATTACCACCAAAACCCTCATCGCAATTTAATTCAAATTGAAGTTTATCTTGCTTAGTCTGTTGCGCCTTTAAAACGCAACCTGCATCTTTAGACCATTTGAGCTTATAGGTACCAGTTACACCATTGCTTTTAGCTACTGAAACTAAACTTAACTGCATTAAAAACAAAAATACTATCATCTTATTCATTATTTCAATTCCTTTTGATTCATCCATATATTCATACTAATTATGATTTCAATAATTTATTGATAGCTTCTTCTGCTTGCTTATATCTTAAATTAATAAGCGTCATTGCGACTTGTCCTACATCCTCATAGAGGTTATCAGCCACTTGATGTAGATTCAGATTAGGATCATATTTCTTATGTTTAACAAAATCTTCAATTCTTTTTTTACGATTTTTGAAAACTTTCTGATCAGCTTTAGCTTCAAGAAACCACAGCCAGTCCTTTTGTTGTTTTTCGTTATTACAGTCACGACAGCATGGCACGACATTACCCCAGGCATGTAAACCTAGTGCAGCTTTATTCATGGGTATTAAATGATCTTGTGAAAGCGACTTCTCTGATATTGCAGTACCACAAAAGCAACACTCATAATCGAAATATTCTAGCAGCTCTATTTTCTGACGCTTTTTAGGGCCAAAAGGCTCAAAGCCTCGTTCTTTATCATAGAACTTACCTACATCTTGTAGAAAGATGCGAAGCGCGCTGTTTGATATATCTGATTTAGATCTTGCCAAATCCACATCCTTTAGAATACATATTAAAGAGATTGATAAATTATTAATCCCTCCGGCACCTTTAGTCTCTGTCCCCGACCCCTTTTATTACTAACTCCCATGAAGCGCCATAGTTACTTTTCACCTTCTTTACAAATTTAGCATCCCTAAGTAATCGCCTCGTCTTATCTCGAGAGTTAATCGCTAACGCTTCATTCAGCTCTTCGCAGCTAGCTTCATTTTTAACAAAAAGATACCTAAAAATTGAAACATAATTATCTGAAGATGGGTAAACCTTTATTTTACGATATGCATTTAATAACTTACGATGACTGTCATTCACCACTATATAAACACCCTGCTTATTCCCTACCATTGATAAAAACGGCATCCTACTTAATGCTTTATTTACCTCTCTCCAAGGATCTGAAACTATCTCACTAATTTGATGCAAAATATAATATATTTCCTCACATCCTTTCCCATATAAAAGGTTTAATAGAAACAATTCTGCCACATCATAATCATCATAGGGAGACGCTATAGCAAAGATACCTTTTTTTACTAAATTTAATTCAAGCGTCGTTGATATACTATTATTTTCAGAACGGAAAATGGGTTTGTTTCTACCAAGCCTGAGAGACTCAATATTCATTCTCCTTGTTCCCATACCTGCCCTATCAACTAACTCAAAGCTCATTAAAATCGATGCAAGTGCCGCATTCCTATGTCTAGGCGGATGTGTAAAAATATTTAATGATGTCACACCTCCAAAAAAGTTGCCTGGGTTAGTGATAGTGACTGCATCTCCTTCGATAACAAAAGTTGTGAGCCCTGATAACAAATAATCTCTATGAATTAATGAATTCACCATTGCCTCTTCGAAAGCAATTCTGCATATATTAGGATATGTATAAACTTTTTCATCAATAATAAATTCATTATATTTTGTTACACTTGTAAGCAAAATCCTAATTCTCGAAATTGCATCCCAAATTGAGCCAGACCAAACTTCATTTATTGGGATCAAACCGCCCTGCTGCACCTCACTAAATCTATATTCGACACCACTGACGACGGACTTAATAACTTCAGGCTTACCTAAAAATAACAACCCCCCATTTGTTAATTTTCCGTTAGATGTAACCCCTATAGTTTCAAGAAAATGGTCTTTTGGAAGCCTAGCCTCACCCAACCCATTCAAATTCTGATATTCGATCATAGCTTCTTCAATTTGAATATCATCAAGAGCATCGGCCATGCTCATTGAGCTTATTATTTCAGAACTCCAATCATAGCCACTAGATGACTTGACCTTATCCGTTACCTCTTGAGGTGTCATTGGCATGCAATCTCTACCTGACCTTACGAAACACTTTCCTCCAGTAGTCATAACTAATCCATGCTTACTTTGCTCAACATCAATTAGTAAAATATTCAATTCTTCGAACTTATGGTTATAGACCTCTAATTCAATTAAAGGAGTCAATTTCCCCTGTATTCTTTTCTTAACTTCTAGACAATCGACCACTTCAAACCCTACCAGCTGCGTGCCCCACTCACAATTAGATACATTATTACTATCTTTAACACCAATAATTAATACACCGCCTTGTTTATTAGCAAATGCTGTGACTTCAGCAACAACAGTATTATTATTATCGTAAAATGATTTTAAATTTTTATACTCTTTAAACTCTATCGTTTCACTTTCATACATCTCGCTTGGCTGGTTCTTTACACAATCCAGAATATTATTTATTTTTACAGAATCAAACATTTAGCAACTCGATCTGTAACTTTTTAATCTCACTCTTAAATGCCAGCAATTCATTGTCTTCATTATCATGATTGCTTTCATTATCATCCTTAAGATTTTTAGTTAAGGAAACAATATGCTTGATTCTATTGTTTAACTCGATAGTATTCATACCTACTGAGTTATTTTTCGCCACATTCAATATATACCATAGCAAATAGAAGCCCTGCATAGTCCTCCTATTTGATTTTAGATTCATTAACTCACCAAACTGATTTTTCAAATATTCATCAGGGGAGTTTACTTGCCCTAATGATATTATTTCTTTAACCAAGAGTATAAATGCCTCTACCTTTTCAATACTCAGATAAAATTGATTTTTTACATCATCATCACTAGACAACAATTCCAAAGTTCTTGTGATTTCAAACTTATCCTTCATCCTAGAACTAATTGAATTGTTTCTTTTATAAAATTTAATATGATCATCACTAGCTGATGAAAACGACTTATAAAATAAAAATATTAGCTGCGTATAGCTTTGCTCATTATCCATCCTTGAATTTTTTTCAGGCGACCTGAGATAAAACCATCCTGAATGCTTTTTCACATTCTCCTTTACCAAAGAAATAAAATCTTTATCAATATATGAATTCCACATTTCAAAAGAGTCATCACGTATCGGATATGGCTTGTTATTTAATCTTATAAACAAATCAATGGGATCAAAGTTGCCATTAATTGACTGATCTATCGTTACTATCGGTATATTGAAATCTAAAACCTTATCCTTCATCTTTTCTTCAAGGTCCGTAAACCTCTGACCATTTAATTCAGAAAGAACCTTCAACCCGCTTAACTTAAATAGATTTTTATTAGATTTCGCAAGTACATTTTCTTCATTTAGAAACTCCTCGCCAAGAAACCCTATAATTGTGAGCAACCTCTGCTGCCCATCAACCACTTCTGAGATACCATCTTTTCTTTTAAATACAAATATTGGAGGTATTTTAACGCCTAATAAAATACTTTCGATTAACCCAGAGCTCTTTTTTCTATTAATCACTTCCATACGCTGATATGGAGGTCTAATTAAAAACCGCTCTCTTTCTATCTTCTTACATACATCTTCAATTGTTTCGCTTGATGGCTCCGGCTTATTAATTCGAACCGATTTCAATTTTTCTATATCTGAAACAATCCCTGAATCTGTTAATACTTTTTCATTAGCCTTGAAGCTTGTTTCAATGTATAGATCAAAATTTACTGAGTATTCATTTTTAAAATAGTCTGCAACAAACCTATATCTATCATTCATTGTCCTATAGAACATTGGGTTATCTGATGAGAAATACTCTTCACCCGAGACCAAATAGTCTGCAAAAGCATCATATGGAAACGCCTCCCACTGACCAACAGTCAAAGACTTCTCTTCTCTTAATACCTCTATTGCCCAATATATGGTTTCAAACAATAAATACACATTAGGTTTTTCAAAAAATGAAGCATCCAAATATTTTTTTAGGTTTTTCAAGAAAAATATATTTTCCTTGAAATCATTTATCAATAACTCAGGGTCAATATTATCTTCCATGAATAAACTATAGAACTTTCCAACCAAAGACTGGCCTTTAGATGATAGTCTTTTTATTGGTATTTTAGTTACAACTAAAAGTTGACGAATCTTAGTCATCACTCTTTCAATTGTATATACATCATTAATTCTATCTATATCTCTTTTACCAAAGAGTAGGTTTATAGTATCGACATAGAGGCCTTTATCATCTTTAAATAAGTCTTTAAATGATGAAGTTATATCGTCGTGTATATAAATTGCTTTTTCTATTTCTGGTTTTCTAAGCGGCGTAATTCCGGAATTATACCTTCTAAATATTTCTTTCTTAACGAGATCAACATCATGCTCATCAACACCCTCAGAATTAACAATTGAAAATTCAATTATTCTTAGCTTAGTTGTTCTGAAAACCTCTTTCATATCAGGACTTAGATCATTAAAATTTTTCTTGCTAAGGAATGTAAGCGAATCAAGACCACCCTTAACTAAAGAGAAATCAATATCAATAAACTTCCTGATTGTTTCATACCTTTGCCTACCATCTATAACCTCAATCGAATCCCCGTCATTAAAAAACACCAGAGGAGGAATTTCTGTACCTATAAAAATACTCTCAATAAAATATGTAGCCTTTTGTTTATCCCAAACATAATTTCTCTGATAATATGGCGTATAGTCCGTTTTATTTCTAAGACGCTTATTTTCGAATAAAGATTCAATTGACTTAACAGACGGCTCAACTTTTAAGTCTTCCTTGATTATTTTCTCTACAATTTTATTTTTTTTCATTACATTTCCAAAGATTAAACAATTGAATATACTCACACTTAAAGCACAATCACCAAAACTATTTATTATTTAACTCAAATATTTGCCTCATAAAACCCAATATAAGACACTGTTTTTTTCAAAACCACGCATCACAACCCACTAACCCCACCAACCCAGGGCTCCAGCCGCTTACCCAAATCCAGCCCAACCCGATATCGCGGCTTAACAATATTTCTACTGTCACCCAACATTGTTAATTCACTAATCTCTTTCAAATAAGGCAACGACACATGCACTTTGTTTATAAACAATTGTTTTATGCCGGCTGTTAATTGTTTGTTGCTCCAGTAGCGCCTTACCTCGCCACGCAGCATTAGGTATTTGCTACTGTCGGGGTATTTTTGTTTTAGTGTTTTTAAATCAAGCCCGGCATCTATCGCGATTAAACGTGACTCGGTGTTTTTTAATTCTTTTAAAGACTTTTCGTTGCTGGCCAGTCGTTTAGCTAAATCACTATCATTCGGGTTGTTTTTTACGTCATTGCGAAAATGCTGAACATCCGCCTCTACCTTTTTTACATAGGCATGAAAAGCGTCGCCATTGTATTCAAGCACAATGATGACTTCTTCTGATTCTAATTTTTTATAGCCTGTCAGTGAGTCGCGAATATCGGTTGATGTTTTACCGACATCAAACCCGAGTTCTTTTAGTTTTTCATTGCTTAGCCAGTTGGGTGTTCCATAATTTGTTAACGCGTATCTTCTGTATTTATTATCAAACGGATATGCGGGTGCGATGTTCCAGCTTAGTGTTAACGCGAGGCCGCTGTTTTCTTTCTTAGCGGATGAATGATAGCGAGGTAGTAATAATTCACGCTCGGTGAGTTGCAGGCTGGCGACAGGTTCGCCTGAGCGGTTATAGGCAACGCCGGCTAAAACGATGACGTTAATGAGCAGTAGAAAACCCGCGGTGATAATGGGGAGCCTGTTCATGACATTGAACTTGAGCTTATTCATGCTGGCCTCCCTCTACCTGGCTTTGTTTGCGCAGGCGTTTGTAAACAAACAGCATGAGCACCGATGACAATGCAATGACGAGGAAGAATAAATACTTCGGCATGATTTCCCACCACCAGTCGAAGATTTTGGTGTAGAGAAACAA